>Ga0308161_1001190_pt1 | contig 32939 bp, 31 predicted proteins | sample PhyFR2_FD_201034 | JGI IMG/M metagenome (GOLD analysis project Ga0308161, IMG submission 201034) | Phyllosphere microbial communities from UC Gill Tract Community Farm, Albany, California, United States - DLSLF.R2 | ecosystem: Host-associated > Plants > Phyllosphere > Unclassified | place: USA...
TGATCAAGAAGTGGGTACCGCTGATGATGGAAGGGCGTGACCCGAACCAGAAAATCGCGGCTACCTGGAGCCCGCTGGGTACGGACATGAACTTCGGCGAAATCACCCGCCAGTTCGCCGCTCACCTGCAAACCAAACCAAACTTCGATCTGAAACTGTCGAGCGAAGTCGAAGACATCACCAAGAACGCCGACGGCACCTGGCGTGTGAGCTACAAAAACCTCAAAGACGGCAGCAAGACCGAAACCGACGCCAAGTTCGTGTTCATCGGCGCTGGCGGCGGTGCCCTGCACCTGCTGCAGAAGTCGGGCATTCCGGAAGCCAAGGAATACGCAGGCTTCCCGGTTGGCGGTTCGTTCCTGGTGACCGAGAACCCGACGATTGCCGAGCAACACCTGGCCAAGGCCTACGGCAAGGCTTCGGTTGGCGCGCCACCGATGTCGGTTCCGCACCTGGACACCCGTGTTCTGGATGGCAAGCGCGTCATTCTGTTTGGCCCGTTCGCGACCTTCAGCACCAAGTTCCTCAAGGAAGGTTCGTACTTCGACCTGCTGACCAGCACCACCACCCACAACATCTGGCCAATGACCAAGGTCGGCATCAAGGAATACCCGCTGGTCGAGTACCTTGCCGGTCAGTTGATGCTGTCGGATGAAGACCGTCTGAACGCGCTGAAGGAGTACTTCCCGAACGCCAAAGCCGAAGACTGGCGTCTGTGGCAAGCCGGCCAGCGCGTGCAGATCATCAAGCGTGATGAAGCCGCTGGTGGCGTGCTGAAGCTGGGCACCGAGATAGTTGCTTCGCAAGACGGCTCGATCGCCGGCCTGCTGGGCGCATCGCCGGGCGCGTCGACCGCTGCACCGATCATGCTGAGCGTGCTGCAGAAAGTCTTCAAAGACAAAGTCGCATCCCCTGAGTGGCAGACCAAGCTGCACCAGATCGTGCCGAGCTACGGCACCCAGCTGAACAGCGATCCGGCCAAAGTGGCTGCAGAGTGGGCTTACACCGCGAAAATCCTCGAACTGCCGACGCCTCCAGCGATCGGTCAGGTAGCTGCTCCGGCGGCACCTGCGGCTGACAAAGCCGTAGCGCCGAAGGAAAACGCTGCACGTGACATGGCTCTGTAAGCAGAACCCTGACACACAAAAACCCACTGAACCGGCGACGGTCAGTGGGTTTTTTTATGCAGGGTGGATTCAGGCTTTTGCGGACGCGAGATAGGCACCGAGGCGCCGACCCATTTCTTCGCCCAGTGCCTGCAAGCCGCTCAGCGGCCGCACCATCACTTCGAACTCGACAATCTTGCCGTGTTCATCGAAGCGAATCATGTCGATGCCCTTGAGTTCCTTGCTGCCGACCCTGGCGCTGAATTCGAGAATCACATTCAGGCCATCCGCCGTCGCCAACTCGCGGTGATAGGCGAAATCTTCAAAGACTTCGAACACGGTGTTGAGGATCATCGCCACCACCGGCGCGCCGGGGTAGGGCGTGTGGGCCATGGGCGAGCGGAACACAGCTTGCGGATCGAGCAGTTCGGGCAGGGCTTTGAGATTGCCGCTGCGGATCATCCCGTGCCAGCGCTCGAGGGACGCGGCGACGTTGGGCTGCAAGGCGAGGTCGGGCATGGTCACTCCGGTTTTTTATTGTTGTCGGTCGGCATGACTGTAGATCAACCGCGCCGAAAGTGGATCCTCAAATCTCAGCCTGAATACCGCTTCATGCCCGAAGCGGATCAGATGCGCATCTGATCCGTATTTTTCTGTTTCATCTGCCTCTGTATTCAGTACAGCCACAGGCTCAGAATGCCCCGGCAGTGCGGCCAATCACCCTCCGACCTCATCCCGCAGCGTCCGGTGCACCGCACACCCAGCCTCAAGGAGCGCAACATGTACAAGATGGCGATTTTTCTCGGCGGCTTTCTGACCTTGACCATTCTGATTGGCGTGCTGGCGACGATCTCTCCAGTCTGATCCGCACGCAGCTTTTTCGAACTCTGCCGATCTCCTGCTTTCAGTTGCAGAACAGGGCCAGCACGCGCCCGTCACTGAAAGTTCGAGGAGTGAAACATGCGTACGACAACCTCACAGGGACGTTGGGTTCCCATAGGTTTGATGGTCGCCGCGTTGACCGGTTGCGCCATGAGCAACACCGATTCGCCGGTGCAGACGCCCGGCCAGGCCAAGGCGTCCGACACGGAAATGCTCGAAGTCGGCGCGCAGTGGTTGCAGGACAAGCCGCCAATTCGCGCGTTGAACATGTACCTCGATGGTTTCCATTTTTACAACGGTCATCCCGGCGCGCAGATGGAAGCGCACCACTACTGCTCGGCGCTCAACGAAGAAGTGTTCCAGTGCGTGATCTACGACGGCAACACCGCTGAAGCCAAACTGATGGGCGTCGAATACATCATCAGCCAGCGCCTGTTCACGCAATTGCCAGCGAAAGAAAAAGCCCTGTGGCACAGCCACGCTCACGAAGTCAGTTCTGGCCAGCTGGTCGCGCCGGGCATCCCGCAAGTGGCGGAAACGCGCTTGATGGAAAAACTCGCCAATACCTACGGCAAGACCTGGCACACCTGGCACACCGATCAGGACAAGCAACTGCCGCTGGGCGTGCCGCAGTTGATGATGGGCTTTACCGCTGACGGTCAGGCCGATGCGCAAATGGTCCGCCAGCGCGATCAGCGTCTGGGCATTGATAGCGCCGAAAAGAAAAAGGCCCGCGCCGGGATCAAACCGGCGCCTGTCGCAACGGGGGCTGATGCGTGGCAGAAGGGTAATGTCATCCAGCTCAACGACCCGACCGGCCATCAACACGTCATGCCGCGCCCGGCCACGCCAAGCGATGAGAATGCCCGGAGTCAGCCGTGATTTACGGCGCGCCGAACAGCATCGTCCAGTAAACGCCGTCGTCGCTGCGCGCTTCGCTGGCGAAGCCGGCGCCGACCTGAGTGAACATCGGGTTCATCAGGTTGGCGCAATGGCCCGGGCTGGCCAGCCAGCCGGCCATGGCTTTGCCCGGTGAGCTTTGCCCGGCAGCGATGTTTTCCCCGACCTGGCGGCCGCGATAACCGGCAGCACGGGCGCGGTCGGCCGGCATGTCACCGTCGGGATCGCGGTGGGCGAAATAATTGCCGTAAGCCATGGCTTTGCTGTGGCCCTGAGCCGCTGCGCCGAGGGCGGCATTCCAGCTCAATGGCCGCGCGGCGGCAAAGCGCTGGCGGCCGCACATACGCGGCCGGGCGCGGGCAGCGTTGACCTCGGCGAGCAGCGCCTTGCCGACGCTGCGGTTGTCACCGACGCGGCTGTCGAGCACCGGTTGCGCCAGCACCACCTGCCATTGATTGCGCGAATGGCTGACGCCGATGTCGGCGTAGTTCGCATCCAGCAAGGCGCCGCAATAATCGCTCTGCAACTGATCGAAGGCCTCGTCGGCGTCTTCGGCTCCGATAATGCGGATGCTGCGCACCGTGATTGCTGAATAGCCGGAAGACTTCAACGCCTCGCGCATGCCGCCGCCGTAGCGATAGCCGATCGGCAAGGCCAGATTCGATTTCAAAGCCAAAGGCGCCAGACGCTGCGCAGTGCGGCGGTCGCAGCGTTGCGGATGGGCGCGGTAATCATTGATGGCGGCCACCAGTTCGCGCTCTGCACTGGCGTGGGCGGATTCAGTGAAAAAGGGGAACAGGCTCAGCAGGCACAGCGAAACGAAGCGAGACGAACGAACGGCGTGGCGCATGGGACGGACAGCTCTGAAAGGGGACAGCGCTAGAGTGAGGGAGCCGTGTGTGGCGGCGCGGATAGGACTGGGTTTTTTGGACTTGGTTCAGTGGCGGCAAATGCAATTGAATTGCTGTTGTTCGAACCGCTGCCTTCGCGAGCAGGCTCGCTCCCACATCGCGCTTACGGCGTACTCGGAACAACTGTGGGAGCGAGCCTGCTCGCGAAGACGCCGCCCCGCTCAACCCCTCTATCAATGGCAAACAACCACTAGCGATTCAACACATCCCCCCTCCACCGCAAATACTCCCCTCGCTCGGAAATGGAGTTATGCCCCGAGTCCGGCACCACCTTCAGCGTCGCCACGCCCGCAGGAAAACTCTCGAACAAGCGCTGCGTGCTGCTGCGCCCAATCACGTCGTCATCGCTGGCCGCCAACAGCAATGTCGGCGTGCGGATATGCGCTGCGTACTTGCCCGATTCAAAACGATCCTTGAGCAACCATTTCACCGGCACCCATGGGTATTGCCGTGCGGCGATTTCCGTGAGGCTGTTGAACGGCGTCACCAGAATCAGATTCTGCACCGGCCGCTGACTGGCCAGGCGCACCGCCACCCCCGAACCGAGGCTGCGTCCGATGACTGCAATCTGCGGGTGGCTGGCATAGACCTGATCGAACAGTGCCAGCGCATCTTCGGCAATCGCGGCTTCCGATGGCGAGCCGGTGCTGCCAGCAAAACCCCGGTAATGCAGGAAATACAGCGCGTAGCCAGGAAACGCCTCAGTGAATTCCGGCAGATTGCGCGAGACGTCCTCGGCATTGCCGCCGAAATAGATCAGCGCGCGCGATCCGCTGCGCTCTCGAGTTGCCACCCAGACCTCGGCATCCGGCATCGACAGTTTCATTCGCGAGTCCGCTGTAACCACGGCGGCAGGCTGGGGAAACCAGATCAGCGAGCGCTGAAACACGAACAGCGCGGCGCACAGCACCAGGTACACGGCAATGATGAAAACGACGAGTGACATCAGGGTTCGGGACATTCGGCTACTTTTAACGGGGAGAAAGGTTGGCTGTGGCAGTGTAGTTCAGCGACTGCGCCTGACAGCCGGCGCACACACCGTGCAACAGATCCGCGCAGCAGGAGGACTCGCATGCGCCACACTGAGGGGTACTCACGTCGCCGCTTGCTCACGCTGGCTGCCCAAGCTGCGGCGCTGCTCACCATTGATCGGGCATTGGCCGGCAGCGTAGCGCCGACCGCCACTGCGCCGCCCACGGCAGGAGACCAGACCATGCAGACCCGCGCCATCCCTTCCAGCTCCGAGGCACTGCCCATGGTTGGGTTGGGCACCTATCGCGGTTTCGACGTCGCCCCGGGCGATCCGGTTTACCGTCAGTTGCCCGCCGTCCTCGAGGCGCTGTTCAGGAAGGGCGGCACGCTGATCGACAGCTCACCCATGTACGGCCGCGCCGAGCAAACCACCGGTGAACTGCTGTCGATCCACGAACCGCGCTCGCCGGCGTTTCTCGCCACCAAGGTTTGGACGCGCGGGCGCAAAGAGGGCATCGCGCAGATGGAGCAGTCGTTCAGACTGCTGCAAACCGAGCGCATCGACCTGATGCAGATTCACAACCTGCTCGACTGGCAAACCCACTTGCCGACCCTGCGCGAATGGCAGGAGCAGGGGCGGATTCGCTACATCGGCATCACCCATTACACCTCGTCGGCCTATGACGATGTCGAGGCCGTGCTGAAAGCCGAGAAGCTTGATTTTCTGCAAATCAACTACGCCCTCGATGATCGTGCGGTCGAGAAACGCATCCTGCCGCTGTGCCGCGAGCGTGGGGTGGCGGTGATTTGCAATCGGCCGTTTGGCGGCGGCGATCTGCTCGCCCGGCTCAAGGGCAAGCCGCTGCCGGCGTGGGTCTCGGATGTACAGGTCAACAGCTGGCCGCAACTGGCACTGAAATTTCTCCTGGCGCATCCGGCGGTGACCTGTGTGATTCCCGGCACCAGCAATCCGCGCTACATGGCTGACAACGCCGGAGCCGGTTTTGGGCCGATGCTGACCGATGCGCAGCGGCATCAGTTGATTGCGTTGCTGGGCTGAACCGGGTCAACCGCGATAGCGCAACGCCTCCAGCAACAACGCAAACGCTGGCGCTGCCTGGCGCCGGCTCGGGTAGTACAGGTGATAACCGGAAAATGCCGGGCACCAGTCTCCCAGCACCTGGACCAGGCGACCGTCCGCCAGAAAGGGCGCGACGACGTTTTCCGGGATGTAGCTCAGCCCGAAACCGTCCAGTGCGGCGTCGAGCAATGGGTACACACCATTCAGGGTGACCTGGCCGGAGACGCGCACCTTCAGGCTTTCACCGTCCTTTTCGAACTCCCACGAATACAGCCCGCCATTGGTTGGCAGGCGCAGGTTGTTACAGGCGTGGTCGGTCAGGTCGCGCGGGGTTTGCGGCGGATCGCGCCGGGCGAAATAGGCGGGGGAGCCGACTACGGCCATGCGCATGTCTGGACCGATACGGGTGGCGATCATGCCTTGGGCGACGTCTTCGCCCAGGCGCACACCGGCATCGAAGCCCTGGCCGGCGATGTCGACGAAACCATAGTCACAGCAAACCTCGACGGACACATCCGGGTACTGCGGCAGGAAATCCTGCAACACCGGACGCAGGATCCAGTTCAGCGAATGGTCGGTGGCGCTGATGCGGATCTTGCCCGCCGGGGTTTCACGCAGGTTGCTCAGGGCGGCCAGTTCCACCTCGATTTCCTCGAAGCGCGGGCCGATGGTTTGCAGCAAATGTTCGCCGGCCTCGGTCGGCGAAACGCTGCGCGTGGTGCGGGTCAGCAGGCGGAGGCCGAGACGCGCTTCGAGACTGCGGATGGTGTGGCTGAGCGCCGATTGCGACACGCCAAGTTTGGCCGCGGCCTTGGTGAAACTGCGTTCACGGGCGACGGCGAGAAAGGCGAGCAGGTCGGTGGCGTTTTCCCGAAGCATTGATGATTTTCCTGCATGAGTTTTTTCGGATTCTAGTCGATTATCCAAACAGTGCGGATCGCTACAGTGGTTGCATCATTTATTGGAGGAAATGCCATGAACCCGATTGCTGCTTCTGCACTGACGCTCTCGCTGCTGGCTGGTGAGGTGCAGGCCACCGAAAATCCCCGTGTCACGGTCACACCGAATGGCTCGCAACCGTCGGCCAAAGGCCCTGCTGACTGGTTTACCGGCACGGTGCGGGTGGATGCGCCGTTCAAAGGCACCGATGAGGCGCGGATCAGCGGCGCGACCGTGACGTTCGAGCCGGGCGCGCGCACTGCATGGCATACCCATCCGCTGGGGCAGACATTGATCGTCACCTCGGGGGCAGGCTTCGTGCAGGAGTGGGGCCAGCCGGTTCGTGAAATCCGCCCGGGCGATACCGTGTGGATTGCCCCAGGCGCCAAGCACTGGCACGGAGCGGCACCGACGACGGCGATGAGTCATATCGCGATTGCCGAAGTGCTGGATGGCAAGGTGGTGGACTGGATGGAGCAGGTCAGTGAAGAGCAATATCCGCGCTAAGTGAGGGACCCTGTAGGAGCTGTCGAGTGCAACGAGGCTGCGATCTTTTGATCTTGCTTTGGAGACTGAAAGATCACAGCCTGCGGCAGTTCCTACAGGGTGTTTTAACGTCGACGTTTCTTCAGATCATCTCCGGCAACGTATCAAGAATCTTGTCCAGCGTAATCGGATACTCCCGCACCCTGGCGCCGGTGGCGTTGTAAATCGCATTCGCCACCGCTGCGCTCACGCCGCAAATCCCCAATTCACCTACGCCCTTGGCCTTCATCGGCGACGAAATCGGGTCGGTTTCTTCGAGGAAGATCACTTCCTGATGCGGAATGTCGGCGTGCACCGGCACCTCATACCCGGCCAGGTCATGGTTGACGAAAAAGCCCAGGCGCTTGTCCACCGCCAGTTCTTCCATCAATGCGGCGCCGACGCCCATGGTCATCGCGCCGATGACCTGACTGCGCGCCGACGTCGGGTTGAGAATTCGCCCCGCAGCGCAAACTGCCAACATGCGCCGTACGCGAACTTCGCCAGTGGCGGCATCGACGGCGACTTCGACGAAGTGCGCGCCGAAGGTCGATTGCTGATACTTCTCGGCCAGATCACCGAATTCGATGCTGTCCTCGCCGACCAGTGCGCCGCCTTCAGCGGCATTGCGTAGCGGCAGGCTCTTGCTGCCGACGCGCACCTGACCATCGGCGAACTCCGCTTGATCCGCCGCCAGCCCCAGCTTGGCCGCCACCGCTTCGCGCAATTTCACGCACGCAGCGTAGACCCCGGCGGTCGAGCAGTTGCCGCCGAACTGGCCACCGGAACCGGCCGATACCGGGAAGTCCGAATCGCCCAGACGCACCACCACATCATTGAGGCCAACGCCCATCATCTCGGCAGCGGTCTGCGCGATGATCGTGTAGCTGCCGGTGCCGATATCGGTCATATCCGTTTCAACAACGACCTTGCCGTCACGCTCCAGGCGTACGCGGGCGCCGGACTTGACCAGCAGGTTGTTGCGAAACGCCGCCGCCACGCCCATGCCGATCAGCCAGCGGCCTTCACGACGGGTGCCCGGTTGCGCCTTGCGCTGCTCCCAGCCGAATTTCTCCGCGCCGATCTGCAGGCATTTGACCAGTTGGCGTTGGGAGAACGGCCGCTCGGTTTTCACCGGGTCGACTTGAGTGTCGTTAGCGATGCGGAACAGTACCGGGTCCATCTTCAGTTGTTCGGCCATTTCGTCCATGGCGATTTCCAGCACCATCAGCCCCGGCGCTTCACCCGGCGCGCGCATGGCATTGCCTTCAGGCAGGTCGAGCGGGGCGAGGCGCATGCTGACGCGGCGGTTTTCTGCGGCGTAGAGCAACTGGCTCGGTTGCGCGGCCAGTTCGACCTTGCCGTCGGCGAGATTGCCCGACCAGCCTTCATGGGCAATGGCGGTTAGCTTGCCGTCCGCCGTTGCGCCCATGCGGATGCGCTGAATCGTTGCCGGGCGATGGGTGGTGTTGTTGGCCATTTGCGGGCGGGCGAGGGCGACTTTCACCGGCCGCCCCGCCATGCGCGCGCCGAGAGCGGCGAGAATCACGTCGGCGCGGATGAACAGTTTGCCGCCGAAACCACCGCCGATGTACGGCGAGACCAATCGGACTTTTTCCTTCGGCAGGCCGAGGGTTTTCGCAATGTCACCGACACTCCAGGCGACCATCTGGTTCGAGGTCCACACGGTCAGCTGATCGCCTTTCCACGCGGCCAGTGTGGCGTGCGGTTCCATCATCGCGTGGGACTGGTCTGGCGTGGTGTAGGTTTGATCGAACTGCACCGGCGCGGCGGTGAAGGCCTTGTCGAAGTCGCCGTGATTGACGTCCGGCAGCTCGTCTTTCGGCTCGACGCCGAGGTCTTTGACGCTGGCCAGATCGAACTTGCCTTCGCTGGTTTGGTAATCGACCTTGACCAGTTGCGCGGCGGCGCGGGCCTGTTCGAAGGTTTCGGCAACCACCAATGCAACGGCTTGCTGATAGTGCTGCACTTCGGGACCGGCGAGCAGGTGCGCGGCGTTGTAATCGCCTTTGTCGAGCTTGCCGGCATTCTCGGCAGTGACGATTGCGAGTACGCCGGGCGCGGCTTTGGCTTCGTCGAGATGAATGGCTTTGATCCGGCCTTTGGCGATCGCCGAGTCGACCATGAAACCGTAGGCCTGATTGGCCGCCGCCTCATGTTGCTCGTAGGCGTAAGTGGCTTGGCCGCTGGTTTTCAAGGGGCCTTCGATGCGCTCGGTGGGCTGGCCGACGACCTTCAGGCGGTCAATGGGATTGGTGGTGGCGGGCGTGTCGAATTTCATGCGGTTTCCCTCGCTTGCGCCAACACCGAAGCCAGCGTGCGCTCGACCAGTGTCAGTTTGAATTGGTTGTCATCGGTGGGTGTCGCGCCCTCAAGCAGGCGTTCGCTGACTGCTTTGGCGCCCTTGGGCAACAGCGCTTCAGCGGCTTCGACCCGCCACGGTTTCGGCGCAACGCCGCCGACGGCGACACGGCCGGTGCCGTCCTTTTGCAGGATCAGACCGACTGAAACAAGGGCAAACGCGTAAGACGAGCGATCGCGGACCTTGTGATAAATGTGCGTGCCGCCGACCGGTGCCGGCAGGGTCACGGCGGTGATGAACTCGCCGGGTGTGAGGCTGGTTTCGATGTGCGGCGTGTTGCCCGGCAATTGATGGAAATCGGCCATGGGAATGCTGCGCGTGCTGCCGTCAGGCTTGACCGTTTCGATCTGCGCATCCAGCGCGCGCATGGCGATGGCCATGTCGCTCGGGTGGGTGGCGATGCAAGCGTCGCTGACGCCGATGATTCCGAGTTGCCGAGTCACGCCACCGATCGCCGAGCAGCCGCTGCCGGGGTTGCGTTTGTTGCAGGTTTGGTGGGTGTCGTAGAAGTACGGGCAGCGGGTGCGTTGCAGCAGGTTGCCGGCGGTGGTCGCCATGTTGCGCAGCTGCCCGGAAGCCCCGGCGAGCAAGGCGCGGGAGAGCAGGGCGTAGTCCTTGCGCACGCGCGCGTCGGCGGCCAAATCGGTGTTGCGTACCAGCGCACCGATGCGCAGTCCGCCTTCGGGCGTGGCTTCGATCTGGTCCAGGCCGAGGTGGTTGATGTCGATCAAGTGTACCGGGGTTTCGATGTCGAGTTTCATCAGGTCGAGCAGGTTGGTACCGCCGGCGATGAACTTGGCGCCTTCGACTTGCGCAGCCTGGGAAGCGGCTGCTGCAGGCGAGTCGGCGCGGCTGTAATTGAAGGCTCTCATGCCGACACCTCCGCGACTTCAGTGATGGCTTCGATGATGTTCGAGTAAGCGCCGCAGCGGCAGATATTGCCGCTCATGCGCTCCTGCAGTTCGGCGGCGATCAGCTTCGGCGGCTCGGTCAGGCTTGGGCTGACGTGGCTGGGAATGCCGTCGCGGATTTCCTTGAGCACCGCGACCGCCGAGCAGATCTGCCCTGGGGTGCAATAGCCACACTGGTAACCGTCGTGCTTGATGAACGCGGCCTGCATCGGGTGCAGCTTGTCCGGCATGCCGAGGCCTTCGATCGTGGTCACCTCGCTGCCGTCGTGCATCACCGCCAGGGTCAGGCAGGAGTTGATCCGCCGACCGTCGGCGATCACCGTGCAGGCGCCGCACTGGCCGTGGTCGCAGCCTTTCTTGGTGCCGGTCAGGTGCAGGTGTTCGCGCAGGGCGTCGAGCAGGGTAGTGCGGGTGTCTACTTCGAGGGTTTGCGGTTTACCGTTGACTTGCAGGGTCACTTTACTCATGGCCGGTTGCTCCAGACTGGCCGCGTAGGCCTTGAGGCTGATAAAGGGGGGCATGGCGAACGCCGTCGCGGTTACGGCGCCGAGGATCATGAAGTTGCGTCGGGAAATCGGCATGGTTCGATTCCTTTTCTCTCATCGGGCGGCAGGATTGCAAAAGGCCCAAACGGGCGCGCCGGCATGCATGCCAGTCTCGTAAAAGGAGTGACCGCAGCGGGAGGGAAAAGGTTTTGTCGGATTTGCGCTAAAGAGTTATGTGCTGAGCTCATCAATTGACCTGTTGGAGCGAGCCTGCTCGCGAAAGCGTCGGGTCAGACCCAGCCGCTGCTGGATCTGCCGACCTCTTCGCGAGCAGGCTCGCTCCCACAGTGGGAGTTGTGTTTTGCAGTTATGGCCCACCCACCACCATCGAGGTAAACGGTGCGACATACGCCTGCAACGTCACCAGCCCGCCGACCAGGATCGCCAGCACGATCGAGTGGAAGAACACATAACGCAGAATCTCGCCCTCATGCCCATACCAACGGGTCGCGGTGGAGGCGACGACGATCGACTGCGCGTCGACCATCTTGCCCATCACCCCACCGGAACTGTTCGCTGCCGCCATCAGCACCGGACTGATACCCAGCTGTTCCGAGGTCACCCGTTGCAAGCCGCCAAACAGCACGTTTGACGCGGTATCGGAACCAGTTAGCGCCACCCCCAGCCAGCCGAGCAGCGTGCCGAACATCGGATAGAAAATCCCCGTCGCCGCGAACGCCAGGCCCATGGTCGCATCCAGCCCCGAATAGCGGGTGAGGAAGCCCAGCGCGAGCATCGCTGCAATCGTGATCAGCGAAAAACGCACCACCCACAGCGTGCGCAGGTATTGCTTGATCAATTGCGGGATCGAATACCCCATCAGCAGACCGCCGACAATCGCCGCCAGCAAAATCCCGCTGCCGGTCGCGGTCAGCCAGGTGAACTTGTAAATCGCTTCCTCGGCTTTCGGCGCCGCGACCACAGGCGGCACTTTTTCTATTTGCAGATGCAGACCGGTGAAGGTCACCGCCGGGGCGAATATCGGATTGGCCTCGCGTACCGGTTTGCCTTGCGGGTCGAGCTTGGCCGATTGCGTGACCGGGTCGATCACCGGGCGCGTATCGAACATGTTCTTGAAGCCCTGCGTGCCCCAGGCAAACACGAACACCGTGAGAATGATCCACGGCATCCACGCACGCATCACTGCCGGGCGCGCCTGATCGCTGAACGCGGCGCTGGCGGTGACTGTTTCTTCGTCGACCTTGGAGTTGTCGACGCGCCCGGACAGCGCTGCCGAGGTGTGGATGGTCGCCGGTTTCCACACCTTGAGGAACAGCGTCAGGCAGGCCATGGAAATCAGCGCAGCGATGACGTCCACCAGCATCGGCCCGTGATAGTTCGAGACGAGAAATTGCGGGATGGCGAAACTCACTCCAGCCACCAGAATCGCCGGCCACACCTCAAGCATCTTGCGCCACCCGGCAAATGCCCAGATCAACCAGAACGGCACCAGCACCGAGAAGAACGGCAGCTGTCGACCGACCATCATCGACAGCTCCATCTCATCCAGCCCGGTGACTTTGGCCAGGGTGATGATCGGCGTGCCCAGCGCACCGAAAGCAACGGGTGCGGTGTTGGCGATCAGTGCCAGGCCGGATGCGGCCAATGGCGAAAAACCCAGGCCGATCAGAATCGCCCCGGTCACCGCCACCGGCGTGCCAAAGCCTGCCGCACCTTCGAAGAATGCACCAAAGCAGAAGGCGATCAGCAGCAACTGCAAGCGTCGATCATCGGTGATGCGCGCGAGGGAGTCCTGCAGCACTTTGAACGAACCGTTCTCGGTGGTCAGGCGATGCAGAAAAATGATGTTGAGCACGATCCAGCCGATCGGCAGCAAGCCATTCGCCGCGCCGAACAACGCCGCCGAACCGGCCATGCCCGCCGGCATGTCGAAGGCGAAAATCGAGATCAGCAGGGCCGACGCCAGCGCCAACAACGCCGCCAGATGCGCCTTGACGTGAAAGAACGCCAGCGCCGCGAGCATCACCACCACCGGCACTGCGGCCATCAGCGTGGAGAGTACCGGGTTGCCGAACGGGTCGTAGATTTGCTGCCAGACCATGATCCACCTCTGCTTATTGTTATTGAGGGCGCAGATCCATTGCATGGGGGTAGGTTGCAAGCAGTATAGGTGGCGTTACGTCGCTGTTCGGCTGCGACGAACGAGCCGACAAACGGTCGATAGTGGCCACTGAATCAACGCGCTTTTGCCCGGTCGTATCTGCGGCTGCGCGTACTGCGTCCCCAAGACGCGGGCAGCGTGGCGATTTCCGTCGTCAAGACCTTGGGTTTTAGGGAAGTGTTGAATGAAGCAAGCGACAACCATGCTGCTCACTGTGACCGCCGCCGTATTGCTGAGCGGCTGTATTGCGGATTTTGATGATGACCACCGGCATGGCCGGCACTACGACCGCGACCACGGCCGCTATTACGACCATGACCGGCGCTGGGATGACCGCGATGACGACCGCCGCGATGGCCGTCGTTATCACCGTGATCGCGATGATGACTGATTGAGTGAAGAGGGCGTTCCCATCAAAGGAACGCCCTCTGTGCATCAGCCTTCAGTTGAAAAAACGAGCGTTCGCCTGGACGCGGGATCGCGCAGGCACCGAGGCCTCGTGATCGAGCAGATGGGTGGCGAGTATGTCGCTCAGAAAACGGAACTGATCGTTGAGGCCGACCACTTCATTGCTGAAATGGTTGCTGGCGGCGGGCATCAGCAGATCGTCGAAATCCTTGTTGAACACCAGCGTCTGCGCCTTGCGCGGCACGACGTGCTGTTGGTAGTAGTTGCTGCCGAACACCGGGAAACTCACGGAGAGGGTGACTTGGGTGTGGATCATGGTGTGAACGCCTCGTTGTGTTTCGGATGAGTCAATCGTGCCTTTCATCATGGGAGGGCGGAAGGCAATCGTGGCGATGGTGGATATCGATGGTGGTGATGGTTGAGCATTTGCAGTGGGGCTGAGGGCGCCTTCGCGAGCAGGCCGGAACCTTCAGCATCGAAATCGACTGACCCACCTATACTCAAACCTGCACCTCCCCAAGCCAAAGGACACCACCACCGTGAACCCGCGCGCGCTGGTCGTCGCCGCACTGCTTTTGCTGGCCGGCTGCGCCACCTCGGCCCGGGCGCCGGTGAGTGCGCCGCAGGCGGTGGTGGTGTCGGCGCAAAGCTGGCAGCAGATCGACCGCGAGATCCTCAGCGCTTCGCAGCAGGCCACCGAGCAGGTCAAGCTGTTCGCCCGTGGCTCGATGGAACATTGGCGCACTCGGGTCTATCAGCAAACTGAAGAAAATTTCATCCCCTGGTTCAGCAGCTACTGGACCCAGGAATGGCTGTCGATGAAGGTCAGTTGGTACACGATCAGCGCCGGCGGTGAGCAGGACGCTTCGGCGAAACGGCTGGCGGCGTATCTGCTTGAGCAATATCAGGAAAAAGTCCTCGCACCGGTCGCCGTGGAGATCGATCCGGATGCGATCCTGGCGCAGGCCACGGCGTTCTATGCGCAGTTGATGGCGCAGCAGATGCCGCTCATCGCCCAGCGTCACGGTGTGCCGATTGCGCAGCTCAACTGCCGCTTGCAGAAGATCCCGGCCATCGCCCTCGGCCCGCCGCCGGCGCGGGATGCGTCGCTGTTCAAAGTCATCAGCACCGAGCCGCTCAACACCCTCCCGGCGTACGCCGCACTGATCGACAAGATCCACACCGACGGCGGCGCCAAGGGCATCTCTTCCACCGAAGCAGCCATGGCCCCGGTGGCCAAGCGCGCCAGCCAGCGCATCGAAGCCGAAATGGCCCCGCGCGGCGCCGCCAGTGCAGTGGCGGCAGCGGCGGGTAAACTCGCCGGGGCGATGATTTCGGTCGGCGTGGCCGGCATACGCGCAATCATCCAGGCCACCGACCGCCCCGACAGCGAAGCGCTGATCCGCAGCAGCCTCGGCAATACCTTCGACAAGGCCTGGCAGAAGCTGCTGCAGAACCCGACGACGGGGGTGATGGCCGGCACACTGCACATGGCCGGGCAGGTCGAAGGTAATTTGGGCGTGAATAAACCAACGCCTATCGGTGTGAGCGCTGTGCCATAGCGCTTGTACCTGCGAAGTTTTGTTGGCGGCGGTCGCGCCCGGATCAGAGCGGATGCTAGTCTTGCGCAACGCTGTTGTCAGGGAGCCCACATGGGCAATCACAAGATCGAAATTCGCCGCAGTAACGTCGAGAAAATCCTGCTGGCGGCGGAAAAGGTTTTCGCCGAAAAAGGCTTCGGCAGCACCGCCATGGCGGACATCGCTGCCGAAGTGCAGTTGCCGCGTTCCAATCTGCATTACTACTTCAGCACCAAGAGCGAGCTCTACAGCGCAGTGCTGTTCGATCTGCTGGAAGTGTGGAAGCAGGACGCGCTGTGCTTCGAGATGTTCGACGACCCGCGCGTGGTGCTGAGCAGTTACATCCGCGCCAAGATGAACCACTCACGCAGCCGGCCCTATGGCTCGAAAGTCTGGGCCAACGAGATCATCCACGGCGCGCCGACGCTGGGCGAGGCGCTGGATGCGAGCCTGTATGACTGGGCGAAGATGAAGGAGGCGAAGATTCGCCAGTGGGTCGAGGACAAGCGGATTCTGCCGGTGGAGCCGTCGGGGTTGCTGTACATGATCTGGGCGTCGACCCAGCACTACGCCGACTTCGATCATCAGGTGAACATTCTCAATGATCATCAGCCGTTGTCGGATATGCAGTTCGAGCGGGCGGTGCAGACCGTGACAGGTGTGATTTTGCGCGGGATCGGGCTGGAGCCTTGAAGAGCACCATCAAGGGCTTACCCTCACCCCAGCCCTCTCCCAGAGGGAGAGGGGGCCGACCGAGGTGTATTGAGAGGTACATCGACCTGAAAGACCGTGTCGATTATGGATTCACAACAACTATTTCAGGTCGGCGAAGTTTGTCAGCATCCCCCAATCAGTCCCCTCTCCCTTTGGGAGAGGGCTAGGGTGAGGGGTCTTTTCAGACTGCAACGTGGTAGGGGTTGCGCGGATCATGATTCCAGTCCAGAAACGGCTTGCCCGTGTCCATCGGCACCATCTCGATGCAGTCGGCCACGGGGCAGGTGATCTGGCACAGGTTGCAGCCCACACATTCCTCATCGATCACTTCATATTTATGCGTACCGTCGGCCTGTTTCAGACTGCCGATCGCCTGGTGTGAGGTGTCTTCACAAGCGATGTGGCAACGCCCGCAACCAATGCACGCCTCCTGGTCGATCTTTGCGATGACCTGGTAGTTGATATCGAGGTACTTCCAATCCGTGGTGTTACCCACGGCGCGCCCGGAGAACTCGGCAATATTGGCGTAGCCCTGGCTGTCCATCCACCGCGACAGGCCATCCTTCATCTCTTCGACAATGCGGAAACCATGCAGCATCGCCGCCGTGCACACCTGCACCGCACCGCTGCCCAGCGCCATGAACTCAGCGGCGTCGCGCCAGCTGCCGATGCCGCCAATGCCGCAGATCGGCAAACCCTGGGTCTGCGGATCACGGGCAATTTCCGCGACCATGTTCAGCGCAATCGGCTTGACCGCCGAACCGCAATAACCGCCGTGGGTGCTTTTGCTGCCGACGGTGGGCAGGGCGACCATGTGTTCCAGGTCGACACTGGTGATCGAGTTGATCGTGTTGATCAGCGACACCGCATCGGCGCCACCACGATGCGCCGCCCGGGCAGCGACGCGGATGTCGGTGATGTTCGGGGTGAGTTTGACGATCACCGGCAGCGAGCAGTACGTCTTGCACCAGCGCGTCACCTGCTCGACATACTCCGGCACCTGGCCGACCGCTGCGCCCATGCCGCGTTCGGGCATGCCGTGGGGGCAGCCGAAGTTCAGTTCGATGCCGTCGGCGCCGGTCGCCTCGACCAGCGGCAGGATGTGTTTCCACGACTCCTCGACACACGGCACCATCAGCGACACGATCAGCGCGCGATCCGGCCAATCCTTTTTCACCTGAGTGATTTCGCGCAAGTTGATTTCCAGCGAACGGTCGGTGATCAGTTCGATGTTGTTGATGCCCAGCACTTCGCGATTGGCGCCGTAATGCGCCGAATAACGCGAGGAAACGTTGACCGCCGCCGGATCCTCACCCAGGGTTTTCCAGACCACGCCACCCCAGCCCGCTTCGAAGGCGCGGACCACGTTGTAGGCCTTGTCGGTGGGCGGCGCGGAAGCCAGCCAGAACGGGTTGGGCGCTTTGATACCGGCGAAGACTATCGAGAGATCGGCCATTTACGCAGCCTCCACGTTGAGCATCAGTTGAGCGTTGATCGCCTCGGCGGCGCGTTTGCCGTGCTGTACCGCTTGCACGGTGAGGTCCTGATCGAGGCTGGTGCAGTCGCCGCCGGCATACACACCGGGGACGCTGGTGCGCAGGTGTTCATCGACCTCGATGCGTTCGCCCTGACGCTTGAGTTCGCGCGCCAGCGGATCGCTGAGGGCGTTGTCATCGAAGCTCTGGCCGATGGCTTTGAAGATCGCATCGGCAGCCAGCTCGAAGGTTTCTCCGGTGGTTTGCAGACGGCCTTCAACCAGATCGGTGCGGGCGAAACGCATGCCGCGCACGCGGCCCTGATCATCGAGCAACACTTGCTCCGGCTGCGCCCAGGTCAGCAATCGCACCTGATTGGCTTTGGCGATGTCCTGCTCATGGTGGGTGGCGCCCATGTCTGCCGCACCACGGCGATACACCAGATTGACGTCGCGCGCGCCGAGGCGGGCCATTTGCACGGCCATGTCGATCGCGGTGTTGCCGGCGCCGAGAACGATGCAGCGTTCGGCCAAGGGCAACTGCGTGAGGTCATCGGCCTGGCGCAGTTCGCGGATGTAATCGGTGGCGGCGAGCAGGCCCGGCGCGTCTTCGTGGGCCAGACCGAGTTGCTTGCTGGCATTCAGGCCGAGGCCGAGGAATACCGCGTCAAACTGCTGATGCAGTTCGCTGAGGGTGAGGTTTGCACCGAGTTTCTGGCCGTGGCGGATTTCTATTCCGCCAATCTGCAGAAGAAAATCCAGTTCCTTCTGCGCGTAGTCATCGACCAGTTTGTACTTGGCGATGCCGTACTCGTTGAGCCCGCCGGCCTTTTCCCGTGCTTCGAAAATCACCACGTCATGCCCGTGCATCGCGCTGCGGTGAGCGCAGGACAACCCGGCCGGCCCGGCGCCGACCACGGCGATACGTTTGCCCGTGGCCGGGGCGCGCTGGAACGGGTGTTCAGCGAAATGCGCATTGTCCACGGCGTAACGTTGCAGCAGACCAATCAGCACGGGCGCGCATTCCTGCGCGTTGTTGCGCACGCAGGCTTGCTGGCAGAGGATTTCCGTCGGACAGACCCGCGCGCAACTGCCGCCGAGGATGTTTGCCGAAAGGATTTTCTGCGCCGCGCCTTGGACGTTGTCCTGATGGATGTTGCGGATGAATGACGGGATGTCGATTTCGCTGGGGCATGCATTGACGCAAGGCGCGTCGTAGCAATACAGGCAGCGCGACGCCTCCAGATGCGCTTGCCGTGAATTGAGCGGCGGCGCCAGATCAGTGAAATGGCCGGCGAGGGCGGCCGCGCTTTCGTGCGGGTGGGGAAGGTGGTTCAGGGTCTCGATCACGGTTTATGGCCTCATGGCTAATTGAGGTGCTGCCTCTGGTGGGCAGTGGTTGATCGTTCCCACGCTCTGGGTGGGAATGCCTCAAGGGACGCTATGCGTTCCAATGGGACGCAGAGCGTCCCGGGCTGCATTCCCACGCAGAGCATGGGAACGATCACTAGGGGTCAGCGTTTAACGGCAGTCGGCTTGTGCAACTCCGCCCGCTTGCTCAACAGATCAAACACCGCCGGGTAGGCCGGCCGTTCGATGTAGCGTCCGGCGCGGCGTTCGGCGCGCAGGTCGCCGTCGGCCCAGACCACGCGGCCCTGGCTGACGGTGTGGCTCGGCACGCCGCGCACGATCTTGCCTTCGAAGATGTTGAAGTCCACCTGCTGATGGTGGGTCTTGGCGGAAATGGTCCGTGTGCCTTGCGGATCCCACAGCACCAGATCGGCGTCGGCGCCCACGCGGATCGCACCTTTGCGTGGATAGAGATTGAAAATCTTCGCTGTGTTGGTAGAGGTCAGCGCAACGAAATCCTGCATCGACAATCGTCCGGAGTTGACGCCTTCATCCCACAACACCGCCATGCGGTCTTCGATACCGGCGGTGCCGTTGGGAATCTTGCTGAAGTCGTCGCGGCCGGCGGCTTTCTGCTCGGCGCAAAAGCAGCAGTGGTCGGTGGCGGTGGTGTGCAGATTGCCGTTCTGCAGCCCGTGCCACAGCGCCTCCTGATGGCCGCGCGGACGGAACGGCGGGCTCATCACGTAGCCGGCAGCGGTCTGCCAGTCCGGGTGTTGATAGACGCTGTCGTCGAGCAGCAAGTGCCCGGCCAGCACCTCGCCGTAAACCGGCTGGCCCTTGCTGCGGGCATAGGTGATTTCGTCCAGAGCTTCCTTGGTAGAAACGTGCACCAGGTACAACGGCGTGCCGATGGTTTCGGCGATACGGATCGCCCGGCTCGCGGCTTCACCTTCGACCTGCGAAGGTCGCGACAGCGGATGCGCCTCCGGCCCGGTAATGCCCTGGGCCATCAGCTTGCGTTGCAGGTGATAGACCAGCTCGCCATTTTCCGCGTGCACGGTCGGCACCGCACCGAGTTCCAGGCAGCGCTCGAAACTCGCCACCAGGGTGTCGTCGGCGGCCATGATCGCGTTCTTGTAGGCCATGAAATGCTTGAAGCTGTTGATGCCGTGGTGGCTGACCAGCTCGGCCATTTCCTCGCGCACCTGCTCGCTCCACCAGGTGATTGCGACGTGGAAGCCATAGTCCGACGCGGACTTTTGTGCCCAGCCGCGCCACTGATGAAACGCTTCCATCAGCGATTGCTGCGGATTGGGAATGACGAAGTCGATGATCGAGGTAGTGCCGCCGGCCAGGCCGGCAGCGGTGCCGCTGTAGAAATCCTCGCTGGCAACGGTGCCCATGAACGGCAGTTGCATATGCGTATGCGGATCGATGCCGCCGGGCATCAGGTACTGGCCACTGCCGTCGAGCATTTCTGCGCCGGCGGGAATGTCGAGGTTTTCACCAATGGCTTTGATCACGCCCTCAGCGCAATAGACGTCGGCGCGGTAACTTTCATCATGGGTAACAACGGTGGCGCCACGGATCAACAGAGACATTCCGGATTCCTCGCAGGCATGACCGACTTGTGCCGGTTCTAGATGTTTTATTGAAGTACAGCGGCGCAGTTCGTATTCCTGTCATCGCTGTCAGGAATAGAAACTAGTCGCGATTTCAAGAATGATCAAGAATATTTTTTATAAGCTTATAGCTTGTTTAAGCTACTGAAAAATAACGATAAAAACTGGAAATCACCAAAATGGTGAGGCTGCTCACCATTTTGACGCACTTGACAGGATGGAAATATGAGCAAGATTTCCTATGTGAAATCAGCCGCTTGAAGTTGTGCTGCGGTTGCGGGTTCACCGACAAAAATAAATGCAGTGCACCAGTTTGAGTCCTGACACTTCGGACAACTTGCCCGACGTTTAGCCTGAGCGTTCAGACAAGTTTTCCCGGACTCATCGAATATTCAATTAAAACTGATGAATATCAGAAAGTTGCAAAGCGTGCAGTGCACCGCCCAAGCGTTCAGCGCCAGACCCGGCACGTTTATTGATGCCGTCGCTGACACCATGGCCGGTGCATGAAAGTTGTCAGTTCCTCCGGCCATCGTCCGGCTGGCGCCGTATGCGCCAGCCGCCTGATGAGCAAAAAATAATCAGAAGAACAGTGGAGCGGCCATGCAACAGACCAGATCACAAGTGACCGAGCGCGACGGCTTGTACGAGCTCGAAGCCGGCAGCGACGTCCTCGACAGTCCCCGTTACAACCACGACATGGCACCGACCAAGGTGCGCGAACGCACTTGGAACAAATGGCACATCACCGCGCTGTGGGTCGGCATGTCGATTTGCGTGCCGACCTACACTCTCGGCGGCGTGCTCACCGCTTATTTCGGCTTGAGCGTCGGCGAAGCGCTGTTGGCGATTCTGTTTGCCAACGTCATCGTGTTGATTCCACTGACCCTCAATGCTTTCCCCGGCACCAAGTACGGCATTCCGTTTCCGGTGCTGCTGCGCTCGTCGTTCGGCATTCTCGGTTCCAACGTGCCGTGCCTGATCCGCGCGTTGGTGGCGTGTGGCTGGTTCGGCATCCAGACCATGTTCGGCGGACTGGCGATTCACCTGTTTCTCGGCTCGGTGTTCGAGGGCTGGAAATCCCTCGGCGGCACCGGCGAGGTGATCGGTTTCATGGTGTTCTGGGCGCTGAATCTGTGGGTGGTGATTCGCGGTGCCGAGTCGATCAAATGGCTGGAAACCTTGTCGGCGCCGTTGCTGGTGGCGGTGGGCATCGGCCTGCTGGTGTGGGCGATGCCCAATGTGTCGATGACTGAGTTGCTGGCGATCCCGCCCAGGCGTCCGGAAGGCGCCAGCGTGGTCAGTTACTTCGCGGCAGGGCTGACGGCAATGGTCGGGTTCTGGGCCACGCTGTCGCTGAACATTCCCGACTTCAGTCGCTACGCCAAGAGCCAGAAGGATCAGATCCTCGGGCAGATTTTCGGCCTGCCGCTGACCATGTTCCTCTTCGCTGCGCTGGGCGTGGTGATGACCGCCGCATCGGTGAAACTGGTCGGCGTCACCGTGTCCGACCCGGTCACGCTGATCGGCCATATCCAGAGCCCGGTGTGGGTCGCGGTGGCCATGGCGCTGATCATCGTTGCCACACTGTCGACCAACACCGCCGCCAATATCGTCTCGCCAACCAATGACTTCCAGAACATCGCGCCGAAGGTGATCAACCGCACCAAAGCGGTGTTGCTCACCGGTCTGGTCGGGCTGCTGCTGATGGGCCATGAACTGCTGAAAAAGCTTGGCCTGATCGTTTCCGACATCAGCCTGGAAACCGTGTACTCGAACTGGCTGCTGGGCTACTCAAGCCTGCTCGGGCCGATCGCCGGGATCATGGTGGTGGATTATTTCCTGATCAAAAAACAGCGACTGGACCTCGCCGGGCTGTACCGCGATGACGTGTATCCGGCTTGGAACTGGGCGGGTTTTCTCGCCTTTGGCGTGCCGGTGGCGCTGACCTTGCTGTCGCTGGGCAGCGACGCGTTCAGCTGGTTCTACAGCTATGGCTGGTTCACCGGCTCGGCGTTGGGCGGAGTGATTTATTACGGGTTGTGTGTAATGCGGGCGCAGCCTTCTGCCGTGAAAACAGCGGTGTAACACATGATCGTTCCCACGCTCTGCGTGGGAATGCAGCCCGGGACGCTCTGCGTCCCAACAGCGGACGCAGAGCGTCCATGGATGAATGCCCACGCAGAGCATGGGCACTATCGGCATCAGCATTGAGGAGATCCCCATGAACGCAGCCGTAGACGTTCTGCAATCCACCCATCAGCACATCAACCGCGATCGCCTCTGGGCCTCGCTCATGGAACTGGCCAGACTCGGTGCCACGGTCAAGGGCGGCGTCTGTCGCCTGGCCCTGACCGACCTCGACCGCCAGGCCCGCGACCTGTTCGTGCAGTGGTGCAAGGACGCCGGTTGCAGCGTCACGGTCGATGCCGTGGGCAACATTTTCGCCCGGCGCGCCGGGCGCAACCCGAACCTGCCGCCGGTGATGACCGGCAGCCACATCGACACTCAACCCACCGGTGGCAAGTTCGACGGTTGCTTCGGCGTGCTCGCCGGCGTCGAAGTGCTGCGCACCCTCAACGACCTCGGCGTGGAAACCGAAGCGCCGCTGGAAGTGGTGGTCTGGACCAACGAAGAGGGCTCACGCTTCGCCCCGTGCATGATGGGTTCCGGGGTCTTCGCCGAGAAATTCACCCTCGAAGAAACCCTCGCCAAGGTCGACGCCGACGGTGTCACCGTCGGCGAAGCACTGAATGCCATCGGCTACGCCGGCCCGCGCAAGGTCAGCGGGCACGCAGTCGGCGCCTATTTCGAAGCGCACATCGAGCAAGGCCCGATCCTTGAGGACGAAGAGAAAACCATCGGCGTGGTACTCGGCGCGCTCGGGCAGAAGTGGTTCGACCTGAAATTGCGCGGCGTCGAAGCCCACGCCGGCCCGACGCCGATGCACCTGCGCAAGGATGCCCTGGTCGGCGCCTCGGTGATCGTCGGCGCCGTCAACCGCGCCGCCCTCGGCCATCAGCCTCACGCCTGCGGCACGGTCGGCTGCCTGCAAGCCTATCCCGGCTCGCGCAACGTGATCCCCGGCGAAGTGCGCATGACCCTCGACTTCCGGCATCTGGAGCCGGCGCGGCTGGATTCGATGATTGCTGAAGTGAAACAAGTCATCGATGCGACCTGCGAAGAACACGGCCTCACCTACGAACTGACCCCGACCGCCGACTTCCCGCCGCTGTACTTCGAAAAGGGCTGTGTAGAGGCGGTGCGCGGTGCCGCGAAAGGACTGGGTCTGTCGCACATGGACATTGTCAGTGGCGCCGGGCATGACGCGATCTTCCTCGCTGAGTTAGGCCCGGCGGGAATGATCTTTGTGCCATGCGAGGGTGGGATCAGCCACAACGAAATCGAGAATGCCGCACCGGATGATCTCGCGGCAGGGTGTGCGGTGTTACTAAGGGCGATGCTCGCGGCTTCGGCGATGGTGGCGGACAGCGAGCGTGCCGCCTAAGGTAAACACACCCACAGGGGATTTCTGGCGATTTTGAGGCCGCGGCACGATCCCGAACCGCTGCGGTCGTACTCTTCACCTAGCCGCATCACAGTGTGGAGATCCAATGAGCCAGGAAGTCCTGACCACCGAAACCAACCGTCGCCAGTTGCAGCAGATCATCGCCGGGCTGTCGGACGGGGTGATTCTGCTGGAACTCGACAAAAGCATTCTCTGGGCCAACGAAGCGGCGCTGACCATGCACGGTGTCAGCACCATCGGTGATCTGGGCAGCAACGCCGACGAGTACGCCAAACGCTTTACGCTGCGCTATCGCAACAATCATGTCTTGCCGCCGGACAACTACCCGATCAGCCGCGTTGCGCGCTGCGAGGCGTTCAATGATGTGCTGATCGAAGTCTCGTCCGTGGACGACCCGGAGCGGGTCTGGGTGCACAGCGTGCGCAGCATGGTGCTGACCGACCGCGTCGGCCAGCCCGAGTCGCTGGTGCTGATCATGAGCGACGTCACCGACTGGGCCAACGCCGAGCAGCGTTTCGAAAAAACCTTCAACGCCAACCCCGCGCCGGCAGTGATCTGTCGTCTCAGCGATTTGCGTTACATCAAGGTCAACCCGGGCTTTCTGGAAATGACCGGCTATACCCGCGATCAAGTGATCGGCACCTCGGCTTACGAAATCGATATCTTCGAGCAGGCCGATCAGCGCGATCTGGCTGTTCAGCGCTTGCGCGATGTCGCGACCATCCCGCAAATGCAGGCGGAACTGCGCCTCCCGGACGGTGGCAGTAAACAGGTGATCGTTGCCGGTCAGCCGCTGCTGCTCAATGACGAGAATTGCATGCTGTTCTCTTTCGTCGACATGGAGCCCCGGCGCCGGGTCGAAGTGGCCTTGCGTCAGAGCGAGGAGCGCTTTGCCAAGGCTTTTCGTCTGACTCCGGTGCCGATTCTAATCTGCACCGCTGAAAAGCAGGAGGTCATCGACGTCAACCAGGCATTCCTCGATACCCTGGCCTATGACAGCGATGACGTACTCGGCAAAACCGTGACGCAGCTGAGCTTCATCCACGATGACAGCGCGCGCACGCGACTGCTGTCGGCGCTGGCGAAGAACGGCCGGGTCGATCGGGTCGATGTGCCGGTGCGCAAGAAGGACGAGGAGTTGCTGGAGTGTGCGGTCTCGGCCGACACCGTGAACATTCACGACACGTCCTGCTATCTGCTGGTGTTGATGGACATGACCGAGCGCAAGCGCACGGAGCTTGAGTTGGTCGCGGCGATTGAAGAGGTGATGAAGGATGCGTCGTGGTTCAGCCGGACGCTGATCGAAAAGCTGGCCAACGTGAAGAAGATCAACTCGCCGCAGCTGCCAAGTGCCTCGTTCACTGACCTGACGGCCCGTGAGCGCGATGTGCTGGGCTTGATCTGTGAAGGACTGGCGGACAAGGAGATCGCCGCGCGGTTGAAACTGGCGCCCAATACCGTGCGCAATCATGTTGCCACTGTGTACTCGAAAATCGATGTGCATAGCCGCAGCGAGGCGATCGTCTGGGCTCGGGAGCGCGGTTTGTTTTCGGGAGAGTGGGGCACCAAGGGCCAGCGTTGAGGGGTGCAAATGCACTAGTTACAAGGGTGCAAATTCATGTATTGGCCAAGGCGTTGTGTTCTTAGGCTGGTGGGGTGCGGTGTAGACCATTTCGGGTTTGCGATCGTGCCCCTTTTGAAACAGTCATAGGAACAACGTCAATGATGAATCTTGCGCAGTTGCGCGCTCGGCTCGAGCACAGTTTTGCGCCGCTGGCTTGTGAGTGTTCGGTGGATGGTGATCATTCGCTGACGGTCAAGTTGTATCACCGGGATTCGGGGCAGGTGGATCTGGTGATCAGCGGGCTGGATCTGGCTTCGCTGCGTACGCCTGGGGCGGTCGAGGCGTTGGTGGATGAGTTGCGGTATGAGCTTGAGAGCAATTCCTTGCGTTCTTCGCGGGATCCGGATTTGGCTTAAGCGCGCTTTGGTCTTGGCGGCCTTTGGGCCGGCCATGCTCTGGGGGGTTGGGTGTATATCCGTTTCTGCGGGTGTTGCGGCTGGCGGTTTCGCCCTTACGGCGAGTCACCTTTTCCAGACGCCGAAAAGGTAACCGAAAAGGCTTGCTCCTGCGTTCGGCCCTCGCAGGCTCGGGTTCCTTCGCTCCGGGACTGATCCGGGCGCAGCGGCTACGGTTTGCTTCGCTGCACCTCCTTCCGCTGTGTACGACTGCGTCGTACGGTCGCTGCGCTCCCACGCCCGGATCAATCCCTCCACTCAGCCTTCCGACGTCGCCTGTGAATCAAGATCAAAAGCGGTACTCGAGCTAACGCTCATCGTGTTGGGTGGTGGGGTGGCTTGCTTATTTGATTTTGCTTTTCTGTGGGAGTGAGCCTGCTCGCGATGAGGCCCTCGCCGACAACAATGATCTCAATCCAGCCCTCTGCCGGAAAATCCCCGCAAAACCGACAGCCAATCCCAGCCAATCTCCCCAATCCACTGGCGCTAACAAGGCGCTCAGCTATAAAGAATGAGTGGTCAGGTCTTCCGCGGCCGGTTGGGTTGCGGGAGTTTGTCTCTCTTTACCGCGGGTCGTCCTATGAATAATCCTGGGAAACGCGTATTGCCGTTGGCTTCTCTTGCAGTGTTGTTGGCCGGTTGTGCCAGTCCTCCACCCCCTGCGCCTGTCGCGCCGCCGCCTCCGCCGGAACGTCGGTGTGAGGTGCTGGAGAATACTGAGGTTGCCGGGGATATGTATGTCGATGGGCAGGTAACGCGCCACATCACCACTACCCGTTGCATAACCCAATAACACTCGCGATTCCTCGATGGCACGAGGCCTGGAACCCAGCAGTGACCCTGTGGGAGCGAGCCTGCTCGCGAAGGCGTGGTATCAGTCAAAACACAGCTGACTGACCCAACGCCTTCGCGAGCAGGCTCGCTCCCACACGGGACAGATATCAGGACAGGAACCCGCCATCCACATTCAGCGCCACACCAGTGGTGTAGCTCGACGCATCGCTGGCCAGGTACAACACCGCGCCGGCCATTTCGCTCGGGTCGGCTACGCGTTTGAGCGGGATCTGCGTCAGTGCCTGTTTCAGAATCGCATCGTTCTTGACCAGCGCCGAGGCGAATTTGGTGTCGGTCAGGCCGGGGAGCAGGGCGTTGCAGCGGATGCCGAATTGCGCGCATTCCTTGGCGAAGACTTTGGTCATGTTGATGACCGCCGCTTTGGTCACCGAATAGATGCCCTGGAAGATACCCGGGGAGATGCCGTTGATCGAGGCGACGTTGATGATGCTGCCGCCACCGTTTTCGCGCATCAGCTTGCCGGCTTCGACCGACATGAAGAAATAGCCACGAATGTTCACATCGACGGTCTTCTGGAACGCGCCGAGATCGGTGTCGAGCACGTTGCAGAATTGCGGGTTGGTTGCGGCGTTGTTGACCAGGATGTCGAGGCGGCCGAATTGTTCCTTGATCCCGGCGAAGACCTGGCTGATCTGCTCCATCTCACCGATGTGGCAGGCCACGGCTGTTGCCTTGCCGCCGGCGGCGGTGATGGCGTCGGCGACGTGTTGGCAGCCTTCGAGCTTGCGGCTCGAGACGATCACATGGGCGCCTTGCTGGGCCAGCAGTTTGGCGATGGCTTCACCGATGCCACGGCTGGCACCGGAGACGAAAGCGATTTTGCCGTCGAGGTCGAACAACTGAGTCTTGGACATGGGTTTCCCTTGTTGGAAGTCTTGTTATTGGCCCGGATCAGAGGCTGGATTTCTGGATGACCTGCAGGCTCATCTGCTCCAGCAGTTTGTTCATGTGAATGAACTGCGCGAAGCGTTTGTCCTGCGTCTGGCCATGGTAGTAGCGGTAGTAGATCTGCTGCACGATGCCGGCCAGGCGGAACAGGCCGTAGGTGTAGTAGAAGTCGAAATTGTCGATGCGGATGCCCGAGCGCTCGGCGTAGTAGTCGACGAATTCGCGGCGGGTCAGCATGCCCGGTGCGTGGCTTGGCTGGCGGCGCATCAGTTGCACCGGTGCCGGGTCGCCGGCTTCGATCCAGTAGGCGAGGGTGTTGCCCAGGTCCATCAGCGGGTCGCCGAGGGTGGTCAGTTCCCAGTCGAGCACGCCGATGATCTGCATCGGATTGGCCGGGTCGAGGATGACGTTGTCGAAGCGGTAGTCGTTGTGGACGATGCTCGACGTCGGGTGGTCGGCCGGCATCTTGTCGTTGAGCCAGGCTTTGACTGCTTCCCAGTGCGGCGCGTCCGGGGTCAGGGCTTTTTCGTAGCGCTCGCTCCAGCCCTTGATCTGCCGCGCGACGTAGCCTTCGGGCTTGCCCAGGTCGCCGAGGCCGCAGGCGTTGTAATCGACCCGATGCAATTCGACGAAACGGTCGATGAAGCTTTTGCACAGCGCTTCGGTTTTCGCCGAATCAAGGCCCAGTTCCGGCGGCAGTTCAGCGCGCAGGATGATGCCCTTGACCCGTTCCATCACATAGAACTCGGCGCCGATGACGGCCTCGTCAGTGCAATGGACGTAGGCCTTCGGGCAATACGGAAAGCCGTCGCGCAGTTGGTTGAGAATGCGGAACTCACGGCCCATGTCGTGGGCGGATTTGGCCTTGTGGCCGAACGGCGGGCGGCGCAGAACGAATTCCTGCTCCGGGTATTCCAGCAGGTAGGTCAGGTTCGACGCGCCGCCGGGAAACTGGCTGATCTGCGGCGTGCCGGTCAGGCCGGGAATGTGCGCCTTGAGGTACGGATCGATCAGGCTGGCATCGAGTTCTTCGCCCGCGCGGATCCGGGTGGACTGGTCAGTAAGCGCCATGCTTATCCCTTCTGCTTATTTTGGAGGCCAGACATCATTGGCTAATCTAATGGCGCGCTCGGGTGCTCACAAGCGCGGGTCGGTCTTATAGGTTAGCGTGTTGCTGGATAATCAACTTTGAGAATGGGGCGAGCAGCGGCGCAGACCGAGGATCCTGCGCGCCTTAATGCACGCGCTGGTTGCTCAGTTTCGGTGGCAGGGCGACAGGCGTCAGCACCGGTTGCCCGGAGAAAAACGCCATCAGGTTTTTGCCGACCAGTTCGACAGTGCCTTGCGTGGCTTCAGGGGAAAGCCCGGCGACGTGTGGGGTCAGCACAACGTTGCTGAGGTGTTTCAGGGCATCAGGCACTTCCGGTTCGTGATCGAACACGTCCAGCGCTGCGCCGGCGATACGACGTTGTTCGAGTGCAGTGATCAGGTCTGCCGTTGCGATAACGCTGGCGCGGGCGATGTTGACGATAAATCCCTTGGGGCCGAGGGCATCGAGCACGGCTCGCGTCACCAGATGTTGAGTAGCAATGCCACCAGGCGTGGCAACGACCAGAAAGTCCGAAGCTCGCGCCAGATCGGTCGGTGTCGAGCAGAACGCATAAGCGACGTCGCTGCGCACCTGGCGGTTGTGGTAGCTGATCTGCATGTCGAAACCCAGCTCCGCACGCTTGGCAATCGCCATGCCCACGGCGCCCAGCCCGAGGATGCCCAGACGCTTGCCGGCCAGCGACGGGCGCATGATTTTCGGCCATTCACCGCGGCGCACGGCGGCATCGCAGCGCGGGATGTCGCGGACCAATGCCAGCAGCAATGCCATCGCATGATCGGCCACTGACGAGGCATTGACTCCGGCGCCATTGGTGACGGTGATCCCGCGGTCACTGGCTGCTTGCAGATCGACCTGTTCATAACCGGCGCCGATCACCGTGATGATTTTCAGGGCGGGCAGGGCGCTGATCTCTTGCGCAGTCAGGCCCAGCGGGCCACGAGTCAGCACGGCGTCGACGCGACTGCCATGGGTGGCGATGGCTTGCGCGCGTTCGGCTGGCGTTGGTGCAAGGATCAGGTGGAATCCCTGATGCTCAAGAATCGGCAGATAGTCATTGATCGTTTCAACCAGTACCAGAACGGTTGCGGGCATTGCGCGGCTCCTGTGATTGGCGGCGGGTGGGTCGCGAAAGTCGAGTCAGAGTGCTGAATCCGCAGCGGCTTGGCAATCGTTGCATTCACGCAGTGGTGCTTTGATTCTGGACGGGTTCGTGGAACAAGCAAGTACGCAGGCATGGCGCACGACCCATCAGCTGACGTATTGCGCAACACCATTACCGAACGACCAGTTCTCTTTCTTTACCTCCAGCAGATTGATGAACACATCCTCCAGGCGAATACCCAGTTGCGCATGCAGGCTCTCGGCAATGGTTTTGAACAGCAATTGTTTCTTTTCCACGCTGCGCCCTTCGCTGATGGTGATCTGGATGAACACCACGCCGTCGCTGCGCTGGATGCCGAGGTATTGAGGGTCATAAACGAAATGCTGGGCGTCATGTTCGTTGAGAATCTGGAAGTTGTCGTGCTCGGGCACATCGATACAGCTGCGCAGGGCGGCGTAGATCTGTTCGCCGATGCGCCTGGCAAAAGTGGGGTCGGGGTTTTGCTGGATGTCGACGCGGACCAGTGGCATGGGAGGCTCCTTGGGTTATGGCTTCTCACACGCTAGATCAAGGGCAGGGTTCTGGCAGGTAATTGGTCTGGAATATTGCAAATACCGTGTATGAGGAGGCTTACGTGACTCGCGGATTTTGCCTACGGGAATGGCAGATGCGTCTGCTGGTCAGCACCCGTATGGATGCGAAATCATCACGCCTCAGAGCAGCTTGCGCGATAGCTGCCACCAGCCAGGGAAGGCGAATGCTTCAAAACGACCGGGAAAACCTCGAACTGGACAAGCTGATGAATGAAATACGCAAGCTTGTGGCCGAGAGGAAAAAACTTGTGGCGGAAGAAAAAAGGATGAAATGGGAAACCTATTTCTACCCGGTTGCGGTAGTGGCCGGAATGTTGACCGCGACAGCGGCCTTGATCGGCCTTTCGCTCAAGTTATGAATGTGCGCGTTTCGCTCTATCCAACCCGTTACCCGCGAAAAAGGAAATCACCATGAGTACGTTCGACCGCCAAGCCATGATTGACCGTTCCGATCGAGAGCACGACGAGTACGTAGAAAGGTTACGCCTCAAGCAGCGAGGCGACATCGTTCCGATCCTCGCATTGCTGAGTCTTGCCTTGCTTTGCATGTCGTTTGGCTTTCTGGTCGCTCGATTGATCTGATCGTTCCGGCTGCGCACGGTGCCGGAAAAACTGCCAGAAAACGACATGCAGCGTATCTGGAAACGGCAAAAAGCATTCCGAAAACGACTCCCCATCGGTCTGCTCCGCACAACCATTCCTCAGCTAAGTCTTTGCTTGCATTGATTTATCACGGAGAATCGCGCCCCTGTTTCGGCCGGAGCATGTCTGTCGGTTTTTTCCGACGCGTCCTGACCGAGTGGCAAGTGACCGGAAAGCGGAGATCCGACCGGATGAATGATCAGGCCAATAGCCTCGAAAAGCGTTTCGACGCAGCAGCACCCGCTGAACTTTCGAGCTGGAATCGCCAGGACACCACCTGGATGCTGGGACTGTTTGGGACGGCCATTGGCGCCGGCACCCTGTTTTTGCCGATCAACGCAGGATTGGGTGGCTTCTGGCCGCTGGTGATCCTCGCGCTGCTGGCCTTCCCGATGACGTTTTACGCGCACCGTGGCCTGACCCGTTTTGTGCTGTCCGGTCGCGAAGGCGCCGATATCACCGAAGTGGTCGAGCAGCATTTCGGTATCAAGGCCGGTGCCTTGATCACCCTGCTGTACTTCTTTGCCATCTTCCCGATCCTGCTGATCTACAGCGTCGGCCTGACCAACACGGTCGCCAGTTTCCTCGAACACCAACTGCACATCACGCCGCCACCGCGCGCGCTGCTGTCGTTCGTGCTGATTCTTGGTCTGCTGGCCGTGGTGCGTTGCGGTGAGCAGGCGATCGTCAAAGCCATGAGCCTGATGGTCTATCCGTTCATCGTTGCGCTGCTGTTCCTTGCCGTGTACCTGATTCCGCACTGGAATGGCGGCATCCTCGCCACCGCGTCGCAAGTGCCGGCGCCGTCAGCGCTGCTGCACACGCTGTGGCTGGCGATTACGGTGATGGTGTTCTCGTTCAACCATTCGCCGATCATCTCGGCGTTCGCGATGGACCAGAAGCGTCGTTACGGTGCGCACGCCGACGAGCGCAGTTCACAGATCCTCGCGCGCGCTCATGCATTGATGGTCATTTTGGTGCTGTTCTTCGTATTCAGTTGCGTGCTGACCCTGTCGCCAGAGCAACTGGCTGAGGCGAAAGAGCAGAATCTTTCGATCCTGTCGTACCTGGCCAACCACTTCAGCAACCCGACCATCGAGTTTGCGGCGCCGTTGATTGCGTTTGTGGCGATCTCCAAGTCGTTCCTCGGTCATTACATCGGGGCCAGCGAAGGCCTCAAGGGCCTGATCGTCAAGAGCGGGAGGCGTCCGGGCGCCAAGGCGCTGGATCGCATCGTGGCGGCGTTCATGCTGGTGATCTGCTGGATCGTCGCAACGCTTGATCCGAGCATCCTGGGCATGATCGAAACCGTCGGTGGGCCGGTGATTGCGGCGATTCTGTTCCTAATGCCGATGTACGCCATTCGCAAAGTGCCAGCGATGGCGCGCTATCGCGGCCAGGCGTCGAACGTGTTTGTTACCGCGGTGGGACTGGTGGCGATTTCGGCGCTGGTTTACAAGTTGGCTGTCTGACCTGTCACTGATGACTGATCGTTCCCACGCTCTGCGTGGGAATGCCTCTTGTGACGCTCTGCGTCACGCTTGGGGACGCAGAGCGTCCGGGGCTGCATTCCCACGCGGAGCGTGGGAACGATCAGAACGATCAGCATAAAAAAACGCCGCTCATCTCACGATGGGCGGCGTTTTTTATTGCCTTGCAGCGTTAGGCTTGAACGACCGGGATCTTGGCGTTCGCAGCAGCTTCACGGAACTCGGCGATCTGGTCGAAGGACAGGTAGCGGTAGACATCGGCCGCCATGCTGTCGATCTTGC
>Ga0308161_1001195_pt1 | contig 32855 bp, 33 predicted proteins | sample PhyFR2_FD_201034 | JGI IMG/M metagenome (GOLD analysis project Ga0308161, IMG submission 201034) | Phyllosphere microbial communities from UC Gill Tract Community Farm, Albany, California, United States - DLSLF.R2 | ecosystem: Host-associated > Plants > Phyllosphere > Unclassified | place: USA...
GATGGCGGACCCACATTTCTTTTTGATAAAAGTCTTCATAATCCTGCGTTTGTGCCAATTGGATCGCATAGTGTTCTGGGTTGAAAGTCTGGATCACTACTTCACCGGTTTTTTCAGCTCGTCCTGCTCGACCGCTAACCTGCGTCAGCAATTGAAATGTTCGCTCGCTGGAACGAAAATCTGGCAAGTTCAATGCTGTGTCAGCATTGAGGACGCCTACCAAAGTAATATCGGGAAAATCCAAACCTTTGGCAATCATTTGGGTACCCAGTAAAATATCCGCTTTCTTTTCGCCAAAGGCCGTTAAAATCTTCTCATGTGCGCCTTTCTTACGCGTGGTATCGACATCCATCCGCAGCACGCGCGCTTCTGGGAATAATTCATGCAGTTCTTCTTCCACTTTTTGGGTACCCGTTCCATAATAACGGATCTTGTCGGCTTGACAGTTGGGGCAACGATGCGGAATGTGTTCTTCATGGCCGCAGTAGTGACAGCGCATCGTTTTTGTATCCATATGCAAGGTCAAAGAAATATCGCAATTGGGACAGGGTAAAACATAGCCGCAGTCGCGACACATCACGAAGGAAGAATAGCCTCTGCGGTTCAACAACAAGACGATTTGTTCTTTACGCGCCAAACGATCAACGATTTTTTCCTGGAGCAGTTTTGAAAAGGTTTGGTATTGTTTTTGCGCAAACTCAGTCCGCATATCTACGACATCGATTGTCGGTAGTTGGGCATTGGCTTTTGCTCGTTGGTTCAAGCGCAATAGCTGATAGACATTTTTTTGTGCCCGGGCCCGCGATTCCAGTGAAGGCGTTGCACTGCCTAGCACAACAGGGCAATGGTGATAAGAGCCACGCCAAATGGCTAAATCTCGTGCATGGTAACGGGGGGCTTCTTCTTGTTTGTATGTCGCTTCATGTTCTTCATCAACGATGATCACCCCAATATTTTTCAACGGAGCAAAAATAGCTGATCGGGCACCAACCACGACTTGCGCTTCACCTCGTTCGATCTTGCGCCACTCATCATACTTTTCGCCTTGCGACAAGCCACTGTGCAAGACCGCGACAGCATTGCCTAGACGGCTCTTGAAGCGTTCCACCATCTGAGGTGTCAATGCAATTTCAGGTACGAGCATGATCGCTGTTTTGCCTTGTTCCAGCAACTGAGCAATCGTTTGGAGATAGACTTCAGTTTTACCGCTGCCAGTGATGCCCTCCAGTAAAAAGGTTTGGGCTTGCTTGTTTTGCACGGCTGCTGTGATAGCCGTCACTGCTTTTATTTGATCGGTATTTAATTCAAGTGGGTTGGTTTTTTGAAAGTCATGGTCCTTGAAAGGATCTCGGTAGGCTTCCACTTCTTTAAAGGTCAACCACCCTTCTGCTTCCCCTTGATTCAAGACAGCAGAAGAAATGCCATTTTCGGTAAAAAAGGAAACCGGCAAATAGGCTTCCTGTGACAAAATGTGTAAGAGCGCTGCTTTTCGGGTCGACCCTTTACGCAACTGATCCGCGATATCAGGAATCACTGCCGGATCGATTTGTCGTTGCACGTAGCGGATCATTTTGGCTTTGTTTTTGTTTTTGACTAAGTACTGTACTTCTACTACCGCAGCTGACCGTAATGGTTTTAAACGCGGCAGCAAACCAGCTGCTTCAGCATCTTGCCAGCTTAGTACCCCGTTTTCTGGAAAATAACTGCGAATCTGGTGGCTGTCATCTAACAAAACGATTTGTTTTTGGTATTCGGCCTTCATCACACTCGGCAACATCGTTTGCAAGCAAGTGATTTTGAAGGCGAATGTGGTTTGCTTCATATAATCAGCGAGTTGGAGCAGCTCATCATTGACTACTGGTGAAAGATCCAACAACCGCGTGATTGGTTTCAATGGCTGGTCAATCTTTGCTATCTGTGACAATCCAACGACGAAGCCTTGGATGTGGCGATCGCCTTGGCCAAAGGGGACTTCCACACGCATCCCAGTTTCGATGACAGCTTGTAATTCAGTCGGTACTTCATATGTAAAAGGCTGGTCGGTCTGCATCGTGGGGACATCCACGATGACTTCTGCTATGTGCGTCATCTCTGCTCCTCCTTTAGGCTCTATTTTACTAAATAGCTGTCTGTTTGTCTGTATCCCTTACAAAAATTTAACGATCGGCAAACCAAATAAAAAGCCGGAACACAGGCGTGCTCCAGCTGTTTTGTTTAAAGCTTTTGTTCGTCACGAATGCGCGCTTCTAATTCTTTTTGTTCTTGGTCTTTTAGCGCTTTACGTTCTTCTTGCTCCATTTTCAAACGGGCACGTTTGATTTCTGGATGCGGATCGTTTACGACCATTTCTGCCTCGATTTCTTCTAATGCTTGGCCAACACTTTTGACTGAGTCAAAAGATTCCAATGTTGCTTGGGCACCGGCATCTAGCTCATGGGCACGTTTGCTGGCTAGGATCACCAATGAATATTTTGAATTGACACGATCCAATAATGAATCGATTGAAGGTTTTAACATCATTTTTCTTACAGCTCCTCTAACATTTTGATATAGGTTCCGATCACTCGGTCGACGCGAAAATGTTCACTAGAAATGATCTCGCGGATCCGATCGACTGCCTTGGGGACTTCATCATTCACAACAGCATAATCATATAATGCCATCATTTCGATTTCTTCGCGGGCCACCCGCATGCGTTCATCGATCACTTCGGCAGAGTCGGTCCCTCTTCCTGTAATACGAGAGCGTAATTCGGCCAGATCAGGCGGCGTCAAGAAAATAAAGACTCCGTCGGGTACGTTGTCTTTGACTTGTTTAGCCCCTTGTACTTCTATCTCCAAGAAAACATCTTTTCCTTGGTCTAAGGTCTGTCTGACATAAGACAATGGTGTGCCATAATAATTGCCGACATATTCGGCATACTCCAACATTTCGCCGGCCTCGATCAAGGCTTCAAACTCCTCGCGACTGCGGAAATAATAATCTACACCTTCGACTTCTCCTGGGCGTTGTTGGCGTGTTGTCATTGACACCGAATATTGAAAATCGTTGTCATCACGCTCAAAAATCGCCTTTCTAACGGTGCCTTTGCCTACTCCAGAAGGCCCTGATAAAACTATAAGTAATCCTCGCTCTGACATAATGACGTCCTTTCACTGACATTTGCTTAACGTCTATTTTGCACTTTTTTTCAGCAACTTTCAAGAACTACTTTATTATAATGGGAATTTTATGAAATAGCTAGTCCCTCGTCTGCGAGATTCTCATCAAAAGCCCATATTGCTCAAGGTATTGATGACACCTGCCAATTCATCCTTTGCGGTGATGGCTTTTTCAGTTGGATCTGATACTTCTTGGCAATCAATACGCACGATATAGCGTCGGTTCAACGAAACGGCATCTCCATTGACTAGAATATGCAAAAAATCGGGTTCGATGGCTGCACAAGCATCTTGCCATGCATCGAAATTTGTTTTGTCCGAAGGGACACTCCGTTTGATGATACTTTTGCCGCTTAATTCATGAAAAGTGATATCGTAATATGTCATTGCTGCTTCCTCCTACTCAATATTTTGGATTTGTTCTCGGATTTTTTCTAGGATCGTCTTCATTTGAACGACATGATTTTTGATGGTGATCGCGCCTGATTTCGAGCCGATCGTATTGACTTCGCGATTCATTTCCTGGATCAAAAAATCCAACTCCCGACCGACCGGCGTTTCAGTGGCCAATAAACTGGTCATTGTTGTCAAGTGGATGCCTAGACGATCGATTTCTTCGTGGATGTCGCCACGCTCCAATAGCAAGGCTAGCTCTGTCAGCAAGCGATCTTGATCGACAGTTTCCCCAAGATAAGCGGTCAATTTTTTCTCAAAACGGGCTTGGTAATCTGCCTCATAGACAGCGACAAATTGCGCCAACTCCGCCAGTTTGTCTTGCAGTTGCTGCTGATTCTCTTGCAACACCTGCAAAATGCCAGCCCCCTCTGCTTGGCGACTGCGCTCGATAGCGGCTAACGCGTCCGTCAACGCAGTCAAGACCCCTGATGTGAGCTGATTTTCCTCTGGTTCATTGTCTGATACAGACAAAAAAGCGTCATTGGTCAAAAAGCGTTCCAATAATTGTTCCCTGGGCAAATCAGTGAGGCCAAAACGTTGCTTTGCTTCTGTTTCTACTTCTTCCATAAATGCCGACAATAGATCCCATTGAATATTGATTTGTTTCTGCTGCGCTGCGGTCTCTTTTATCGTGACATACAGTTCGATGCGCCCGCGTTGCAGGGTCTGCTTGATTCGTTGTCTGATCGTGTTCTCGATGGTATTCAATTGCTTAGGCATGCGTAATTGTAAATCAAAAAAGCGCTGATTGACACTTTTGATCTCTACTTCGATTTGGCCAGCTGGTGTATCCGCACTGCCCTTGCCAAAACCTGTCATACTTTTCATCTGTTGACGTCCTTTCTTGGTCGTACCTGACTTTGCGGTTGGCGACTACATTGACGCCAATGCCTTTTTCAACCCTTCAAATTCCTCATTGGACAATGTGATGCCTTTGCCCATTTTTTCATGATCAGGTGCCCAATCTCGCAAGTCAAACTTCGGCGGCCGTCCGCTCCAACTGACCAAGTTCAATTCTTTGCGCCATCCTTTCGGGTTTTCTGACAAAACGGCAATCTCTTCAACGATTTCATAAGAAAATTTCTCCATCTCTATCTCCTTTCAAAAGATAATAACTATAAGCAGCAAGCGTCGCAAGCAGAGGATATCGCCGGCGGATTTGCTGCAATGCAGGTGTGGATAAGGCTTGTGTTCGATAAAAGAACAAAAAACGATTTTGCTCCGATAAAAGGTAAAAACGGTCTTTATAAAAGGTCAGCCACTCACTGATGGACCACGCTTCGGTACCGCCATTGGCTTCTTGCGCAATTTTTTTGGCAATGCCTTGGGTCATCGTTGCTGGTTCATAAATGACTGTTGGCGGCAAATGTAACGTCTTGGCGCTGCACTCCAACAAGATCCGTCCCCACTCGGCCACTGGGATATCCCCTTGATAAAATTTACGCAGTTTTTTTAAGAAATCAGTTTTTTTGATTTCTTCGTATAGATACGCGTGCTCTTGCTTCAACCAACGCAAACACTGTCGCCATGGACGCTGGAACTGGGCATCTTTCTCAAAAGTATACCAATAGCCTTGGTACTTGCCAAAAGTTTTCAACGTTTCCAAATAGCCCAAGGTCATATTGTCTAAAGACCTTTGGGCATCAAAGATCAAGAAGCTGCCCATCGTCCACGGGGAACCGAGAGAAATTTGCGCGATATTTTCCGACACATTGATTTTTTTATTGACGCCGGGTCCTTGGACATCCACGGTGATACATTCTGTTGCGCCTTGTGCAATGGCTACATCGATCGGCAGATTATTGCGGTAGCCGCCATCGATATAATAAGTGCCATTGATTTGCTGGGCTTGCATTGCCGGGTAAAAAGATGCTGAAGCCAACAGCCATTGCAAGTTCTCTGCCGTATCTTCAGGATCAAAGGTATAAATCGTTTCTTTGAAATCAGGCAGTCGCGTGGTACAAATCAACAGTTGTCTCGTCGTTTGCGCAAATTTTTCTGCGTCAAATACTGAAGCCAATAAAGCGGCCAATGGTTCCGTGCGCGCACCATTGGTTTTTAATGCGGTCACCACTAAGGAATGCGCCTGGTCCATCATTTCTCGCAACGTCTGCGCTTTGGCTTCTGCCAACGGATATTGCAAAACCTTGGCATTAGAAATATTGGCCCACAAGTCCACCGCTGCTTCCACATCATTCATCAAAATCAACGCGCCATTCAACGCCCCCACTGAGGTACCCGTGATCCACTTGAAATTGATGCCGCGCTCTTGCAGCGCTTGCCAGACCCCTATTTGATATGCGCCATGAGCCCCGCCGCCACCTAAAACCAAGGCTGTATTATAAACCAATGTTTTTTGAAAGCCGGCTGCCACCTTTTGATAGCCTTGCTGGGTGAAAAACTCCGACAATAGCGGATGGTCAGGCAATCGCCAACAGACACTTGCGGCAAATCGACTGCGGGCAAAACTTTCGACAACCCCCGTGTATTTTTGCCAGGAAAACTGCGTATCGGCTTCATGCAACAAATCATAAATGATCATTTGATTTTCTTCAAGACGGCAACTGAGGTACAAACGGCCTTGACGTGTGTTGATCTGCCAGCCTTGCTCTTCTATGTGTTGGCCAAAATATGCCCTGCCTGCAGAATGACTGTCAAAGAATGAAAAGGTCAGCTGGCTTTCTTGAAATGCCTTGCGTTGCAACACGAAATCGACGGTCGTTACTTTTTTGGCTTTCATCAAAAACCTCCTTAAAGAACAAAAGAATAGCCGAATGACACGGCTGTTGACCTACCACTCGCTATTCTTCACGTTAAAATGTTCGTTGTGCCATATTAAATGCAGCCAACATATCTGATGTGGCTTCAGCAACAGGTGTCACTGCTTGCAGATCCCCTTGCACGACCCGCCGAGTGATACCACCCATTTCGCCGCAGGTAATCAATGTGATCATCTTGCGTCCTTCCACTTCGTCTAAAAGATAGACATCTGTTGGCTCGACCCGCACTGTTGAAGTCGCGGTGTAGGTATAAATATTCTCCAGATCAGTGATGTAAATCGTTGCACCGATCGCCACATCATCTAAAGGTGTAAACAACAGTTCCGGCGATTGTGCGCGGTGACTGGCTAAGGCATAATTGCCTTCACCCATTTGCTGCGTAGGGCTCAAAGTCCCTGCACCATATAATAAGGCTTCATTGGATAACCCTTTGAAAATCGGTAAATTGATCGCCACACTTGGGATCGCTACGCCCCCGATCACAGGCAATACTTTATTGCTGAGTTGCGCTCTCAGCACTGCTTCTGAACTGGCCGGCTCCACCGCATCGAAATCAAACGTCGTATCAGCTTCCATGTTTTTTTCGACATCGGCACGACTGATCTCACTGACCGCGTATGCATCCCCGGTCTGCTTGATAAAGAAGTTTTTGATTTGATTGTTGAATACCAGCACGAGTCCAACTAGAAGCAATAATAACAAAAAAAGATTGCTGAGCCAGCGCCTGAACCGCTTCTTTTTTTTCATCTCATACCTCTCCAATTTTTATCTCCTTTTATCATACCAAAAAGCGCTTGATAGCGCCAATTTTGCTCGTGGTTTTTACCAAAAGAAAAGAAATGATTGGACAACGGACTGAGGGGAGCTTAAAAATTGTTTTTTCTGTTATTTTGTAATATAACTTTAAACGAAAAGATACAAGCATTTTTCAGCGCTTTGTTGTAGAATGAACATATTACATAGGAGGGATCGACCGGCATGTCCAATACGATTTACGTACATATAGATACAACCAGCAATGCCGTCTTGACCCGTGGGCTTGCCCCCCAAGATTTCAACAAGAGCATTGTGCATCAACCCAAGAATCTGCTTTTGCTTGATCCTTCCAGTGAATTTGGTGAATTTGACGGCCACACTGGCCTCAAAGTGATTCGCGGCATCGAAAATGTGCAACTTTTCTTCCAGCAATTGAACAAAGGACGCGTCACGGAAGAAATGAAATGGGTCGATTTCAATGATTTCGATATGTTGAAGGAACTCACACCATTAGAGATTTCAGAACTGTTATATTTTGGCCATATGAAAACCCACTTGCATTCACCGTTTTTTTATAAATTGCAAAACAACTTTGTCTTTTTTGATTTGAAAGACAACCGCTCCCGTGTATATTACCGCTATTTGGACGAGTATTACCGCATTTTAGCCGATCGAATCACCCGAATCGTCTTAGAAAAAATCAACGACCGTATTTCTTTCTTCAAAAAAGCTGTTTCTGTCGAAAAATTAGACTTCAATCTACTGAAAGAACTCCGCAGTGTCATGCAAGAAGGTGTCTTATTCTGCTTGAGCCAAGATCAATTGATCGACAAAACATTCACGATTCCGATTTATCTGATGGAAGACTCCGGTTTGAAAAGCAGCCAAGTCAACAAAAGTTCCCTTGATCAAATTGCCGTGTTGCGCTACTACGCCAACCAAAAAAAATGGACATTAGATATTGATCAAGAAGATCTAGCTTTTGGCTTTATGGACAAAAAAATGTCATGACCCACACGACTCGCGGGCATGACATTTTTTATTTTATCCTTTCGGCAAAAATAATTTTGGTGCGGTTTTGACTAATAATATCAACACAACACTAACATAAACTGTTTGGCAAACAATCCGCCAAAGGCGCCCCAAGCGCTGCAATCATCGTCCCTTCTGTCTATACTTGCAGATCCATTTTTTTCGTCAAAAAAACTCCTCCTTTTCGAATCATCACAATTCACAAAGGAGACGTGTCAGACACTTCAACTCGTCACAATTCCTACGTTCGCATGACCGAAACAGGGACAAAGGGTTTAGAGTATAGGCATTCCCAGCCTTTTCAGGCTCCCCTTTGTGATGAGATTCTATTTGATTTTTTGGATTGTAAGTCCTCTCGTAGCATACTTCTGTAAAAAAGGAAGGGTTATTGTTCCAACATCACTCAAATAGAAAAACCCCCAGCTGCATCAATCAGCTGGAGGGGACGACATATTTGAAGCTTGCAAGTATTAGATCGATAATTTTGATTCAAACAATGGACTTACAGGTTTGTTCTCATGGATTCGTTTGATGGCTTCGCCCATCAACGCACCAACACTGATTTCATCGATTTTTTCTGATTTGCGGTCTGCTGGCAAATAAATCGAGTCAGTCACAACCAAATGTTCGATGGCAGAATCTTCGATCCGTTCCAAAGCTGGGCCTGACAATACTGGGTGTGTACATGAGGCATAGACACTTTTGGCACCTGCTTGTTTCAAGGCATTGGCCGCTAGTGTAATGGTTCCTGCCGTATCGATCATATCATCGATCAAGACACACGTTTTGCCTTCAACATGACCAATAATGTTCATGACTTCAGCTACATTGGCTTTAGGCCGACGTTTGTCAATGATTGCAATGGGTGATTTAAGAAACTCAGCCAGTTTGCGCGCGCGCGTCACGCCACCATGGTCTGGTGAAACGACAACAACGTCATCTCCTTGGATATTGCGTTCTAAAAAGTAATTGGCAATCAATGGCGCACCCATCAAATGATCGACTGGCATATCGAAAAATCCTTGGATTTGCGATGCGTGCAAGTCAAGTGTCACCATACGGTCCGCACCGGCTTTTTCAATCATATTTGCTACAAGTTTTGCTGTGATTGGTTCTCTTGAACGTGCTTTTCGGTCTTGTCTAGCGTAACCGTAATAAGGCATGACCACGTTGATCGTCTTCGCACTTGCGCGTTTCAATGCGTCGATCATGATCAACAATTCCATTAAGTTATCATTTACAGGACTGCTGGTCGATTGGATCACATAGACATGTGAACCACGAATACTTTCTTCGATATTCACTTGGATTTCGCCATCGCTGAATTGTTTTACGGAACACTTACCTAGTTCGACACCTACTGCAGCTGCGATTTTTTCTGCCAAAGGACGATTAGAGTTCAGAGAAAAAATCTTCAATCTTGGATCAAAATAATGATTTGACATGAGAACCTCCACTTTCTTTACGTGTAACTAATAAAAAATGACGACTATTTTACTAGAATCTTCTTCCTAATAAATAGTAGTCATTTTTCGTGAATAAATCAAGTCATTTCGCTATTTCTCATTTAGATAAGGCAGTTTTTTTGCATAACCCGCTTTATTCTCTTGGCGGGCACGTGCAATCGCCATACTGTGCTTGGGCACATCTTGGGTGATCGTGGAACCTGCTGCGATCATCGTTTCTTCAGCAATCGCCAATGGTGCAACCAAATTTGAGCCTGAACCAATAAAAGTGTTGTCGCCGACGGTCGTTTTAAATTTGTGTTTGCCGTCATAATTGACAAATACGACCCCGCAGCCGACATTGATATTCTTACCTAATGTCGCATCCCCAACATAGGTTAAATGACCGACCTTGGTCCCCTCGCCGATCGTTGCATTTTTGATTTCCACAAAGTTGCCGACGTGGGCTTTTTCCATGATTTCGGCTTTTGGCCGCAAGTGGGCATTGGGTCCCACATCGGCACCTGTATGGACGATACTTTCCTCGATAACAGAGGCTTTGATCGTCACTTGATCCTTGATTTGACTGTCAATGATTTGCGAAGAGGCTGTGATGATGCAGTCATCGCCAATCGTTGTCTGACCTTTGATCACGACCCCGGCTTCAATCAGGGTATCTGAGCCGATCACAACACCTTCGTCAATGTAGGTCGTTGCCGGATCGATCAGCGTGACACCATTGCGCATATGTGCTTGATTGATGCGCGTCCGCATCAAGCGATTGGCTTCAGCCAATGCCAAGCGATCATTCACGCCTAATGATTCATTGAAATCTTCAGTTTGATATGCCGCGATAATTTTGCCTTCTTCTTTCAAGATTTCGATAATGTCCGTCAGATAATATTCCCCTTGCGCATTGTCTGTATCTAATTTTGCCAAGGCATCAAAAAGCAGCTCATTATCAAAACAGTACGTGCCTGTATTGATTTCTTTGACTAGTGCTTCCTCCGTTGTGGCATCTTTTTGCTCAACGATTTTCTCTACGATGCCGACATGATCACGCAAAATACGGCCATAACCGGTTGGATCGTCTGCTTGGGCAGTTAAAATTGTGGCTGAGGCGTTTTTGCCTTGGTGGTAATCAAACAAATTGTTCAATGTTTCGGTCGTTAACAGCGGCGTATCTCCGCTGATCACAAGTGTTGTCCCTTTTTTGCCTTTCAAAAATGTTTCAGCTTGGACAACTGCATGCCCTGTCCCTAACTGCTCAGCTTGAAGGGCGTATTGTGTGCGGTCCCCTAGTTGTTCCTTCACCATTTCTGCGCCGTGACCGACGATCGTAACGATCTCTTCAGGTGCAGTTTCAGCCACACGATTCATAATATGCTCGACCATTGGTTTCCCGCAAACTGGATGTAAGACTTTGTATAACTTTGATTTCATGCGTGTGCCTTTACCAGCTGCCAAAATAATTGCATAACGTGCTTCCACGTATTCCACTCCTATCGATTGGGACATATTCTGCCCTTTGGTTTATCCTACAATTAGTTTAGCCCAAGTGATTGTAAATTTCAATGTTTAGCGTTATTTGCACCTAGACCAATTAAAAAAACACCTTGCTTCAGATGAACATCCGCGAGCAAGGTGTTTCAATTATTCAGCTTCTTTTGTAAAATAATTTCCTGGTACAACCGAGATCGTTTTGGTTTGGGTATCAACATCTTCGACGTATAACAATGAGCTATAATCCGTGATTGCCCGCTTACCTTTGAATTTCGTTTCAGCAAATACCGTGATCCCGACGAGTTCGGCTTCGAATTCTTCGATCAAACTCTTCATCCCGTTGACCGTGCCGCCGCCTTTCATAAAGTCGTCGACCACCAACACGCGAGAACCGCGTTTTAAACTGCGTTTGGATAATTCCATCTTCTCGATCCGTTCAGAGGATCCGGAAACATAGTTTACGCTCACAGTTGAGCCTTCCGTGATTTTAGAATCCCGACGAACGATAACGAAAGGGACATTCAGATAATAAGAAACGGCTTGTGCGATGGGTACACCTTTCGTCGCCACCGTCATGACCGCGTCGATTTTTTCACCAAGATACTTTGACGCAATGATTCGGCCAACTTGCCGCAACAATTCTGGTTCCCCCAACAAATCCGAAAGATACACATAGCCGCCTGGTAGTAAACGGTCTTGTTCCGACAACCGTTCTGCCAATCCTTCTACATATGCATACGCTTCTTCCTTTGAGATTTCAGGCACAAAAAAAACACCGCCCGCTGCGCCAGGTACAGTATCTAACAGGCCAGTTCCACGCTCTTTGAAAGTCTTTTTGATAATCGAAAGATCTTCACTGATCGATGATTTTGCAGAGGCATAACGCTTCGCAAAAAAAGACAATGAAATCAGTTCATGGGGATGATTCAATAAATAGTGGGTCATGTCGATCAGACGTTCACTGCGACGTATTTTCACACCAGACAACTCCTTTAGTTTATTCGCCTTATTATAAGGCTTTTCTGAAATAAATGCGAGCATTATCTCAAAATAAGTTTAAAACGTTCGGGTTTGATTAGAATATAAAAAAAAGAAACGCTGATTCTTCGTTTCTTTTTCATAAAGCGGTTTATTTTAGCCGTTGTTTTCGTTGGAAGAGAATGATGATCCGTTTGATCAGGTTGATGAGTAAGAACAAACCGATGAAAACTAACGTGATCGTGGCTCCTGGTGGTGTGTCTAAATAAAACGAACTCGTCAATCCCGTCATCATACCGATCATGCCAATCACGACACTGATCAAGATCACTGCATTAAAGCTTTTACCTAAACGCATACTGATGGCTGCTGGCAAGACCATGATGGCTGAGATCAATAGTGCCCCGGCGATGGGAATCATCATGGCAATGGCCACACCTGTTAAGACATTGAACAGCATCGACATCACACGAATCGGCAAACCATCCACATGGGCGGTATCTTCGTCAAATGTCAATATATACATGGGACGCTTGAACAAAAAGAATAAAGCAAAAACAATCAAGAAAAGGAAGCCTAAAATCCAGACTTGCTCTTGGGTGATCGTCACGATTGACCCAAATAAGTATGATTGGATACTTGTCGCAGAATTCCCACCACTAAGATTCATTAAGACCAGTGCAAGGGCTAACCCGCCTGACATTAAAATAGCAATCGATATTTCCGAATAGCTTCGATATAATGTTCGCAAATATTCCAGGATGATGGCTGCGATCACCACGATAAGCAAGGTGGTTAGATCCGGGTTCAAATTGAGGAAGAACCCTAAAGCCACCCCTGCCAATGAAACATGGGAAAGTGTATCTGCCATTAAAGATTGGCGACGGATCACGAGAAAGACGCCTAGCATCGGTGCGATACCTGCAATAAAAATAGCGGCTAAAAAAGCCCTTCTCATGAATTCATATGAAAGCAGCGCCATGGTGAATCCTCCTTCCGCACTAAGCGAATCTGACGGTCCGCGTATTCTTTGATATCTTCGTGGTCATGGGTGATCATCAAAATCGATTTGCCATGATCATGGGCATTGTGCCGCAATAGTTCATAAAACAAATTACGTGATTGTTCATCCATTCCCGTCGTTGGTTCATCTAAAATAAACAAATCAGGATCTGTGGCAAAAATCCGTGCCAAACTAATCCGTTGTTTTTGCCCGCCGGATAGTTCTCCAATCCGTTTGTTGCGCATCTCCCACATACCCACCGCATCCAAAGCGCGACGGACATGTTCGTGATCACGCTTGGTCAAACGTTTGAACCAGCGATCTTTAGGATAGCGGCCAGATTCTACCAATTCCAAAACTGTACTTGGAAAACCCACATTGAAAGAAGCAATCTGCTGGGGAATATACGCAACACTTAATTTTTCACCTGCCACATTTTGACTAGCTACTGTGACCTGTCCTTTTGACGGTTTCAGCAAGCCTAGTGTTGCTTTGATCAGGGTGGATTTGGCTGCCCCATTTTCTCCTGTCAAGATGACGAACTCTCCATCTTCTACATAGTAAGAAATGTCTTCTAAAACTGGTTCATCATCATAATAAAAGGTTAAGTCTTTTACATCGATATAACGCACGGAGCGCCTCCTTATTTGATACTTTTTTGTAAAGCCGATAAATTGTCTTCCATTACGGATAGGTAGGTCTCGCCATTGTCCATCTGTTCTTGCGTCAAGCTTTCTATTGGATTCAAGACTGCTAACTCGATGCCTGTTTCATTCGCCAACGTTTCTGCGACTTTAGACGATGCATTTTCCTCAAAATAAATCACTTTGACTTGATTTTCTTCGACGTATTCTTTCAACTCAGCCAAACGACTAGGTGTTGGTTCTTGATCTGGCGAGATCCCAGAAATCGATGCCTCAACCAAATCGTATTGTCGTGCCAAATACCCAAAAGCAGCATGTTGGGTCACGAATGTCCGTTGTGTCGCCTCTTTAAACGCTTGACTGTAAGCTTTATCTAAGGCCTCTAGCTTCTCGATATAGGCCGCGGCATTTTCCGTAAATTGGTCCTTTTGGTCAGGGTAGGCTTCTGACAGCTGATCGCGAATCGTTTTTACTTCTTGGATGGCCAACACCGGATCCGTCCAGACATGCGGATCTAATTCATGGTCATGGTCTGCTTCTTCGTGGTCATGCTCTTCCTCATTTTCTGCTAAGTCAATATCTTGGGCGGCTTCAATGATCGCTGTTTGTTTTGTATCAATAGAATCTGTTACGTTTGATACCCACGTTTCTAATGCTGGACTATTATAGACAAAGGCATCAGCTTCCATGATTTTGGCCATATCTTTGGCACTTGGTTCGAAATCATGGGGTTCGGTTCCTGCTGGGATCAGCAAGGATACTTCTCCAGCATCACCGACTACTTCTTTGGTAAACTCATACATCGGATAAAAAGTTGTCACGATCGACAATCCTGCATCTTTCGCAGGATCAGCGTCATTGCTCTGGCTATTGCTGCAGGCACCTAAGAGCAAACTACAAAACAGTGCGGTTGCGGCGATGATTTTTTTCATTATTTTCTCCTTTGTTCCTTTTAAAATCGACAATCTCATTACAAAACGGACTTGTTCCGTTTTATCAAGCAAAAGATACTGTATCAAATCTTTGCAACTTCGTCAAGATAAATCGGATGTTTTCCGATTTGCTTGGGAAATCGACTGCCAAATCGGAAAACATCCTTACTTTTGTTCATATGTTGGCCACATACAAAAAACACAAGTCATCCACTTGTGTTTTTTGTCGTCTGTTATTTCAATGTCCGAACCAAATAGACTTCATCACAAAAGCCTTTTAACCCATTGTATACGCGTTGTGCCCGGGAGTATTTTTGACATAAAGCAAAGACAGTTGGACCACTGCCGGTCATCAACGCGGTATCGGCACCATATTTTAGCATGCGGTCTTTGATTTGCTGCACAATTGGATACTTAGGAATCGTGATCGCTTCTAAGCTGTTGCCCATCGCTGCCACCATCGCTGGGTAGTCTTCTGCCAAAATTGCTTCAGATAAGGCAGCAATATTCGGATGATGCAATTGGTCTAATGCTACTTGTTGAAAGATTTTACCTGTCGACACACTCAAGCGCGGCTTCACCAGAACGACCCAACATTGCGGCATCGGTTTTAAGGGTGTGACGATTTCTCCTTTTCCGGCGATATGGGCTGTGGTGCCATATAGACAATAGGGAACATCGGTCCCCACTTCCATGCCAATCTCGATCAGTTCCTCCATGGATATGTGCAGATCCCATAAACGAACCATCCCCCGCAATGCCGCAGCACAATCGGTACTGCCACCACCTAATCCTGCTGCAACAGGAATATGCTTGGTGATTTTGATTTTGATTCCTTTGGTGATCCCGAATCGTTTTTTGATCAGACTTGCTGCTTGATAAACGTTATTACGTTTATCTACTGGTAAGAACGCTTTATTGGTTTCGATAATGATTTTATCTTCTGCAAGTTCTTCCAATATCAGACGGTCGGCTAAATCAACGCTGGACATCACCATCTCTAACTCATGATACCCATCTGCTCTTTTGTCTACGACATCAAGACCGAGGTTGATCTTAGCGGGCGCTTTTTCAATTATCTCCATCTTCATTCATCCCATCATCTGATAGTTGTTTAGTTCTATCATAGCAGATTCTGTAAAGATAGTTGAGTGATTTCTCTTGTTTTCTTAGATGCCGACCTTTTGGTTGCCCTTTCCTGTTGTTCCTCGTAAAATAAAAGTAGCAACTGAGAACCAATCATTATATACACAAAAGAAAGCGAGGGAACATTATGGCAAACTTGATTCCAAAAGATTTTACAGGCGGCGAAGAATTGTTGGGAAAATTAATGAATAGCTTTTGGCAAGAACGGCAAATGAATACAGATATTAAAGAATACGAAGATCAATATCTCGTAAAAGCAGACTTGCCTGGCATCAAAAAAGAAAATATCCGCGTTAGTTATGTCAACAACACCTTGACGATCTCGGCAACGCAGACGGATGAAGTGGAAGAAAAAGACGACCTGGGCCATTATTTGCGCAAAGAACGTTCCAGCAGTGCTTATCAACGGACCTTCACGATAACAGATATCGATGAAGCCTCGATCAAAGCTAAATTTGAAGATGGCGTGCTGACTTTGACCTTGCCTAAAGCAAGTTATAAAGATGCGCCTGCCAAAAATATTCCTATTGAATAACCAAAAAACCTGCGCGAGGGCTTGCATGCATGATGCATTGCAAACCTTTTGGCGCAGGTTTTCACTATTTACACAACTACGTTTATTTTTTTTGACGGCGATACGCTTGTCTAGACGTGGCAGCTTCTTCTTGGCTCACCGCTTTTTTGATATATAATTTCAAGCTGTAAGGCTCATGATACGTGACCTCATTTTTGAGGAAATCGCCCCCAGTGATGAATAATCCAACTGGCTCCAACGCTTTCTCCTCTTGCCACTGAATCGTGCCAATAGCGGTCATATCACTATAGCTGGTACCAATCTGCAAGATATAACGATTGGCTGATTGTTGTTTGATAAAGTAATAGGGATATAACGTATTCTTAGGAATCGTAAATCCATTTTTCAATGGCTGCAAACGCAATTCATCACGACTGATCAAGGTCTGCAAGTGATCGGCCAAAATCAATTGATAGTCTTCCTCGAAGTCGATTTGGGCTTTTTCGGTGTGTAAATGATCGATTTGTGTCGTGCTGACGTGCTCGCTTTCGATATTGAATACTTCATCTGGCAATACTTTGACAAATACTTGGGTCACATCGCCTTTCATATTTTTATCCAAAAAATAGTAAAAGATATTCAAGATCCAGAAGTAGATCAAGAGCAAAAAACCGATACTATACAGCGTTGCTTGGACATAGTTTTGGTTAGAGAACAAACCAAAGATGATCCGTAAGATATACGCCGTGGGAATGATACTCAAAACGGTATAGGCCCGATTTAAGTATTTCGGACTAATATCCAAATAGCCCAAAAATTTGTGGATGCCATTGATCATATCTAATATAAGTGTCATCTTTTCACCTACTCATCTTGATTTTCGTCTGTAACGACTTGTGGATCCACACTATTCTCTTCACTAGAAGCTGGCGTTTGTTGATTTTCTTGGCTTTCTTGTTCGGTATTCGCCTCGCTGGAAGGTGTCGTACTGTCATCCGTTGTCACACTGCTTGTTTCTTCTGTCACGTTTTGATCAACCGATGAAGCTGGCTGCTCTTGCTCCATAGATTGAGAACTGCTTGTCGGCTGTGTTTGTTGTTCACCCGTTTCTTGACTCACTGAAGTTTGTGTCGACGCGGGTACTGACTGGTCAGTCGATTCACTTGTTTGGCTGCTCGTACTTGGGGCACGGTAACTTTGAGAATTGACGACGCCCGTTGCCGTAGCGATGATCGTTGAAATCGTCAATAAAGCAATTGGTTTCAAAATTGGCGGAACTTTGCGCATAGATCTCATCCTTTTCTTTCTCTATTTGATGCACATCTGGCTTAAAGGATTGCACCGCTTATTTTCTTTATAATCGTTTCTTTCACAAGGGTCAAGGTTTCTTGGCAACAATTGGCTTGATTTAAAAAAAAGCTAAACTTGCATCCGTTTGCAACAAAAAACGACTGTCTTAGCAGTCGTTAAACGATATAGGGATAGATTTTTTCATACACGATTTGCAGTGTGTCGTGGTAATTTCTGATCAAGGTGTCGATGGCCAAAATTTCTTCATAGTCGATTGGCGCCGTCAATTGGATCACGACCTGTTGGTCATCAAGGTAGTAGGTACTGAACAACTCGTCGTCTGTAAGTTCTTCCAATTGATTGGTCAGTTCCTCATAAAACTTTTCAGCTATTGGCTCAGCTACCTCCATCATGATCGGTCTTAATGCCGCCTCCATATTAGGGAAAGGGTATTGTATCAATTGTTTGCCGCTTCTCGTCTGATACACATCCTTGATACTGAGATAGATGAGATCAAGATAATCTGACTCTTCGCCAATTGCTTCTAACTGAGTGATTGCCTCTTCTATAAGCACTGTACATAATTGATCTACTGATTCATGCATCCTGGCATCGGCTTTTTCAAATATTTTTTGTGGCGCGCGGCTCACCTCGCTGCCCATAAAGTGTAACGTCACCTTCTCTAAACATAAAGGATCTTCTGCTATATATAACTCGATCTCAGCCACATCAGGCACCTCTTTCTTTGATAGACGTATGTCTCGCTGCCAAACAAATCATTTGTCAGCAATGACAAACTTCGTTAACATAAATAGTAACAGGTGGACGTCTTGTCCATCAAGTCATAAGGAGGAAATCATATGAGTAAAGTTGCAGTGATCGTCACAGATTTAGTAGAAGATATTGAATTGACAGCACCTAAGGAAGCGTTAGAAGCTGCCGGACACGATGTCGTCGTGATTAGTAATGAAGGCACTTCTCAAGTAACCGGCAAACAAGGCGGGACCTTCGCGGTGGACACCACCATCGATGCCATTGACCCAGATCGTTTCGATGCCTTGTTGATCCCAGGCGGATTCTCTCCTGATCAACTACGAACAGATGACCGTTATGTGGATCTGACTAAAGCTTTCATCAACTCAGATCGGCCAGTTTTTGCCATTTGCCATGGCCCACAGCTGTTTATTCAAACTGGTTTAACAGATAAACTGACATTGACTGCGTATGATTCAGTACGCCCTGATTTGGCTTACGCAGGCGCGGATGTCAAAGATCAACCTGTAGTGATCGATGAGACCTATCGTGTGATCACCAGTCGGAATCCTGACGACATCCCCGCTTTCAATCAAGCGATCGTTGATGCATTGAAATAATGTCTCCATTGCAGGGCGTTCATATCCTGCAAAAAATCAGCCAACTGATCAAAGTCAGCGGCTGATTTTTTTTTAGTCATTTTGCGGCAATTCAAACCCATCGAAGGTTTCACCATCATAATATTTCAACAGTTCTTCCGTCGTCAGTAAAGAAGAGGTCATCTCTTCCGTTGATTCGGTACGCTCTCTTAGTTGTGCCGCATATGCCGCGTACAACTCGGCCAATTGCCGATAGACTGCTTGACGAGAAGAGCCTTGTGCTTGCAGCGTCGGCAACTCGCGAATAAATGCCTGATACAATGGGCGGTCTTCTACCCATTCAACTGACAGCTCAACGACATGCAGCTGTGCTTCTTCAAACCATCTATCCATATGATCCCCTCATTTCACTCTCTATTATCAGCTAGACCAGATAAAAGTCAATCCTAGAAATGATAAAACCACTGGTTTGACTCTAAAATTGAGTCAAACCAGTGGTTGTTGCTTTATGCTGCCACATAGGCATATTTTTCGATATTTTGCCGAATGAGGTCAATCATTTCGACATCCGTCAGACCAGTCACTTCTGTAATCACTTCTGACAACTCTTTTTCTGCCAAAAGTGCTTGCAGTTGGCGACTTTGTTCATCTTCTGGATCATGGTAATTAAAGATCATTCCAATCGTTTCATACAGATGCTCTGGCTGGACATTGCGTTTTTCCAATTCCAAGACTGGACGGATAAACCGTTCCTCCGTTCCTAATTTCCGCACAGGCGTCCGTGCTACGCGGGTAATAGCATCAGAAATATATTTATTTTTGAAGCGCTGGATGATTTTTTCGATATATTGTTCATGTTCTTCAGGATCAAAATCCCATTTCTCAATCAATAGCCGTCCAGTTTCTTCTAAGACCGATTTTAGCTGAATAACAACTAAATGATCTTGCATTGCTTCATCGATCGTCTGATAGCCTTGCAATGCGCCTGTATAGGCAACTGTGGCATGCCCAGTATTGACACTAAACAATTTCCGTTCAATATACGGTTCCAGATCGGCAACATAGTGGACACCGTTTAAGTAAATGCCTGATTTCATTCCTGTTTCTTGGATGACCCATTCGCTGAAAGGTTCGACTTGCACAAACAATGGATCATCATGCTGCTGCATGGGAACGATTCGATCCACGGCTGCATCCGGAAAGCCTACTGTTGCCTCGATTTCTTGCCAATTTGCAAGATTTTTTTGAACTTCACTTTTCAGGAAGGTTGATCCACCTATCATATTCTCACACGCGATCACATCGATTGGCTGCTTCGTCGTATCTTGTGCGCGGGCTTCTAGACCTTGGGCGATCAATGCAGCGATCCGCGGCAAAATATTGGGGCCAATCGCCGTTGTCAGAATGTCTGCTTCAGCGATCGCTTGGATCACTGCTTCGGGTTCTTTGGCATTATTTAACCCAGTCACGTGATCGATCTGGATCTGTTCGTGGCTATCATCTGCTAATGCGATCGTATAACTTTCACGCGCTTTCAAGGCGTCAATGATTGTGTCATTGACATCGATAAATGTAATCTCAAAGTCATTGTTGGCTAATATCTCGCCAATAAATCCCCGGCCAATATTGCCGGCACCGAAATGAACTGCTTTCATCTTTGTTTCCCCCTTATGCCACCGTTAAGCTTCTGGCAATTTCTTCTTTGTCCAGTGCATCAGCCAATTCAACAACATTGTCGATGTCACTGCAGAACAGGGCGATTTGTTGGACCAGTTGCAAATGGTCTTCCCCTTTGCCGGCGATCCCGAAAAGAACCGTCACGATTTTTTCTTCTTCAGCTGTACCAAAGTTGACACCGTCTGGCACTTGTACGATACAGATCCCAGATTCTTTGACATATTTCTTGGCTTCATCTGTTCCATGGGGAATAGCGATAAAATTCCCCATATAGACAGAAAGCATCTCATCTCTGACCACCATTGCATCGACATATTCGGGTTCAACGCAGCCTGCGGCCAATAACTTTTCTCCACAGTAGCGAATGGCTTCTTCCTTTGTCGCAAACTGTTTATTCAGTTCGATCATTTCTTTTTGTAATTCTTTCATCGTACACACCTTCCTATACTGTTTCTTTCAGTGAAGAGATGATTCGTTGATAGTTGGTATTGCCCATCAAGCTATTAACAGAAAAATGAATGGCTTCAGGTGCTGTATTTTTGGCTTGCTGGGTCAATGCTTCTTTGGTAATGACCAACGATGAGGCACTCGCCTGCAGATCATTGATATGACTCTTTCTGATTGGCACTGTCAATGACTCTTTGGTCAGTAGATCTTGGACGACTTTTTTTGCCATCGTAGCCGATCCCTTACGGTCATCGTGGGCCAAAATAATTTCATTGACATGTTTCAACTCATTTGATGAAAACTGTTCTTCTGGTTGAAACGCTTCAGGCTTTTTTGCTTCTTCACCTGTATTGCCTGAAAGACTTGCAACGATTTCATCGTAGCGAGGTGAATTCAGAAAATTTTCAACTGCTACAAAGGTCGCATTTGGTGCTTTTTGCTTTGCCCGTTCTTGCAGTTCTTCTTGCGTCACGATCAATGCGTTGGCATCGTCTTGTAAATTGTTGATCGCAGAATTGCTGACTTGTTGTGCTAGACCAGCTTCTTTGACTTTCTTCCGCAAAATCGATGCGCCCATAGCACTAGAGCCCATGCCTGCATCACAAGCAAAGATGATCCGGTTGATCCCGCTGACGGGTTGCACAGCGATCCCTTTTGAACTGAGTTTTGCCGCTTGTGTTTGTTGGACTTGTTCTTCAAAGTTATCAACAGTATTTTTGGCATCGGCTTTCAAGATCGCTGCGGCGATCACAAATGATACCCCGGCACCCACCGCGATTCCGGCTAATACGGATACTACACTCATGACTGAGTTAAATGGGGTCATGGCCATGATCGCAATGATTGATCCTGGTGAAGCGGGTGCGCGTAATCCAGCACCTAATAATTGGAAGGTGAAACTACCAGAAACCCCACCGGCAATTACTGCTAAAAACATAATTGGTTTCATCATTACGTATGGGAAATAAATTTCGTGGATTCCACCAATAAAATGAATGATGATCGCACCTGGCGCAGAGGATTTTGCAGCCCCTTTGCCAAACAAAGTGAAGGCAAGCAAGACACCCAAACCTGGTCCAGGGTTTGCTTCTAATAGATAAAGAATCGATTTACCGAATTCACTCACTTGTTCAGTGCCAAGCGGTGTCAAAATACCGTGGTTGATTGCATTGTTCAAAAATAGAATTTTTGCTGGTTCAATAAAGATATTTGCCAGTGGAATCAAATGAGCATTGACGATCACTTCTACACCAGAAGCCATGGCTTCAGTCAATGTATTGACAACTGGACCAATTGCAACAAACCCTAGTAAAGCTAAAGCAAAACCGATCAAACCTGCTGAGAAGTTGTTGACTAGCATCTCAAAGCCAGCACGGATTTTATCTTGAAACATTTCGTCAAATTTCTTGATCACCCAGCCGCCTAAAGGACCCATGATCATGGCTCCCAGCAGCATCGGGATATCTGTTCCGACAATCACACCCATTGTCGCAATCGCGCCCACGACCGCACCGCGGTCACCAGCAATCACTTTCCCACCGGTATAGCCGATCAATATTGGGATCAAATAAGTCAACATCGGACTGACCATTGTTGCGAAAGATTCATTTGGTAAATAACCATCTGGAATAAATAATGCCGTTAATACACCCCATGCAATCAACGCGCCGATATTCGGCATCACCATACTTGATAACGTGCTCCCTAGCTTTTGGACTTTGGCTTTCAGCGATGATTTATTTGCTCCTTGTACTTGTTCCATTTTCCTAACTCCCTTCGTTTTCTTGACACCCTCATTGTAGGCGCTTACGAAACTTGCCGAAAGTCGCACTTTGGCACAAAAAGCTGTGCCAAATATTTTCCACGCAAAAAAAGCCTAGCAAGATACACTTGCTAGGCTTCCAGATTGCATCATTCTTCAGCTAGTAAAATTTGCTGTATCTCTTGCGGGCTGCTGGCATCGCTGAGTAAGCGGACGTTTTGGATATCTGAACAAAAAAAGGCAATCTCCTGTAAAAAAGATAACTGCTTTTCTTTCAGAACGACCACGAACAAAATCGTGGCGATCTTGGCTTCTGCTTCAGTACCGAAATCAACACCATCAGGTACTTGGAATAAAAAGACCCCTTCTTCCATGATCCATTGATGCGCCTGTTCTTCAGCGTGAGGCAATGCCACAAAATTACCAATATAGACACCGTATTGCTGTTGCCGACGCAACAAGCTATCGACATAGGGTTCAGCAACGATGCCCTGTTGTACCAGATAGGCACCAATTTCCTGTAAAGCAATTTCCGCACTGGCAAATTGCTGGTTAACAATAATTCGTTCGATTGGAATATACAACGCGTATTCCTCCTATTGTTTGACTTCTTCAATCAAAAGGGATGACAACAACTGGTAAATGATCGATTCATTCCCCGAGTTGAATATCTCAGTATTCAAATCATTCATAATGATCGATCCGCTGATTTTCCCAAGCATTTGGCTGCTTTTTTCATTGATTGGATAAGGTGCAAGCATAACGAGCAGCCGTGTGACCGTGATTTCTTTTTTGTCCATCGCGAATAGTTCTAAAGGTTGGCGTAAATCAAAGATGCGAAAGACCGGCGCCAGAATCGCTGAACTCGATGCATGGAACAAAGCAACATGCGTGTCGGGTATACCAACCGGTGCTTGAAGATACCGTTTTAACAATTTTTCAGCTACTTTTTTGGGATCAGCAATCAGCGTTCGTTCAAAACGAACCATGACTTCAGCAAGGGTTTGTTCTAAGTCGAGACTGTTGTCGATCATTTCAACACGAAATAGGGCTAACAAAGCGTTGATAGCGTCAATAAAGGCCAAAACTTCTTCATAGGTATCACTCTTACTCGCTTGCGGAGGTGCTTTATGGGCCGAGTGCTTTTGCTGACTGATTTCTTGAAAAGCCGTTTTAAGTTTTTTGATGTCTTCGTCTAGTAATATCGGTGAAACCAGTTGATAGTTTCCTTGATAACCCGGCAACAACGAGGTAGAAATAATCAAGTCGTAGTATTCTTCGATTTTCTCCCGCTGCACATCTCCCACGCGAAAAAAGGTGATTTGGTTGATGAACGGAAAATGTTTTCGCAACTGCATCTCCAACAAACTGATTGAGGCTAAGCCACTGGGTGAAACCCCTGCAATATTAACTTCTAATACTTTAGGATTTTTCTCTAAGGAATTAGCAAAATGCAAGACCATGTAGGCAATTTCTTCTTCGGAAAATTGTTGTTGCGAAAAGATATCTGGCAAGTTGCTTCTGATGGCAGCCGCTATCTCTACATATTGATTCATGATTTTTTCTAAGATTGGATTATTCAATTGATTTTCTTCTAAAATTGCCCGCGTCATCACCCCTGAAATATGTGTCAATAGCATTTTATAGAGATTGGTATCCTCATAAAATGCCGCCTCAGTTTGCTTGCTGACACCTTCGATCAGACGTTTGACCCGATAAGCCAAATCAGTATCGAAATTTTCATCAAAAAAATCTCGATCAAATGAATTGGCAAAATCACCCAACAGAACAGCAAAAAAGACAATTTCATTGATAGAATACAACAACTTGGTCTGCTCAGCCACTTTACCAAAGACTTGCTTCGCTGCCTTTAAGAGTCCTTTATTGAGTTGGCTAGGATAGGTTTCTTCTTCTACAGCATGCCCTTGCTCGACACGATCCATCGCCAATGCCAACATCAAGATAATAAACGCCAATTTACGATCACTAAGTTCTGTAAACTTAGGCTCGACCATCTCGCGAACCAAACGCTGTGCCAACAATAAGTGGGTACGAGAGATGAATTGAAAAACGGATCGCTCTTGCTCTTCTGCTTCGGGCAAGTGAAAAAACTGATACTCATTGATTTCCATCACCATCGTATTGGCAGTTACCAAGCGGCGATATTTTTCCGATCCTTGGATTTCATAGCCCTGGTTGCGGACAATCCGCAAAGGCAAGCGCGCTAAACTTTCCTCCAATTGTTTGATATCGGCAAAAAAGGTCGTATTGCTGATTTGATAGGTTGCTAATAGATCGTGAATCGATACTGGCTCCTTTGCCATCGTCAGTTGTAATAGAATATGGTGTTGTCTTTCATTGGCGGCAAATTCTTGCCCTGTGTCCGTCATGATCGCTTCTTGCAATTGTCGGAACCCTTGTTCTGAAGCAATGATTTGGAAAGCACCGCGGCCACTCTTTTCCAATGATGCATCCACTCGCTGCAAAGAATTTTCCAAGTTAGCGAGTTCTCTATAAAGTGTCCGTTTGCTGACTTTTAAGACTTGCATCATTCGATCCAACGATACAGGCCCTGCACTATTCATTAGTTCAGTTAATAAAATCGTTTCGCGTTTGGTTAAGAACATAGTCGGCTCCTTCTGTCAGCAACTGACGATATTGTTCCATTTGCAGCATGTCGTTGACTGCAAATAGTGCTGCGCCTTTGGCATCTACTGTCTTTGCTAATTCTTCTGAAGCGATATAGATCACATCTTTAGAAAAAGACACCTCTTCCAATGGTGCTTTACTGATTTCAATCGATAACCCTTCCTCAGAAACCATTTTTTTGACCAACTCTACTGCCATCGTTTGTGATCCTCGTATCGTTCCCTGATACAAAAAGACCATTGCACGTACTGTAGACTGTGGGACCATCGCCGTGGTGGGATCGTCTGGTGCTTGTGTTGTTTGGATGTGATCGATCAGCTGCTCATATTCAGCTGTATCTAAAAAGTTTCCAACATGAAAGTGTTGGGCAGATGGTGCTTGCTTTTGGGCAAGTGCAGCCAGTTCTTTTTGTGTGACCAGCAAAATATTGTCTTGATCAGTGACACGATAAATCGATTCATATCGAACAGGCAAGGGTATCTGAGCTGCTTGCAATTGGCGTTTTAACATACTGGCACCGATCGCACTAGATCCCATACCAGCATCGCAAGCAACGATGATCTCAGTGATTTGATTGATCTTTGGCATATTTTTCACCTCGTACTTTGGACTGCTTCTTCTCAGAACAATACTTGCTATGGTAAATGAAACAAACATACTAATGACAATTCCTCCTAGAACAGCAGCCATTTTTGTCAAAGGGGCATTGGCCAAGAGGATGAGGATCGAACCTGGTGATGCGGGTGCCTTGAGTCCCGCATCAAATAATTGAAAAATCAATGTGCCGCTAATCCCCCCCATGATTGGCGCCAGAAACAGTGCTGGATGAAGCAAGACAAATGGAAAATAGACCTCATGGATACCTCCCAACGCCTGGACGACGATTGCAGTGGCAGCGTTAGTTCGCATTGGCTTTGTACTCAACCAGCAATAAGCCGCTAAGACCCCCATCCCCGGTCCAGGATTGGTTTCAATCAAAAACAAGAGTGAACTGCCATGGACAGCAGTATCTTCGATTCCTAATGGTGTCAGCAAGCCGTGATTGATGACATTATTGAAGAAGAAAACCTTCATTGGTTCGAGAATCAAATGGATAGCGGCAAGCGCATTTTTGTGAACAAAAAAATCGACCAATTGATAGCTTGTTTGATTGATGCTTTCGAACAAAGGTGCCAATAAAAAAAAACTGATCAAAAAAAGCAAGCCGCCCACTAAACCAACCGATAGATTTGTCGCGATCATTTCATAGCCGGTGGGTACTTTATCCTTGATTCGAACATCCAATTGTTTGATCAGCCAACCAGCACTAGGACCAAGTGCCATCGCGCCAAAGACTTGCGGTGCATCAGTCATCAAAATCAAGCCGAATACGGCAATGACAGCAGCCAGACCGCCTCGAGTGGGATATTGAAGTTCCCCTCCCGTATAGGCGATCATCAAAGGCAGTACCAATTGGAAGATTCCTTTTTCGGCTTGTTGAATCATTGAAGATTCGACATTTAATTGTCTCAAAACAAAAGAAATCAGCAGCCAAGCAATAAAAATACTCAAATTAGGCATCATCATTCTGGTGAGGTAGTTTGTATAAAATTTAAGCGTATCCATTTTTTCTCTGGCTGCATATGTGCGTTTTATCATGCTTGTTACCTTTCTCTCGAACTTCACATTAACTTTCGACCCTATGAAAATACTGCCTTCCATCGTTTCTTCTGCAAGAATAGTATAAGACACTAAAAAAGCTGACGTCAAACGCCAGCTTTTTTTGAAGATCATTTTGATTAATTTACGCGAACCGCAAAATCTGGAGAGTAGTATGAATAACTACTGATTGATACAGTTTGACCAGTTGTTGGTGCATGGATGTATTGTCCATTTCCCATAGCGATCGCCACATGACGGGTGCTGCCGCGACTGCCCCAAAATAGCAAGTCACCCGCTTTGGCCTCATCGATTGAAATAACAGTACCTGCATACTCTTGCGTATACGTCACCCGAGGCAATGAAATGCCGACTTTAGCAAAAACATATTGCGTGAAACCAGAACAGTCGAAACCATTAGGTGTTGAACCACCCCACAGATAAGGTGTGCCAATGTATTTTTGTGCTTCCGCAATAATGGCTGCACCATCCACTGATTGCGCAGGTGCTGATGTGCTGCCGGAATCAGTCGTCGACCCTGAGTTATTTGTTGATGAATCGGTATTCTCTGATTCTTGGCTATTACTTGATGTATTGCTTGAATTGCTCTCAGAAGTTGATGTCTCTGTATTGCTGTCGTTATTTGAAGATTGATTCGTTGATGATGCTGAACTTGTTGATCCTTCATTTGAGCTAGCAGTTGTAGATGATTCAGTACTTTGAGCTGCAGTAGCTTCGGCTTCTTGTTGTGCTTCAGCGGCTTCTTTGGCAGCAGCTTCCTTGGCAGCAGCTTCTTCCGCAGCAATGCGGGCTTGTTCTGCTTCATATTCAGCTTTTTGGTTTTCTAGATCAGCTTTTTCATCTTCTTTGCTGGCTTGTTGCAGAGCCAAATCAGCTTGCAAAACATTCAAAGCTGCCTGTTTGGTTTGCAAATCACTTAATTGAGTTTCCAATTCATATTGGTTGGTTTCAATCGTCTTTAATTTTTCATCGTTTTCAGCTTTTTTGCTTTCGACTGCTTCTTGATCAGCTTTTTGCTGTTCAACCAAGTCATTGTTAGCATTCACGATCGTCGTCATCGCTTGGACGCGGCCAATCGCATCGGTCAAAGAGTCTGCTTCTAAAACAGCATCAATGAAAGAAGAACTTTTTCCATTGACTTGAACATCTCTCGCTTGTTCCTGAATGGCTGCTTCGCGTTTTTCAATTCTTACTTTCAAATCAGCAATTTCTTGTGTCAATTTTTCAGAATCACTGCGCAATTCACTTTGCTGCTGCAATAAGTTTTGCGCTTTTTCGTTGATGCCAGCAACTTCACTTTCAAGTGCTGAAACCTGCGCTTGCGTACTTGCTTGTTGATCTTTTAGATCTGTGATTTCTTGATTTTTCGCTTCAATTTTGTTGTCATAATCAGTTGCTGAAACAATTGTCGGTGCGGCAATTGTTGTAAGAACGATCGAACTTACTAATAATGCTGACAAAATACGTTTTTTCACGCTTCATTCCTCCGCCTGACATGCTCATAATGTGCTTTTTTTATGTACAATTACTTAAAAATATCTAAAGATATTTAGGCTAAACTGATTGTAACATAGCCCCATGTCAGATTGATAAAGGAAATATTACAAAAACATTTCATTTAACGATGGTTCAGAACAAAAAAAGTGAAGCTATTCTTCTTTGAATAGCTTCATAAATGGAATCACTAAAATAAAAAATAAAATCATATTCAGCAATAATGTCGGGGCCAAAAATCTTGATACAAAAAAGGACGTATTGACCGATGCAATTTTAAACAAAAGCTGAATGCTCAGCGTAACGATTTCCAGACTTGTGACAAAAATGATCATCCCAAAAAACATAGTAAAAATATTTTGATAGATTGTTTTATCAAGCAAATACATGATCCAAACAATCAAAGGAAAGGCAACAGTATAAATGCCGATCAAACCTATATAGTATAGATCGTATAGACATCCAATAACCAACGCTGTAGGAATCAGAAAATTTCTAGGCAGATATCGGGCGCCGCATAATAAAGCAATCAGCAAGACATGCGCACTGGCAATATAGTTATCCTGTGTCCATTTTTCTAACAACCGCGTCAACTGTCCGTCTACAAGCATCATCACAAACAAGAATAATGCTGAAATATATTTGATATAGTCATGCTTTTTCATGGCTATTCATCACCTGCCAACCGTTTGACAATGGTCACAGTTTGAATATCATACATTTGTGCATACGGTTTGACGTAAACTTTTGTATCCAGGCCAAATTCATCTTTGGTCGTACTGACAACTGTACCGATTGCAAGGTCAGCTGGAGAATTCCCACCGAGGCCAGATGTTTGAACGACATCGCCTTCTTTTAGCTCGCTTGAGCCCGTTAACTGTGTAATGACTAGTGATTTTTCTTTTTGGTCATAGCTGCTTAAGATGCCAAAGTTTTCTCCATCTTCTCCGCTGATCCTCACTGGAAAATGATTGGAATTTTGATTTTCAGATGTCAACAACTCCACCTTAGAAGACGCCGCATTGACTTCAATCACACGACCAATCAAGCCTTTTTGCGACATGACTGCCATATTGATCTCAACACCGTCTTTGGTTCCTTGATCGACAACTAGCATATCTTGCCAAGTATCAGGTGAGCGATTAATGACATTCGCTGAGATTTTATCATAATTGGTCAATGTTTCATTCAGCGCCAATTCTTCTTTTAACGCATCAATCTCACGTTGATAATTTTCATTGGATTGGGCAAGTTCATCATAGCTGTCTAATTTTTCTTTCAGACGCTCATTCTCTTCAAACGTGACAAACAAATTCTTCACAGAGTTGGCACCACTTTCAATCCAGCGGATAGGGGCTGTGATCACTTTATCAACGATCGCCATGGTATCATTCACTGTCGATTGAACAACATTTGTCGAATTACCCACTGCACGTTTGGCAATGGTCACACTCAATACGGTTACGACTAAAATCACAATAATCAATGTGATAATAATATTTTTATTCGGATTAAACTTTTTCACAAAGACACCTCAAATAGTTAGAAACTGATAGGCTTAATTTTACCATTAAAATCACTGAAACAAAAGATAAGTTGACCGTCTTAATGTTTTTTTTGTAATTGACTTTCTGAAAATTTCAATAACAAAAAAAAGAGACCTAGGTCTCTTCATCACGGCTTTGAATCACCGCTATCACACCTTCATCAAATGAAAATGAAGCTGTTTCAGTGACAAACTCATTGCTGGCATAAGAAGTTGGGTGAGAAACATCCATATTGTTCAATACATATTTGCTGTCTCTTAACGTTAGATTGACTACCGGCGTCAAACAACAATAGGCCAAATAGTTCATGCCTTTTTCATGGGTGATCAGATGGCTCCCCGGCAAGTAAAAACGAATACTATTTTGACGATCAAGTAAACGAATATTTGCTGCATATTGTTGAAATCTAGGCTCTAAAACAAGCCAAAGATTCGCCAGCAAATGGTCTAACCGTCCCCCGGTCACACCGATTAAATCGATGGCAGCTGTGGGATAACGTTTCAAAGTCTCGGCTAAAGCAAGTTGCGTATCTGTATCATCTTTTTCTGGCGGTGCTTGGATAAATGCTTCAGCTTGTGTTTTTACTTGAACCAATTCTTCTGGTGTCAGTGAATCAAAATCACCTATTGCAAGTGTCAAAGGAAACCCAGCATTGAATAAATAAAATGCCCCTCGATCAATGCCAACAAATACATCATAGTTGATTAGATCTGGCCATGTTTCAGGCCTACCGCCAGCAGCTAATAGGATCCTCATCTACTGCAATGCTTCTTTCAGCGCCTTGATCTGCGCGGCAGGTTTATCCGCATCATAGATATAGCTTCCTGCTACAAAAACATTCGCACCAGCATCTAAGCAACGTTTGGCCGTTTCTGGTACGATCCCACCATCTACTTCAATATCGTAATGGTACTGATTTTCTGCTTTCAGCTCAGCTAACTCTTTAATTTTTTCCAATGACTCTTCAATGAAAGATTGACCACCAAATCCTGGATTGACCGTCATCACCAATACTTGATCACACATAGATAAAACATGTTTAATTGCTGAAACAGGTGTTCCCGGATTGATCACAACTTCAGCTTTCACATTTTCGGCAATGATCATTTGAACTGCCCGATGAATATGTGCGGTTGCTTCGGCATGTACACCAATAATATCTGCACCGGCTTCAGCAAATGCATGGATATAATTTTCAGGCTCAGTGATCATCAAATGGACATCTAATGGCAGCTTCGTTACAGGACGAATCGCTTTAACGATGTTGGGGCCTAAAGTAATATTGGGGACAAAGTGTCCGTCCATAACATCAACATGGATATAATCGGCTCCATGTTGCTCAACTAATTCAATATCTCTTTGCAAATTTGCAAAATCAGCACTTAAAATCGATGGCGCTAACTTGATCATTGGATTCCCTCACTTCTTCTTTTTATAAACCGGACGTCGGTTCTCTACTTCTTCTAAAAATTGTACATAATTGTTATAACGAGAGGCTGCGATGTGGCCTTCATTGACGCCTTCTTTCACGGCACAATCAGGCTCATTTAAATGCATACATTCTCGAAAACGACATTGATTTGCTATTGCTTGAAATTCTGGAAATAACTTAGGCAGCTGACTGCTCTCGATCTCCAAAAAATCAATGGAACTAAAACCTGGTGTATCTGCCACTAAACCATCACAAATTGGCAAGAGTTCAACGTGTCTTGTCGTATGCTTGCCACGCCCTAATGATTCAGAAATAGCCGCAGTTTTCAACTCAAGTTCAGGCATGATCCGATTGAGAAGTGTAGATTTTCCAGCACCCGATTGTCCCATAAAGACGGTAAGCCGCTCAGGAAAATACCTTTGTAGTGCCTGTAGTTCTTCTCCATCAGCTTTAGAAGTGATCACGTGATAGCCGATTTTCTCATAAATTGCTTCAATTTCGTGAATCATTTTCTCATCCGCCATTAAATCAGCCTTTGTCAAAAAGATGATTGGCTCTATGTCTTCATATTCTAGTGTAACTAAAAAACGATCCAGCAAATTATACGAAAAATTAGGCTCGATCAGGCTTGTTACTACAACACCTTGATCGACATTCGCCACAGGGGGACGCACCAATTGGTTTTTACGCGGCAAAACTTCTAATAAGTAGCCATCAGTCCGACTGCTGCTTTCAAATACGACTTCATCCCCAACCAATGGTGTGATATTGCGATTGCGAAAATTCCCCCGTCCACGGGTTTGGAAGATTTCGTCTGCCGCATCAACATAATAAAAGCCGCTTAAAGCTTTGATGATTTGTCCTTTCAAAAAGATTCCTCCTCGTTTGTTCTATTGTATCATACTTTATCCACTATTTCTGAAGACAAAAAAAGCCTGAAGCATATCTGCTTCAGACATAAAAAATCGGGAAGACAGGATTCGAACCTGCGACCCCTTGGTCCCAAACCAAGTGCTCTACCAAGCTGAGCTACTTCCCGATAATAGTAAACAAAAAAATAAAAAGACTACGCGCCCAAGAGGAGTCGAACCCCTAACCTTTTGATCCGTAGTCAAACACTCTATCCAATTGAGCTATGGGCGCATCATATAAAAATGCCGAGGACCGGAATCGAACCGGTACGGTGATCACTCACC
>Ga0308161_1001196_pt1 | contig 32822 bp, 29 predicted proteins | sample PhyFR2_FD_201034 | JGI IMG/M metagenome (GOLD analysis project Ga0308161, IMG submission 201034) | Phyllosphere microbial communities from UC Gill Tract Community Farm, Albany, California, United States - DLSLF.R2 | ecosystem: Host-associated > Plants > Phyllosphere > Unclassified | place: USA...
GCCGCTGGTGAAGATGTTCCAGGGCGTTTCGGAAAGCATGTTCAAGGTCACCCACATGATCATGAACTACGCCCCGATCGGCGTATTCGCACTGATCGCGGTGACCGTCGCCAACTTCGGCTTCGCCTCGCTGCTGCCGCTGGCGAAACTGGTGATCCTGGTTTACGTCGCCATCGCCTTCTTCGCGTTCGTCGTGCTGGGCCTGATCGCCAAGCTGTTCGGCTTCTCGGTGCTCAAGCTGATGCGCATCTTCAAGGATGAGCTGGTACTGGCCTACTCCACCGCCTCCTCGGAAACCGTGCTGCCACGTGTCATCGAGAAAATGGAAGCCTACGGCGCGCCGAAAGCCATCTGCAGCTTCGTGGTACCAACCGGTTACTCGTTCAACCTCGACGGCTCGACCCTGTACCAGTCGATCGCGGCGATCTTCATTGCCCAGCTGTATGGCATCGACCTGTCGATCAGCCAGCAACTGCTGCTGGTGTTGACGCTGATGGTCACCTCCAAAGGTATCGCCGGCGTACCGGGCGTGTCTTTCGTGGTGCTGCTGGCCACTTTGGGCAGCGTTGGCATCCCGCTGGAAGGTCTGGCGTTCATCGCCGGTGTCGACCGCATCATGGACATGGCGCGTACCGCACTGAACGTGATCGGTAACGCCCTGGCGGTGCTGGTTATCGCGCGCTGGGAAGGCATGTACGACGACGCCAAGGGCGAGCGCTACTGGAACTCCCTGCCGCACTGGCGCAGCAAGGAAAAACTGCCGGCTGGCGAAGTTTCCAAGAACTGATGCAAAACCCTGTGGGAGCGAGCCTGCTCGCGAAGACGGTGTATCAATCTACAGAGATGTTGAATGTGCCGGCTTCTTCGCGAGCAGGCTCGCTCCCACAGTGATTGATGCACGCCCCACCAACGAACCCCGGAGCAATCCGGGGTTTGTCGTTTCTGGTGACCCCGCTATCATTCGCCGCATTCTTCGGGGGATTTGACTGATGCTAAATGGCCTGTGGCTTGGCTTCTTCATCGTGGCAGCCGTGTCGGCGCTGGCGCAGTGGCTGATCGGCGGCAACGCCGGGATCTTTGCGGCGATGGTGGAAAGCATTTTCGCCATGGCCAAGCTATCGGTCGAAGTCATGGTGCTGCTGTTCGGCACCCTCACCCTGTGGCTGGGCTTTCTGCGCATCGCCGAGAAAGCCGGAATCGTCGAGTGGCTGGCCAAGGTCCTCGGCCCGCTGTTTCTGCGGCTGATGCCGGAAGTCCCGCCCGGCCACCCTGCCCTTGGCCTGATCACGCTGAATTTCGCCGCCAACGGTCTGGGCCTGGACAACGCCGCCACGCCGATCGGCCTGAAAGCCATGAAAGCGCTGCAGGAGCTGAACCCCAGCGCCACCATCGCCAGCAACGCGCAGATTCTGTTTCTGGTGCTCAATGCCTCGTCGTTGACCCTGCTGCCCGTGACCATCTTCATGTACCGCGCCCAGCAAGGCGCGCCGGATCCGACGCTGGTGTTCCTGCCGATTCTGCTGGCGACCAGTTGCTCGACTATCGTCGGTTTTCTTTCCGTAGCTTTCATGCAACGCCTGCGCATCTGGGACCCGGTGGTGCTCGCCTATCTGCTGCCCGGCGCGCTGATCCTTGGCGGCTTCATGGCGCTGCTCGGCACGCTTTCCGCGACAGCGCTGGCGGGATTGTCGTCGATCCTCGGCAATCTCACGCTGTTCGGCCTGATCATGCTGTTTCTGCTGATCGGCGCGCTGCGCAAGGTCAAGGTGTACGAAGCGTTCGTCGAAGGCGCGAAAGAAGGCTTCGATGTGGCGAAAAACTTGCTGCCGTATCTGGTGGCGATGCTCTGTGCGGTTGGCGTGTTGCGCGCCTCTGGTGCGCTGGATTTCGGCCTGGACGGTATTCGTCATCTGGTCGAATGGGCCGGTTGGGACACGCGCTTCGTCGATGCGCTGCCGACGGCGATGGTCAAACCGTTCTCCGGCAGCGCCGCACGGGCGATGCTCATCGAGACCATGCAGACTTCCGGCGTCGACAGCTTCCCGGCGCTGGTCGCGGCGACGGTGCAGGGCAGTACCGAAACCACGTTCTATGTGCTGGCGGTGTACTTCGGCGCGGTGGGCATTCAGCGCGCGCGGCACGCGGTCGGGTGTGCGTTGCTGGCGGAGTTTGCCGGAGTGGTGGGCGCTATCGGGGTCTGCTACTGGTTCTTCGGTTGATAAAGAACCCTGTGGGAGCTGGCTTGCCAGCGATGAGGGAAGCACATCCGAAATATCTGGTAGCTGACACACCGCCATCGCGGGCAAGCCCGCTCCCACAGGGATTGTGTTGGGCTTAAGGCCTTTGGGGGGCCAGTTTCTGCCCTTGCTCCACGGCCCATGCCACAACCTTGGCCGTAAGGCGATCACTGGCCTGGCCAAACCCGGCGACCACCGCCGGCACCTGCACATCGCTCAACGGCTGGCGCTCTTCAAAACGGCGGCTGGCGAGGATGCGCTGATCATAGCCGCGCACCAGCAACGCATCGACCCGCACCACGACGCCGGCCTGGGTGCCCTGATATTCGGTCTGAAACGCCTGCAAACTGCCGCCCAGTTCCAGATCCGCCTGGAAGTTGCTGTCGTCGGTGCTCAGCAGCGTCACCCGACCATCACGCTGGAATCCATCGAGCAGGCGATTGCGCAGCAGCACCGGCGCCGGATCACTCCAGCGCGAGCCTTTGTAGCTGCTGATCACATCGCCCTGCGGGATCACGGCAATGCTCGGCCGGTTCAGTGCTTCGCTGGCCTGCAACTTATTCAAGCGCAGCGACCACGACTGCGTCGCCGCCGGGCTGGCCGAGGCGGGCGCTTGCGCGGCGGGCAGGCGGTAGACGTCCGAAGGTTCCGACTTGGGCAAGATCGAGCACGCGCCGATCAGGGTCAGGCCAGCGCCGAGCAGGGCGATTCGAGTCAGTTTCATGGGGTGAATTCCTTGTTCTTGTCGCTGCCAAACAGATAGCCGCTGGGATTGGCCTCGAGGCGTTGGGAAATGGCGCGCAGCGAGGTCAGCGTCTCGCGCAGTTCGCGAATCGCCGGGGCCAGGCCGTTGAGGCCCTGCATGCCGTTATCCAGCGAATTCTGGTTTTTGCTGAGCAAGCCATTGATGGTCACGCTGCTTTGCTCCAGCGACTTCATCGCCTGTTCGGCACTGCCCAAGGCCTGCTTGCCCTGATCGTTAAGCAGGCCGTTGGCGTTGCGCATCAACAGTGAGGTCTGCTCGAGCATGCTGCCGGCCTGTTTGCCGACGGTCGCCAGTTGCTGCATGGCTTGCTTGATGTCGCCGCGCTGGTCGTTGATGGTGCCGGTGGTCTGTTCCAGATGGGCAAGAGTCTTGCTCACACGCTCGACGTTTTCCGCGGAGAACATGTGGTTGGCGTTTTGCAGCAGGGCGCTGATGCCGGTCATCAAGTCGCTGCTGTCGTTGAGCAGGCGGGAAATAGGCGAGGGCGAGGCGACCAGAGTTGGCAGCTTGCCGTCATGCCCGCGCAGTTTCGGGCTCTCGGGTGTGCCGCCGCTGAGCTGGATGATCGAGGTGCCGGTGATGCCGGTCAGCGCCAGTTTGGCCTGGGTGTCTTCCTTGACCGGCGTGTCGCCCGCCAGACGAATCCGCGCCAGCACCCGGCGCGGGTCCTGCGGGTCGAGGCGCAGGCTGACCACGTCACCGACCTTGATCCCGCTGTACTGCACCGAGCTGCCCTTGGACAGACCGCTAACCGCCTCGTTGAACACCACTTCGTAATCCTTGAACTCGGTGTCGACGCTGGATTTGGCCAAAAACAGGCCGAAGAGCAGGGCGCCGGCCACGACGATCACCGTGAACAGGCCGATCAACACATGATGGGCTCGGGTTTCCATATCAGACCTCGTTGAGCTGTTTGGCGGCGTCCAGCGCCGAGCGGCCGCGCGGGCCGTGGAAGTATTCGTGAATCCACGCGTCGTCGGTTTCCGAGACGTCGTCGATAGGGCCGGCAACCAGCACTTTCTTCTGCGCCAGCACCGCCACGCGATCGGTGATGGTGTACAGCGTGTCGAGGTCGTGGGTGACCAGAAACACACTCAAACCCAACGCATCACGCAGGGTCAGGATCAATTGATCGAACTGCGCCGCGCCGATCGGATCTAGGCCGGCGGTGGGTTCGTCGAGAAACAGAATGTCCGGATCCAGCGCCAGGGCGCGCGCCAGCGCCGCGCGCTTGATCATGCCGCCGGACAGCGACGCCGGGTATTTGTCCGCCGCCGACAACGGCAGCCCGGCCAGCGCCAGTTTCACCGCCGCCAGGTGCTCGGCATCGTGACGGCTGAGGCCGGCGTGTTCGATCAGGGGCAGGGCGACGTTCTCGGTCACGGTCAGCGAGGAAAACAGCGCGCCTTTCTGGAACAACACACCAAAGCGCCTTTCGATCAATGAGCGTTCATGCTCGGGCAGATTCGGCAGGTTCTGGCCGAAGACCTTGACCATGCCTTCGCTGGGCCGATTCAGCCCGACGATGCTGCGCAGCAGCACCGATTTACCGGTACCGGAGCCACCGACCACGGCGAGAATTTCGCCTTTGTACACGTCCAGATCAAGGTTCTCGTGCACGCTCTGCGGGCCGAAGCGATTGCACAGGCCACGGACTTCGATCACCGCCTCCGAGGGCGCGCGGGGTAGACGACTCACCAGCCCATCTCCATGAAAAACAGCGCGGCCACCGCATCGAGCACGATCACCACGAAAATCGACTGGACCACGCTGGAGGTGGTGTGCGCGCCGACCGATTCGGCGCTGCCGCTGACCTTGAAGCCTTCCAGGCAACCGATCGCCGCGATCAGGAAGGCGAAGATCGGCGCCTTCACCAGCCCGACGAGAAAATGCTGAATGCCGATGTCCGATTGCAGCAGCGAGAGGAACATCGCCGGCGAGATGTCCAGCGACACTGCGCAGACCACACCGCCACCGACGATCCCCGAGAGCATCGCCAGAAACGTCAGCATCGGCAGCGCCACCAGCAGCGCCAGCACGCGCGGCACCACCAGCAATTCGATCGGGTCGAGGCCGAGAGTACGGATCGCGTCGATTTCTTCGTTGGCCTTCATCGAGCCGATCTGTGCGGTAAAAGCACTGGCGGTGCGCCCGGCCATCAGGATCGCCGTGAGCAACACGCCGAATTCGCGCAGGAACGAGAAGCCGACCAGGTCCACGGTGAAAATCGTCGCGCCGAAACTGGCCAGCACTGTGGCGCCGAGAAACGCCACCACCGCGCCGACCAGAAACGTCAGCAGGGCCACGATCGGCGCGGCGTCGAGGCCGGTCTGCTCGATGTGCGCGATCATCGGCGTGATGCGCCAGCGCTGGGGCCGCAACAGCCCACGGGCGATGACTTCAAGGATCAGGCCGACGAAGCCGAGCAGTTGCAGCGTGTCGGTCCAGACCTTGTCCACCGCGCGGCCAATGCGCGTCAGCAGTTGCACGCTGACGCTGATTTCCGGCTCCTTGATCGGCACGCAGAAATCACTCAGCGAGCAGTACACGGTTTGCAGCAAGGCGCGGTCGGCAGTTGAAAGGGTGCAATCGGGGTGTTCGGCGGTTTTGCCCAAACGCTCGGAACCGAGCAGCTCGACCAGCAATGACGCGCCGGCGGTGTCGAGGGCACCGAGGCCGTTCAGATCGATGGAAGTGTTGGCATCGTACTGGCCGCGGAGCTTTTCGCTCAGGTGCTTGAGCGCGGTGTAGTGGGCGAGCGTCCAGTCGCCGCTGACCCGCAGGCGGGCAGGGCTGAACGCGGTGTCCAGGTGGGCACTGCCGGGGGTTGGGCTGCTGGTCATAAGCTCCGTGCTTGTACGGCCGTTACGAGATCCTACGTAATAGCACGAACCGGATTACTTTTCTTTGGCCGGTGTGCTGTCGGTAATTGCGAAGCGCAGCACGCCGATCAACTGCCCGTCCTCGGTCAACACCCGCACCTGCCATTTGCCCGCCGGGTTGCCGGGGAAGTTCTGCTTGTGCGTCCACGCCCGGTAGCCTTCCTTGCGCCCGCCATGGATGTCGAGGGCGATGCGGTCGACCTCTTTGCCGTTGAAGGTCCACACGTGATAAATCCGCTCATCGAGGCCGCGCGGCGCGTTGATTGCGGTGTAGGCGTAGAGCCCGCCGCTGCGGATCTGCTCGGCGCTGACGGTTTCGAGGCTGGCGCCGGGGGTGCGATCCTGCAGCTGCGTGCTGATCGCCACGTCGGTCATCCACAGCGTTGCCGGCGGCACCCACGAACGCAGCGCCCAACCGACGCCGCCGATGCCGACTGTGATGAACAGAATCGCCAGGGCATTGCGCACCGTGCGGATCGGGAAGATCGATGCCAGGCTCGGGAACGACAGCAGCACGGCAATCCCCAGCGCCCATTTGAAACTCTGCGCGGTGGTCAGGTGCATGATCACCGGCAGCGCGGTGAGCAGGGCGGCGAACAGGGTCAGGGTGTGCAGCGCGAGAAACGCCCAGCGCCGTGGCGCCAGCCATTTGTAGTACAGCGGATCGACGATAGAGATCAGTGCAGCAACGCTGAGCAGGCCGGTGAAGACAAACTGGCCGCTGTTCCACGTGGTGGTGATGAAGAAGAACGGCAGGACGAAAAACAGGCTTTCCTGATGGATCATCTGCGTCGCGTAGCGCAGCAGCGGCTGGGGAATCTCGCGTTTAAAGATTTTCGTGAACAGGCCGGTGAGGGTGTTTTCCAGCATCAGCCAGATCCAGCTGAGCAGCATGATCACCGTGATCCAGCTGGCCAGCCCCTGTTGGCGATCGACGAGGATGAAACTGCCGACCCCGGAAATGAAACCACCCGCCGCGATCAACCCGGGGTAGCGCTTCATCAGCTCGAGAAGGCGCTGGATAAGGAGGGTCAGTTTTGGCATTTTGGCGGTTCACGACGATATGGGGAAAATCCCGGAAAGGTTAACGCCACAAGTGCTCACTCACCAGAGGATTAATGGCTTCCAGCAATTTTGTGGCGGCGATACACACGCCAGCCGATCAACATCAGCAGCACCAGACCCACCCCACCTGCAGCCAGCCACAACACCTGATCATCACTGATTAAAGGCTTCTCGATCCGGATATACCCCGGCTGCAGCAACAGCTCGCGCATCGCTTTGTTCGCCGCTTCCAGCGTCACCCCTTGCAGCTCCCGCGCGGGATTGGCAAAGCGGCCATCCTGATAGTCGGCCAGCGCGCTCCAGTAATAGTCCGCCAGCGCGCTGTTGCCCTGCACGGCCCAGGCCTGGTGGGCGATGGCGGCTTGTTTGATGCGGGCGAAGGTGCTCGGGTCGAGGCCGTTTTTCAGCAGGTCGGCCTTGAGGTCATCGAGTACCTGGATGGCTTCGTCGACGTCATCGCGATCCAGGTCAGCGTTGAGGCTCATGAAGCCGACACCGCCGAACACTTCGCGCTCGGCCCACGGCCCGTACGACAAGCCGTGGTTGAGGCGAATCTGCCGGTACAGCGCCCAGTCGAGGTAATCCTTGAGAATGTCGAACGTCTGGTCGTACTGATCGTCGAGCACCGGTTCCGGCACCAGCCAGTGCAGCTTGGCGCTGTCGCCGATAAAGCCACGGGTAAGGGTGCGTTCATGGGCGGCGCTGGTGCGGATGTCCGGCAGCGCCCGGTGTTCGGTAGGCTCGACCGGCTCGAGCTCGCCCCAAGTGCGCTCGAGATAGGCCGGCAGCAGTTTGTCGAGTTCGCCGACAACGATCAGGGTCATGTTGTTCGGCGCGTACCAGGCCTTGCGCACCGTCTCCAATTGTTCCTGGGTCAGATGGCCGACTTCGGCACGCTGCGGGCATTTCAGTCCCAGCTCGACAGCCAGTTGATTGCTCGCGGTATGACCGAGGTCCTGACGGTCGAGGAAACGTTGCAGCTTGGTGTAATGCCCGCCGTCCTCTCGCTCGACCACGCGTTTGGCGGCGTTGATTGCGTTGTCGTCGATGCGAGTCTGGGTCAGCAGCGCGAGCAGCAGGTCGAGCACCTTGCGCTGGTTTTTCGCCGGGGCTTCGATGACGAACGTGGTGTCGGCGTTGCTGGTGAAGGCATTCCAGTCACCGCCCAGCGCCTGCATGCGCTCTTCCAGACCACCTTCGCCAGTGGCATCGATACCGCTGAACAGCAGGTGTTCGAGCAAATGCGGCAGCTCTTTTTCGTCGCAATCGAAGTCATCGAGGCCAACGCCGACCACCAGCCGGATCGCCACATGCCCACGCTCGGTGCCGGGCTTGAGCATCAGTTGCAAACCGTTGGGCAGCGCATAGCCTTCGACCTGAAAGCGATCCAGGGCAAAGGCGGGCAGGGAACCGAGCAACAGACAGGCGAACAACAGGCAACGCATAACAGGCTTCCATACGGCTGATTTGGAGATCCGTGTCGTCAGTCAGGCCCCATCGCTGGCAAGCCAGCTCCCACAAGGATCTGCGGCGCTCACAAAACCCTGTGGGAGCTGGCTTGCCAGCGATGACGGTCTCAAGGCTGAACCACTGTAACTGACTGGCCCCAGCCCCAGACGTTCAAGGCGAATGCGTAATGTCGGCCATGTCATCCACCGCCAGCGCGCCGGTGTCCGCCGTTTCCAGCACGACATAGGCGCTGCTGCAGAACAGCGAATTGAGCCGTTTCATGTCGGCAATCAACTCCAGATGCAGCGAGCTGGTCTCCAGGCTCTGAACGATCTTGCGTTGCAAACGGCTGACGTGCGCATGAGCCAGACGCCGTTCCTGCGCACGAAAGCGGCGTTTCTCCCGCAACAACTGCCGCGCGCTTTCGCGGTCGCCGCTGAGAAACACCGACAGGCCCAGGCGCAGGTTGGCGATCAGTTGCTGTTGCAGCCCGGCAAGATCTTCCAGGCCTTCTTCGGAAAACGAACGGCGCTGCGAAGTCTTCTGCTGCTGGATCTTGCGCAGCATGCGCTCGATCAGGTCGGCGGCGAGTTTCAGGTTGATCGCCAGTTCGATGATCTCGGCCCAGCGCCGACTGTCGTGCTCGCCGAGATCCTCGCGGGGCATCTGCGCCAGATACAGCTTGATCGCGCTGTACAGCGCTTCGACGTCATCGGTCAGGCGGCGCATCTCCTGCGTGACGGCGGTCTGCTTGCCGCGCAGCACATCGAGGGAAGCATCGAGCATGTTGTCGAGCAGATCGCCCATGCGCAGGGTTTCCCGCGCGGCGTTGGCCAGCGCCAGGCTCGGCGTGACCAGCGCGGTCGGGTCGAGATGGCGCGGTTTGGCGGCGCCGTTGACCTCCGGCCGCTCCGGCAACAGCCAACCACAGAGCCGCGCCATCGGCCCGACGCTGGGCAGCAGGATCAGGCAGCGCGCGGTGTTGTAGAGCAGGTGGAAGCCGATGACCATTTCCTGCGGGCTGAAATCAAGGCTGTCGATCCAGTGCACCAGCGGGTCGAGCACCGGGATGATCAGCAGCAAACCGATCAATTTGTACAACAGACTGCCCAGCGCAACCTGGCGGCCGGCGGCGTTCTGCATGCTGGTGCTCATGAAGGCAAGGATGCCGCTGCCGATGTTGGCGCCGATCACCAGACCGATCGCCACCGGCAGGCTGATCACCGCAGCCCCGGCCAGCGTGGCGGTGAGCAGCACGGCGGCGAGGCTGGAGTAGGAAATCATTGCAAACAGGGCGCCGACCAGGGCATCGAGGAGGATGTCGCCGGTCAGCGAGGCGAAAATCACTTTCACCCCTTGCGCGTGAGTGATCGGCGCAGCGGCCTCGACGATCAATTGCAGGGCGAGAATGATCAGCCCCAGCCCGATCGACACCCGGCCCATCTGCCCGAGCCGCGTCTGTTTGCGCGACAGAAAGAAAATCACCCCGAGGAAGATCAGCAGCGGCGACAGCCACGACAGATCGAGGGTCAGCACCCGCGCCATCAAAGCGGTACCGACATCGGCGCCCAGCATGGTCGCCAGCGCCGGGGTCAGCGCCATCAGGCCCTGACCGACAAACGAAGTGACCAGCATCGCCGTGGCGTTGCTGCTCTGCACCATGGCAGTGACGAGAATACCGGCGATGAACGCCAGCCATTTCTTCGACATGTTCTGGCCGATGACATGTCGCAAATTGGTGCCATAAACCCGCAGGATGCCGGTTCGGACGATGTGCGTGCCCCAGATCAACAGGGCGACGGCGGACAACAGATTGAGCAGGGTGAGCATGCAGACCCCCTGTAGTAGCAGCGCCCCAGAGGGGCAAATGGACGGCACCGCGCGGTTTCTACGTTCTTGATACTTAAGCTGTAGTTGGCTAACGGTCTCGGCGCCAGCATTGCACAGCTAAAGCGTGGATTGAAACAAAAGTGTCATGAAAACAGATGCATCCGCCCACTGCATCCGACATGCATTCCACTGTGTTGCCCAAAACAACGTGGGAGCGAGCCTGCTCGCGAAAGCGGTGGGCCAGCCAACATTGTTGTCGACTGGCACTCCATCTTCGCGAGCAGGCTCGCTCCCACAGGGGTGTAGCGTGCTGCCGGGACTACCGGATTATTGGCCCGGCACATCCTTGCGCAGTTTCACCGGATCCTGTTGCTGTCTCTTCTTGGCCATCGCGCCGCGCAGTTTGATGTTGATAGCCTCAACCGCCAGCGAGAACGCCATGGCGAAGTAGACGTAGCCTTTTGGCACGTGCACGTCGAACGATTCGGCGATCAGCACGGTACCGACCACCAGCAGGAAGGACAGGGCGAGCATTTTCAGCGACGGGTGCTTGTCGATGAATTCGCTGATCTTGCCCGACGCCAGCATCATCACCAGCACTGCCACGACGATCGCCGCGACCATGACCGGAACGTGGGAGACCATGCCGACCGCAGTGATCACCGAGTCCAGCGAGAAGACGATATCGATGATCGCGATCTGGATGATGGTGTACAGGAAGTTGCCGCCCTTGCCCGATGGCGCGTCGTCGCTTTCGTCTTCGCCTTCCAGCGCGTGGTACATCTCCTGCGAGCTTTTCCACAGCAGGAACAGGCCACCGAAGAACAGGATCAGGTCACGACCGGAAATACCCTGGCCGAACACTTCGAAGAGGTCGGCGGTCAGGCGCATGACCCAGGTAATCGACAGCAGCAACAGGATCCGCGTGATCATGGCCAGGCCAAGACCGAAGATCCGCGTGCGCTGCTGCATGTGTTTGGGCATGCGGCTGACCAGGATCGAAATCATGATGATGTTATCGATACCGAGGACGATTTCCAGGGCGGTCAGGGTAAAGAAGGCAACCCAGATTTCGGGGTTGGTCAGCCAATCCATGTGTATTCCTTTGAGCAATTGTTGAACCGAAAAAGGTCCGGGCTTCAAACCGCGAAGCCAGGACCCGCAACGGTGAGTCTTGGGCTTATAGAGTGCTGAACATCGGGAAAGTCCCCAACAGCAGTGCAGCAATCAGAATGCAGATACACACCAGGATCGCCCATTTCAGGGTGAAACGCTGGTGATCACCGAAATCAATGCCGGCCAGCGCCACCAACAGATAGGTCGACGGCACCAACGGGCTCAGCAAGTGGACGGGCTGGCCGACGATCGAGGCACGGGCCATTTCCACCGCAGTGATCCCATAGTGGCTGGCCGCTTCGGTCAGCACCGGCAATACACCGTAATAGAACGCATCGTTGGACATGAAGAAGGTGAACGGCATGCTCACCAGTGCCGTGATCACCGCCAGGTACGGGCCGAGGAAATCCGGAATCACCGCCAACAGGCTCTTCGACATCGCATCGACCATGCCGGTGCCCGACAGGATACCGGTGAAGATACCGGCCGCAAAGATCAGCCCGACCACTGCCAGCACGCTGCCGGAATGCGCCGCGACACGATCTTTCTGCATTTGCAGGCATGGGTAGTTGACGATCATGGCGATACTGAACGCCACCATGAACAGCACCGGCAGCGGCAACAGGCCACCGATCAGCGTGCACATCAGGCCGAAAGTCAGTGCGGCGTTGAACCAGATCAGCTTCGGACGGCGTGCGTCAGGGAATTGCGAGACGCTGATTTCACTGTGATCGATCTCGTCGCCGACCAGATGCAGCTCGCCGAGACGGGCACGCTCACGCTTGCCGTAGAAGTAGGCAATCACCAGGATCGCCAAGACACCGGCGGCCATGGCCGGGATCATCGGTACGAAAATGTCCGACGGATCGACATGCAGGGCACTCGCCGCGCGGGCGGTCGGGCCGCCCCACGGGGTCATGTTCATCACGCCACCGGCGAGGATGATCAGACCGGCCATGATCCGCGGGCTCATGCCGATGCGGCTGTACAGCGGCAGCATGGCGGCCACACAGATCATGTAAACTTTCAACGGGTCGCCCTTGACCAGTTTGAGGATCTTGCGCACGGCCGGGTCGAACAGGCCGGAGTCGATCATCAGGGCGAAATACAGAATGGCGAACATCAACATCACGCCGGTCGGCGCCAGTTTGGTGATGCCTTCAAGCATCATCGGGCCGATCTTCGGCGCGAAACCACCGAACAGCGCGAACAGGATCGGGATGATGATCAGGGCGATCAGCGCGGACAGGCGCTTGGTCATGATCAGGAACATGAACGTGATGACCATGGCGAAGCCAAGGAAAGTCAGCATGGGAATACTCCAGGCGTAGCGCGGCTAATGGAATGAGCGGATCGGGCGGGATCAGCGCAGAACGGCAGGCGCGAGGCGTACGGGCGGAGTGACCAGCAGGAAGCGGGAGAAACGGCGGGTTGCAGAAGACATCAGAATCACCATTGTTGTTGTTAATTGGGCCGGGCCTGTGGAACAAACACAGGGCTTGGGCCAACCGGTCTGTTGCCGGGAGTGGGGCGATCCTAATCGGGGAAGCTTTCAGCTACCTTTCGCGAGCGAAAGCGATCAATGAATGATCAACCGGCGGTCGGATGCAACGACAGCCAATGAATACGGGGTTGGTAGCGATGCGGATAAACGGACAGTCAGCGCTGGCTGGCAGTCTGGACATATCCGTTATCAGTTCAGCGTCAGCATCTGGTTAAAAAATCGACAGATTCAGCGGCCGCACCGCGCCCATCCAGATCGCGTGTTCGGTGTGGTCGAGCAAGTCATCGCCCGTGTCCGGATGCAGGAACACCACCAGGCCTTTGCGGTTGAGCGCCAGCCATGGCAGCACCTCGCCAATCAGCTCGGGACCGAAAGCCAATTGGCAGCTCCAGTCGGGATGGGGACCCACCGGGCGTTCGTGCACGCGGCCCATTTTCAGCGCAAACAACTGCGCGGCCTGTTCGCACAAGGCCCGCGCCTGGTCGATGGTTTGCGCGTCGAAATAGACATGGGCGTGATAGCCCTTGATCCCTTGCATCGTGTCGCCTCTCAATCGGTTCGAACCCTTGGCTGTTTCCACCGTCACAGGTCATATAGGACAACTATAAGGAAAACAGCCATGAAAAATGCCGAGACCCCAGTGGTCAAAGTGGTGCTTTATGGTGCCATGGCCAGCTTGGGCGGTGCATTGATGGCTGAATTGCTGCGTCGCCAACACGAAGTCATCGCCATCCTCGACGATCTCACCGCACTTGCGCCGCGTCCGGGGTTGCGCACCAAGACCGGCGATCTGTTCGATGCCGAGCGGGTCAATCAAAGCGTCGCCGGAAGCTCGGCGGTGATCTGCCTGCTGGACGCTCCGGGGTTGCCGTTCAGCAGCGACCACGTTGAGCGCTCGGTGACGCTGGGGCCGGTGGAACAAGTGCTGGCAGTCGACGCCTTGGTCGAAGGTTTGCAACTGGCCAGCGTGCCGCGCCTGTTTCTGGTCGGCAACTTCGCTGTGCTCGACGAGCCAGAAAATGACGAGCGTCTGCAACGTCACGCTGCCGAAGAAATCCTCGAGGCGGTACAAAGCAGCTCACTGCGCTGGACCTTGGTCAATGCGCCGCATGGCGTGGCCGGGTTGACCATCGAGCACTTCAGTCAGGTCGGCGGCAATCTCGAACCGGGACTGGCCGAACCGCTGGAGCGATTGAACCGCGTGGCGGTGGGCATCGCCGACGAGCTGCGGTTGAACCTGCATGTGGGGCAGCATGTGAATTTTGTGGCGGCTTCTGATTCGTAAAAGATCGTCCGAAGGCTCGGGCCGCGATCGGATGATCTTTTGCTCTTCACACCGCAATCGAGGGCAGGGCCAGACCGTTAAGCGATTCGGCACTGCTGGCCTGTTCCGCCATTAACCAATCAACAAATTCCTGAATCAACGCACCCCGACGTTTGCGTTGCGGCAGCACAACGTAATAGCCAAGGCGCGACAGCGTGGTTTCCGCCAGCGGCCGGCACAGCAAACCCTGCACCAGCAAGTTATCCACAAGGTGCCGCCAGCCAATCGCCACGCCTTGTCCGCCAATCGCCGCCTGAATCAGCAAGGTGTAATTGTCGAAGCGCAATTGCCCCGGCGCTGGTGGCGTAGTCAGGCCCAATTGACGAAACAAGCCACTCCAGTCGAACCAGTTGCTGCTGTTTTCGCCGCGCAGGTGCAGCAGCGGAAATTCCAGCAGTGCCTGCGCGGGCAGCGGCAATGAACGCTCCTTGAGCAGCAGCGGGCTGCACACCGGGAACACCTCTTCGCTGAACAGCCAGTGGCTCTCGCCCTGCTTGAATCGACCATCGCCAAACAGGATCGCCACGTCGATGTCGGTGCGCAGCATGTTGTGGTTGCGCTCGCTGGTGACCAGGCTGACATCGATGTGCGGATTGGCCTCGTGAAAGCGGTGCAGGCGCGGCATCAGCCAATAAGCGGCGAAAGCGAAATCCGTGGCCACTTGCAGCACTTCATGTTGCTGCTGAGTGCTGATTGCGCTCAATCCTGCGTCGATATTCTGCAAACCGAGGGTAACTTGCTCGAACAGCAGGGCGCCAACCTCTGTCAACTCGATACCCCGGTAAATCCGGTCGAACAGGCGCGTACCGAGCTGCTCTTCCAGACGTTTCATTTGCTGGCTGATCGCAGGCTGCGTGGTGCCAAGCTCCACCGCAGCAGCGGTAAAACTGCGATGGCGGGCCGCCGCTTCAAAAGCGCGCAGCAGATCGAGGGAGAGGTCACCGAGGGCGTCATACATAAGCTGTACTTATCCTAGTCATTGTCCAGCGCGGGCTTTACCGGAACAGGCATGAAATCCATGCTCGATCGCAGCACTCTCGCATAAATATTCAACATGGAATGCCGCGATCACATGAAGCGCAAGAACATTCTTTTCATCATGGCCGATCAAATGGCCGCGCCAATGTTGCCGTTCTACGGCCCATCGCCGATCAAACTGCCGAATCTGTCCCGCCTCGCCGCCCAAGGCGTGGTGTTCGATGCTGCCTATTGCAACAGCCCGCTGTGCGCGCCGTCGCGCTTCACCCTGGTCAGTGGGCAGTTGCCGAGCAAGATCGGCGCCTACGACAACGCGGCTGACTTTCCTGCCGACATTCCGACTTACGCGCATTACCTGCGGCGTCTCGGCTACCGCACCGCGCTGTCGGGCAAGATGCATTTCTGCGGGCCGGACCAGTTGCACGGTTATGAAGAACGCCTGACCAGCGACATCTACCCGGCCGATTACGGTTGGGCGGTGAACTGGGACGAGCCGGACGTAAGGCCGAGCTGGTATCACAACATGTCTTCGGTATTGCAGGCCGGGCCGTGCGTGCGCACCAATCAGCTGGATTTCGACGAAGAGGTGGTGTTCAAGGCGCAGCAATATCTGTTCGATCACATTCGCGAGGACGGCGATCAGCCGTTCTGCCTGACCGTGTCGATGACCCACCCGCACGATCCGTACACGATTCCCAAGGCTTTCTGGGATCTGTATGACGATGCTGATATTCCGTTGCCTACAGCCTTGAATCAGGACGAACTCGATCCGCACTCGCAACGTCTGCTCAAGGTTTACGACCTATGGGACAAGCCGCTGCCTGTGGATAAGATCCGCGATGCCCGTCGCGCCTACTTCGGTGCTTGCAGCTATATCGATGCCAATGTCGGCAAACTGCTGCAAACCCTTGAAGAAACCGGGCTGATCGACGACACCGTCATCGTCTTCTCCGGTGACCATGGCGACATGCTCGGCGAGAAAGGCCTCTGGTACAAAATGCACTGGTTCGAGATGGCCGCGCGGGTGCCGCTGTTGATCAGCGCACCGGGACAATTCGAGGCGGGCCGGGTCAGCGCCGCCGTATCCACCGCCGACCTGCTGCCGACGTTCGTGGATCTGGCCGGTGGCACGCTTGAGCCGGGCCTGCCATTGGACGGCCGTTCCTTGCTGCCACACCTGCAAGGGCAGGGCGGGCATGACGAGGTGTTCGGCGAATACATGGCCGAAGGCACTGTCAGCCCGCTGATGATGATCCGCCGGGGCGCCTACAAATTTATCTACAGCGAAAGCGACCCGTGCCTACTCTTCGATGTGGATAACGATCCGCGCGAAGAGGAGGAGCTGAGCCAATCGCCGCAACATCGTCAGCTGTTCGACGATTTTCTCGCTGAAGCGCGGGCCAAGTGGGACATTCCGGCGATCCACCGGGACGTACTGGCCAGCCAGCGCCGACGCCGTTTCGTCGCCGATGCGTTAACCATCGGCAAGCTGAAGAGCTGGGATCACCAGCCACTGGTCGATGCCAGTCAGCAGTACATGCGCAACCACATCGACCTTGATGATCTGGAGCGCAAGGCCCGTTATCCACAACCCTGCCAAAACCAATAACGTTAAGGGGAAGTCCATGCGCAAGTTATCCACAGCTGTCACCGTTGGCCTGATCGCATTGAGCAGCGCCTCGGCCTTCGCCGAGCAAAGTTGCGAAACCGTGAAGATGGCCGATCCGGGCTGGAGCGACATCGCCGCGACCAATGCCATCACCGGATTTCTGCTCGACGGCATGGGCTACAAGGCCAAGGTCGACACCCTCGCGGTGCCGATCACCTTTGGCGGCTTGAAGGATGGCCAGGTGGACGTGTTCCTCGGCAACTGGATGCCGGCGCAGCAGGGCTTCTACGACAAGTTCGTCGCCACCGGTGATGTGACGCAACTGGCGAAAAACCTCGAAGGCACCGAATTCACCCTTGCCGTCCCCGACTATGTCTGGGAGGCGGGTGTGCATGATTTTGCCGACCTGAACAAATTCGCCGACAAGTTCGACAAGAAGATCTACGGCATCGGATCAGGCGCGCCGGCGAACATTTCGTTGCAGGAGATCATCAAGAAGAATGACTTCAACATGGGGCAGTGGAAGCTGATCGAGTCCAGCGAACAGGCGATGCTCGCCGAAGTGTCGCGGGCGGTGAAGAAACAGAAATTCGTCACCTTCCTCGGCTGGACCCCGCACCCGATGAACGTGCAGCTGAAAATGCGTTACCTCAAGGGCGGCGAAAAATACTTCGGCGACACCGGCAACGTTTTCACCCTGACCCGCAAGGGCTACGCCGAGGCCTGCCCGAATGTGGGCAAGTTGCTGACCAATCTGGCGTTCACCCAGGACATGGAGAACAGCATCATGGCCGAGGTGGTGAACAAGAAGGTCAGCAATGCCGAAGCGGCGAAGGCGTGGATCAAAGCCAACCCGGCGGTGCTGGACAAGTGGCTGGATGGGGTGAAGACCGTGGATGGCAAGGATGCGTTGGTGGCGGTGAAAGCCAAACTGTAATGCCACCTGACTGTCGACCACTTAGCTGTGGCGAGGGGATTTATCCCCGATCGGCTGCGAAGCAGTCGCAAGATCCGTGAACTCGATATACCTGACTCACCGAGAACTCTGGGTTTGGGGCCGCTTCGCGGCCCATCGGGGATAAATCCCCTCGCCACAATGATTGCCGTGTCCTGATAGGCTTGCCTGAAAAACCCCCAACCGCGAGGACCCATGGCCTTCCCCAGCCGCCATTCACTTTTTCCTTTCCTGAGCTGGTTGCCACGGCAAACCCGCGCCAGCGTCGGGCGGGACCTGATCGTCGGCCTCAGCGGTGCGATTCTCGCCTTACCCCAGTCGATTGCCTACGCACTGATCGCCGGGCTGCCACCGGAATACGGGCTGTACGCCGCAATCATTCCGGTATTGATCGCCTGCCTGTGGGGTTCGTCATGGCATTTGATCTGCGGCCCGACGGCGGCGATTTCCATCGTGCTGTACGCCAGCGTCAGCCCGCTCGCGGTGCCGGCTTCCGAGGACTACATCACTCTGATCCTGCTGCTGACGTTCCTTGCGGGGATTTTCCAGTGGTTGCTCGGCTTGCTGCGCTTTGGCGCGCTGGTGAATTTCGTTTCGCATTCGGTAGTGCTCGGCTTCACCCTCGGTGCCGCCGTGGTGATCGCCATCGGGCAATTGCCCAATCTGCTCGGGCTGGAGTTGCCGGCCAACACCACCGCGCTCGCCAGCCTGATGGATCTGCTACGACATCTGGGGGCTGTGGATAAGCCTTCGCTGATGCTCGGCGTCGCCACGGTAATCGTCGGCGTGACCCTGAAAAAACTTCTGCCGCGCTGGCCGACGCTGTTGCTCACGCTGGTGCTGGCCAGCCTGCTGGTGTGGATCTGGCCGGCGATGTTCGGTCATGTGCATCTGGTCAGCGCTTTCGTCGGACGCCTGCCGCCGCTGAGCGCCTTGCCGCTGGATCTGGAGGTGATCCTGCGCCTGCTGCCGAGCGCCGTGGCGGTGGGCATGCTCGGGCTGGTCACCAGTCTGTCGATCGCCCGTTCGATATCGGCGCGCTCGCAACAGTTGCTCGACGCCAATCAGGAAGTCCGCGCACAGGGTCTGTCGAACATTGTCGGTGCGTTCTTTTCCGGGTCGCTGTCAGCCGGATCGTTTACCCGCTCAGGTCTGAGTTATGAGGCGGGTGCCTGCTCGCCGCTGGCCGGAGTGTTCTCGGCAATCTGGGTGGCGCTGTTTGCGGTGTTCGGCGCGGGGCTGATCGCGCACATTCCGATCCCGGCCATGGCCGGCAGCATCCTGTTGATCGCTTGGGGGCTGGTCGATCACCGGGGCATTCGCGCTTTGCTGCGAGTCAGCCGTGCCGAGTTCGTGGTGATGGCCCTGACCTGTCTCGCGACCTTGCTGCTGGAATTGCAGACGGCGATTTACGCCGGGGTGCTGGCGTCGCTGTTTTTCTACCTCAAGCGCACCTCGCAACCACGGGTGCAGCATTGGCGCGACGGTGACGACGATGTGCTGCGTGTGGGCGGTTCGATCTTTTTCGGCGCCAGCCATTACCTGCAAGTACGCCTGCAACGCCTGCATGGCGCGCGGGTGATAATCGAGGCACAGCAGATCAACTTCATCGATTATTCAGGGGTAGAGATGCTGCATCAGGAAGCGCGACGCCTGCTGGGCCAGGGTCGCAGCCTGACCTTGCGCCGGGCGCGGCCGCCAGTGGTGGAGGAACTGAGGAAGCTGGAGGGGGCGGAGAAGTGCCCGATCCGGTTTGAGGATTGAGCTGATATCGGTGGTGATGCGATTCGCGAACAGGCTCGCTCCCACATTGATCGTATTTCAAAGTGGGAGCAAAAGTTAAAGGGTCAGTTGGCGGCGCAGCTCGGCGAGTACCGGCGCGGTATCCGGGCGTACGCCGCGCCACAGCAGGAACGCCTCGGCCGCCTGCTCGGCGAGCATGCCCAGACCATCCATCGCCAGCGCCGCGCCGTGCTCAGTGGCCCAGCGGCAGAACGCGGTCGGTTCCTTGCCGTACATCATGTCGTAGCACAGGGTCTGGCCTGGCTCGATCAGGCTTGGCGCAATCGGCGGCACGTCACCGGTCAGGCTGGCGGAGGTGGCGTTGATAATCACGTCCACCGGCTCGCGCAGCCAGTCGAAACCACTGGCCGACACCGGCCCGAGGTCGCAGAACAACTCGGCCAGCAGTTCAGCCTTGTCCACCGTGCGATTGGCGATGATTACCGAGGCCGGTTTCTCCGCCAGCAATGGCTCCAGCGCACCGCGCACTGCGCCGCCGGCGCCGAGCAAAAGGATGCGCTTGCCGGTCAGGCTGAACCCGGCATTCACCGTCAGATCACGGACCAGGCCGGCGCCATCGGTGTTGTCGCCGAGCAGTGAACCATCTTCCAGTTTGCTCAAGGTGTTCACCGCACCGGCGCGCTGCGCGCGGGCGGTCAGGCTGTTGGCCAGCCGGTAAGCGTCTTCCTTGAACGGCACTGTCACGTTGGCGCCGCGGCCTTCGCGAAAGAATGCCGTGGCGCAGCCGGTAAAATCATCCAGCGGCGCGAGCAGCGTGCTGTAGTCGAGGCGCTGGCCGGTCTGTTCGGCGAACAACTGGTGAATCATCGGCGACTTGCTGTGGCCAATCGGATTACCGAAAACAACGTAACGATCCATCACCCGTCCTCAGGCCTCGGCCAGCCAGTCACGATCCTGCAGGAAATACTCGGTCAGACGCGCTTCTGCGCTGCCCGGCTCGGCCTTCCAGTCATAACCCCAGCGCACTTGCGGCGGCAGCGACATCAGAATCGATTCGGTACGGCCACCCGACTGCAAGCCGAACAGCGTGCCACGGTCGTAAACCAGGTTGAATTCGACGTAGCGGCCACGGCGGAATTCCTGGAATTCGCGCTGCTGAGCGGTGAACGCGTCATTCTTGCGCCGCTGCACGATCGGCAGGTAGGCCTCGATGTAGGCATCGCCGATGGCGCGCATGAAGGCGAAACTGGTGTCGAAATCCCACTCGTTCAGATCGTCGAAGAACAGACCGCCAATGCCACGTGGCTCATGACGATGCTTGATATGGAAATAGGTGTCGCACCAGGCTTTGTAACGCGGATAGACGTCCGCACCGAACGGCGCACAGGCTTGCTCGGCGACGCGGTGCCAATGAATGCAGTCTTCTTCAACGCCGTAGTACGGGGTCAGGTCGAAACCGCCGCCGAACCACCAGACCGGTTCTTCGCCTTCTTTTTCAGCAATGAAAAAACGCACGTTGGCGTGGGAGGTCGGCACATGCGGGTTGTGCGGGTGGATCACCAGCGACACGCCGAGCGCCTCGAAACCACGCCCGGCCAGTTCCGGCCGATGGGCACTGGCCGACGGCGGCAGACCGCTGCCGAACACGTGGGAAAAGTTGACCCCGCCCTTTTCGATCAGCGTGCCGTTGTCCAGCACGCGGGTGCGCCCGCCACCGCCCGCCGGCCGGGTCCAGGCGTCTTCGACGAAGCATTTGCCGCCGTCTTCGGTTTCCAGTGCAGCGCAGATGCGGTCTTGCAGATCGAGCAGATAGGCCTTTACGGCGTCGGTGCGGGTCGTCATGGCTTCACCTTGAATCGGGCGGCGCCCCGGCAGGCGGGCGGCGCAAATGGGCGCGTAGCATACCATCGCAGGCCGGCGCGCCGCAGTTGACGAAGATCAAGCAGGGGAGTTGGATAGAGGGCTTAGCAACGACCCAAGGAGAGCAGGCAGATGGCAAAGCGTATCCAGTTCCGCGCCCACGGCGGTCCCGAAGTGCTCGAATATGTTGACTACGAACCCGCTGCACCCGGGCCGAATCAGGTGCGCGTGGCCAATCAGGCGATCGGCCTGAACTTCATCGACACCTATTACCGCAGCGGCCTCTATGCGCCACCCGCGTTGCCGTCCGGCCTGGGTTCGGAAGGCGCCGGCACGGTCGAAGCGGTGGGCAGCGAAGTCACCCGGTTCAAGGTCGGCGATCGTGTGGCATACGGCAGCGGCCCGCTCGGCGCCTACAGCCAGCTGCATGTTCTGCCGCAGGACAATCTGGTACACCTGCCCGATGAAATCAGTTTCGAAACCGCCGCCGGGGTCATGCTCAAGGGCCTGACCGTGCAATACCTGCTGCGCCAGACCTACCCACTGCAGGGCGGTGAAACCATTCTGTTCCACGCCGCAGCCGGTGGCGTCGGCTCGCTGGCCTGCCAATGGGCCAAAGCGCTGGGCGTGAAGCTGATCGGCACCGTCAGCTCCAAGGAAAAAGCAGAACTGGCCAAGGCCAACGGCGCCTGGGCGACCATCGACTACAGCCATGAAAACGTTGCCGAGCGCGTGCTGGCACTGACTGACGGCAAGAAAGTCCCGGTGGTGTATGACGGCGTCGGCAAGGACACTTGGCTCACGTCTCTGGACAGCGTGGCACCACGTGGCCTGGTCGTGAGCTTCGGCAATGCTTCCGGCGCGGTCGATGGCGTCAATCTGGGCATTCTCGCCGCCAAGGGCTCGTTGTACGTCACCCGGCCTACGCTGGCGACCTACGCCAACAACGCCGAGAACCTGCAACGCATGGCCGACGAGCTGTTCGAGATGATCATCAGCGGCAAGCTGAAGGTCGACATCAGCCAGCGCCATGCACTGGCGGATGCGGCGAAAGCACAAACCGAACTGTCGGCACGGCGCACGACCGGTTCCACAATTCTGCTGCCATAACGCCTCAAGTTGATACTCGGCGAACTCTTCCATGAGTTCGCCGAGTATCTTGCGGCTATATCAAGTACATCTTGCGGTGAAGTTTCTTCGCCGCTGGTCTACGACCGGCGAACTTCCTGCGCAACTTCTTCGATTCATATACGAGCCATTTCTCAGCCCACTCTTCAATCACTGGCGGATCAATACTGACGGTTAAAAACATCACGATACTCCGGCTGATGCGCGTTCATGTTCACAGGCTGATCCAAGGCCATGAGGATTTGTCGCCACTCGGCAGACAACAGCCAATAATCGCCCCGGGCACGCTGCTCGATATGCATTGCCTGCGAAGCGATCGGTGTCAGGCCGAAGCGCTGATACAGTTGCCGCTGTGGCGATCTGCACAAGGCCGTCACCCCGTGATATCCGCGATCGATCGCCCATTCCGCAGCGGTGGCAAGCAGACCATTGACCGACACCGGCCGGTGCTGCTGGGAATGGGTGATCAGACGGCTGAACTCGACGTGGCGCGCCAATGCCACAGTGGGAGACACATGATGCTGCGCCAGTGAAGCCCATTCGAAGGGCGCCGGAGTTGCCCGCAGCACCGCAATAAGCTGATCACGCTGATACAACAGAAAGTGCGTGCTGCGTGAGGTGATCGCCAGTCGAGTTTCCAGCGCCCGGGCTCTGGAGGTGAGCATGTAATGCTGCAATCGCAGGCGAAACTGTCGATTGATGAAGCGTTCAAATTCCCCGGCATCCGATCCTGCCTCAACAATGGCCACACGATAGTCGGCCTGTTGATTCTTGAGTGTCTCCTGAAAGCCCTGCAGATAATCCTTGAGGTGTAAATCGGTAATATCCATTACTTCTCCGCAGCCATTAATATTTCGAAGTTGCTTCAAGCACATTGAAAGAATGGATGCTTTTGGAAATCTCGCCACTGCACGCGTTCTGAGAATCACGTGGGAAAACTTACAGATATTTCAGACTCAAAGATTCGTCTGACGCATGAAAGAACAATGGCAACGGATAAGTTTTGAACGAATGCAGGAATAAAGTGCGGGCATGCGCAGAACTCCTCGTCGACGCCGAGGAGTCCGCAAAAAAATAAAAAGAATGGCGTCAGTCAGGACGAACGACGCTACCGGTGGCCAGGTCGCGGATCACGCTGGGATTCTTGCGCCCGCCAAGGCTGCCGCCCAGCACCAGATCGACCTGACCACGGAAATACTGCTCGATGCGCAAACGCGTGCGCGCCGGCGGTCGCCCCTGTGGGTTGGCCGATGTGGAAATCAATGGCCCGACCAGCGAGCACAGGTCGCGCACCTGCGGGTGATCGCTGACCCGCAGCGCCACGGTGTCATGCACGCCTGTGACCCATTCCGGCAACAGGTTCTGATGCGGCACCAGCCAGGTGTTCGGCCCCGGCCAGGTACTGGCCATGCGGTCGATCCAGTCCTGGGGGAAGTCCTCGAAGAGGAAATCGAACTGGCGGATGTTGTCGGCGACCAGGATCAGCCCTTTGCTCACCGAGCGATTCTTGATCGCCAGCAAGCGGTCCACCGCGTCTTCATTCCACGGGTCGCAACCCAGCCCCCAGACGGCTTCGGTTGGATAGGCAATCACCGCGCCGGCGCGAACTTCACGCGCGGCTTGTTGCACACGCCAACTGTTGACCATGAAAAAACTCTCCCACAAACAGGTTTCGCGCAGTTTACCGATCTTCCTCGTAAAACCTAGCTCGACCGCGCCAGCCAGCGACCGTTTGCGCATACCGCACGGCCTTCGATTTCCAGCTCGGTCAACGTTGCCAGCACCTTCGGCAACGGCCAGCCACAACTCGCGGCCAAGGCCTCGCTGGTGTGCGGCGCCGCGTGCAGCAGCGCCAGCAACGGGTGATCGGCCTGCACCACCGCTGTGGATAGCAACGGCTGCTGCCAGCCGCGCAGGGCTTCGAGGATATGTTCGATAGTCTCCACCAGCACCGCCCCGTCGCGAATCAATTGGTGACAACCGCGCGCGCCGGGGTGATGGATCGAGCCCGGAATGGCATAAACCTCGCGACCCTGTTCGGCTGCCAGCCGCGCGGTGATCAACGAACCGCTGGCAACACTGGCCTCGACCACCAGCACGCCGAGGGACAACCCGCTGATGATGCGGTTGCGCCGGGGGAAGTTGCTCGGGCTCGGCCCGGCGTCCAACGGAAACTCGGAAAGCACCGCGCTGCCCGAGCCAATCATCGCCTCGGCCAGGCGTTTATTGCGTTGTGGATAAAAATTTTCCAGCCCCGTGCCGAGCACACCCACGGTCAAGCCGCCAACATCCAGAGCAGCCTGGTGGGCAGCGGCATCGATGCCCAGCGCCAGACCACTGTTGATGACAAAACCGGCCCCGGCCAGACTGCGGGAAAACGCCGCCGCCGTGTCCATGCCCGGGCGCGAAGCGCGGCGGCTGCCGACCATCGCCAGTTGCGGCTTTTCCAGAATCGACGGATCGCCCGCGACGAATAACAGCGGCGGCGGATCGGCAATTTGCGCCAGCAACGCTGGATAATCCGCCTGGTCCCACATCAGCAAATATTGACCGGGACGCTCTAGCCAGCGCATGGCGTGGCTGGCGCCGTCGCGCACTGTCGGACAACGCCGTGCTTCGGCACAGGCCGCCGGCAATCCCAGCGAGCGCCAGGCACTGGCCGGCGCGCTGAGGGCTTTCGACGCCGAGCCGAAGGCTTCGAGCAACTTGGCAAAACGCTTGGGGCCGATATCCGGCATGCGGTGCAGGCGCAGACGCGCTTCCAGTTCCGCCGGGGAAATGGCAGTGCTGACAGGCAACATGAATGGATCATCCTTGATCGTTCTATGCTCCGAACCATTCGGAACAAGCTGTGGATAACTCTGTTGGTAACTTGTTAAGCAAGCTTACGGATTTCGCACCTTGTCGAGCACCGCCAGCGAGCGTGAAGCATTGAGGACCAGGCCGTAACTGAGCTTGTCGTAGGTGCGGAACACCATCAGCAGACCGGCGCGTTCATCGGGAATCTTCAGCGGCTGGCCGGTGATCCGGTCGCGCACCGTTTCGCCGGTTTTCATGACCGCCAGAACATTGCCTTCGGCGAGGCCGTCGCGCTTGCCCTTGTTCAGGGTGACCACGTCCATCACACCGATCTGCGTAACGCCGCGCGGCACGTCAATGATCAGGCCGTCGATGGAACGCTTCGGCGCGCTGGGCATGAAAGTCGAATTGATCGAACGTTCTTCACCGCCGAAGAGGCGGTCACCGAGCCGTACCTCCTGAGTGGTGCGTTGCAGGGCGAGGGTGGCGACGTCGCCTTCGGTGGCAACAATCTCGCCGCCGCCGATATCGTCGGCGTTGATGCCGAGAAACTCCTTGGTCTGCGGGTCGGTGTAGACCTTGCCCTGGCGGAAGATGCCGTAGACCGGTTGTTCCGGATCGAAATGGCCACGAGCGAAGATGCGGTCACCGGTACCGCTGAGCACCCGTTCGGCATCGCCGGCGACGATATACGGCGCCTGGTCGAAGTCTTCGGCCTTGTCGACGATGCGGTTGCTCAGGAGAAAGCTGTTGATCGATTTCAGCGGAATGCTCGGAATCGCCTCGGCCACCGCGCTGGTACGAATCCGTGGCGAGAGCTTGATGGTGCCGCGCGACTCGCCACGATTGACGGTCAGTTGCGGCTGGCCGTTGACGTAGCTCAGCGTCAGCGTGTCGCCGGGATAGATCAGGTTGGGGTTTTCGACCTGCGGATTGGCCCGCCACAATTGTGGCCACTGCCAGGGCTCGCGCAGGTATTTGCCGGAGATATCCCAAAGCGTGTCCCCGGAAACCACCGTGTATTGCTGTGGAAAACCATCCCTGAGTTGCACTTGCCCTTGCGCGGCGCCGGCCGAAGCCAGAAGCAGCAGGGCGAGTAGTGTTTTCCTCATGCAGTGAATCCCTTTATCATGTGCGTTCGCGTGAATCGTCAGAGCCCCCGTGGCTCGCTTCTGTTTTTCAGAAGCTACGCTTCACAACGGTAGCCTGCATCCTCGGACCCGCCAGGCCATCGACCCGTCTTTACTCAACGTGTGCAGCAATCGAAGCCTATGGCCATTTTAAACATCCTCGAATTTCCGGACCCGCGTCTGCGCACTATCGCCAAACCAGTGGCTGTAGTGGACGACGAAGTGCGTCAGTTGGTCGACGACATGTTTGAAACAATGTATGAAGCGCCGGGCATCGGCCTCGCCGCGACCCAGGTCAACGTGCACAAACGTATCGTCGTGATGGACCTGTCCGAAGACCGTACCGAGCCACGGGTGTTCATCAACCCCGAGTTCGAACCGCTGACCGACGAGATGGACCAGTACCAGGAAGGCTGCCTCTCGGTACCGGGCTTCTACGAAAACGTCGACCGCCCGCAGAAGGTCAAAATCAAGGCGCTGGACCGCGACGGCAAGCCTTATGAGCTGATCGCCGAAGGTCTGCTCGCGGTGTGCATCCAGCACGAATGCGACCACCTCAACGGCAAATTGTTCGTCGATTACCTGTCCACGCTCAAACGCGACCGGATCAAGAAGAAGCTGGAAAAGCTGCACCGCCAGAACGCTTGATGCCCCTCTTCAAAGGCTTGCTGCGGCAAGCCTTTTTCTTTTTATGAGACGCCTTTCATGACTGAGCCACTGCGCATTGTTTTTGCCGGTACCCCGGAATTCGCCGCTGAACACCTCAAGGCCCTGCTGAGCAGCCCATACGAGATCGTCGCGGTCTACACCCAGCCGGATCGCCCGGCCGGCCGTGGGCAAAAACTCATGCCGAGCCCGGTCAAACAACTGGCCCTGGAAAATAATATCCAGGTGTTGCAGCCGCCGACCTTGCGCAATGCCGACGCTCAGGCAGAGCTGGCCGCGCTGAAGCCGGATCTGATGGTGGTGGTCGCTTACGGTTTGATCCTGCCGCAAGCGGTGTTGGATATTCCGCGTCTGGGTTGCATCAACAGCCATGCGTCGTTGCTCCCGCGCTGGCGCGGTGCGGCGCCGATTCAGCGCGCGGTCGAACACGGCGATGCCGAAAGCGGTGTGACCGTGATGCGCATGGAAGCCGGTCTCGACACCGGACCGATGTTGCTCAAGGTCGTCACTGCGATCAGCGCTGAAGATACCGGCGGCACCCTGCATGATCGCCTCGCCGAGATGGGGCCGCCCGCAGTGGTGCAGGCGATTGCCGGTCTGGCTGCCGGCACCCTGCAAGGCGAAGTGCAGAATGACGAACTCGCTACTTACGCACACAAACTGAACAAAGACGAAGCACGCATCGACTGGAGCCGTCCGGCGGTGGAGCTGGAACGTCTGGTCCGCGCCTTCAATCCATGGCCGATCACCCACAGCACACTCAATGGCGAAGCGTTGAAAGTGCTGGCCGCCACCGTGGCCGAAGGCACTGGCGCTCCGGGTGAAATCCTCAGCGCCAGCAAGGACGGCCTGATCGTCGCCTGCGGTGCACAAGCGCTGTGCCTGACCCGCCTGCAATTGCCCGGCGGCAAGGCGCTGAACTTCAGCGACCTGTTCAACAGCCGCCGCGAGAAATTCGCCGTCGGCAGCGTCCTCGGCGCAGCGGTGGATGCGCAATGAACCCGCGTCTGGCCGCCGCCAAGGCTCTCGCTGCCGTACTCAGCGGCAAGGCTTCGCTGAACAGCTCCCTGCCGACTCAACTGGACAAGGTCGAGGATCGCGATCGCGGTTTCACTCAGGATCTGGCCTTCGGCACTGCACGCTGGCAGCCACGCCTGTCGGCACTGGCGGAAAAACTCCTGCAGAAACCGTTCAAGGCCGCCGACGCTGATGTCGAGGCGTTGCTGCTGGTTGGTCTGTACCAATTGCTCTACACCCGCGTGCCGGCCCATGCCGCGATCGGCGAAACCGTCGGTTGTGCCGACAAGCTGAAAAAGCCTTGGGCCAAAGGTCTGCTCAACGCGGTGCTGCGCAATGCCCAGCGCGAAAGCGAGACGATCTTCGCCGAACTGGAACGCGATCCGGTGGTGCGCACGGCCCACCCGCGCTGGCTGCAAAAATCCCTGAAGGCCTTCTGGCCCGAGCAGTGGGAAGCGATCTGCGCAGCGAATAACGCGCATCCGCCAATGATCCTGCGGGTTAACCGCCGTCATCACAGCCGCGATGCTTATCTTGCGTTGCTGGGCGAAGCCGGGATCGCCGCGAAACCGTGCGTTTACAGCCGCGACGGCATCGTCCTCGAAGCCGCTGCCGACGTGCGCAGCCTGCCGGGTTTCGCCGAAGGCTGGATCAGCGTGCAGGACGAAGCCGCGCAACTGGCCGCCGACTTGCTTGATCTGGCCCCGGGGCAACGGGTGCTCGACGCCTGCTGCGCCCCTGGCGGCAAGACCTGCCACATCCTTGAAGCCGAACCGGCGCTGGCCGGGGTGGTGGCGGTGGATCTGGAAGCCAAGCGTCTGGTGCGGGTGAAGGAAAACCTCGAGCGCCTCGGCCTCGACGCTGAACTGATCGCCGCCGACGGTCGCGATATCGACAAATGGTGGGACGGCAAACCGTTCCAGCGCATCCTGCTTGATGCGCCATGCTCGGCCACCGGCGTGATCCGCCGCCATCCGGACATCAAGCTGACCCGCCAGCCCGACGACATCGTCGCGCTCGCGCAACTGCAAGGCGAACTGCTCGACGCCATGTGGAAAACCCTCGAAGTCGGCGGCATCCTGCTCTACGCCACGTGCTCGACGCTGCCGACCGAGAACACCGAAGTCATCGCCGCGTTCCTCGAGCGCACCCCCGGCGCGCGGGAACTGGATCTGGCCACCGCGGCCGGCATCAAACAGCCCCATGGTCGACAGTTGCTGGCCCAGCAGGGTGGGCATGACGGGTTCTACTACGCCAAGCTGATCAAGATCGCCGCCGCGCGCGGCTAAACGGATTCATGGAGTGACTGGATGAAAATCATCATCCTCGGTGCGGGACAGGTCGGCGGTTCGCTGGCCGAACATCTGGCCAGCGAGGCCAACGACATCACTGTGGTCGACACCGATGGCGAGCGCCTGCGCGACCTCGGCGACCGCCTCGACATCCGCACCGTGCAGGGCCGGGGCTCACTGCCGTCGGTGCTGCGCCAGGCCGGTGCCGACGACGCCGACATGCTGGTCGCGGTGACCAACAGCGACGAGACCAACATGGTCGCCTGCCAGGTCGCGCACACGCTGTTCCACACGCCGACCAAGATCGCTCGCGTGCGCGAAGCGTCGTATCTCAATCGCGAGGAACAACTGTTCCAGAACGAAGCGATTCCGGTCGACGTGCTGATCAGTCCCGAGCAGGTCGTGACCAATTACATCAAACGCCTGATCCAGCACCCCGGCGCCTTGCAGGTGATCGACTTCGCCGAAGGCGCGGCGCAACTGGTGGCGGTGCGCGCTTATTACGGCGGGCCGCTGGTCGGTCAGCAACTGCGCCAGTTGCGCGAGCACATGCCGAACGTCGAAACCCGCGTGGCGGCGATCTTCCGCCGTGACCGGCCGATCCTGCCTCAGGGCGACACGGTGATCGAAGCCGATGACGAAGTGTTCTTCATCGCCGCCCGCGAAGACATTCGCGCGGTGATGAGCGAAATGCGCCGCCTCGACGAAACCTACAAACGCATCGTCATCGCCGGTGGCGGGCAGATCGGCGAGCGCCTGGCCGAGGCCATCGAAAGCCGCTATCAGGTGAAGATCATCGAGATGAGCCCGGCGCGTTGCCGCTACCTCTCCGATACCCTCGACAGCACCGTGGTGTTGCAGGGCAGTGCCTCGGACCGCGATCTGCTGCTGGAAGAGAACATCGCCGACGCCGATATCTTCCTCGCCCTGACCAACGATGACGAAGCCAACATCATGTCGTCGCTGCTGGCCAAACGGCTGGGGGCGAAGAAGGTCATGACGATCATCAACAACCCGGCCTACGTCGACCTGATCCAGGGCGGCGACATCGATATCGCCATCAGCCCGCAACTGGCGACCATCGGCACCTTGCTCGCCCATGTGCGCCGAGGCGATATCGTCAGCGTGCACTCACTGCGCCGCGGCGCGGCGGAAGCGATCGAGGCGATTGCCCACGGTGATGCGAAATCGAGCAAGGTCATCGGCAAGCCGATCGAGAAGATCGGCCTGCCGCCCGGCACCACCATCGGCGCAGTGATCCGCAATGAGAAAGTGATCATCGCCCACGACGACACGGTGATCGAAGCGGGCGACCACGTGATTCTGTTCCTTGTGGATAAAAAGCATATTCGCGATGTGGAGAAGCTGTTTCATGTGGGGTTGAGCTTTTTCTGAGGTTGATCGTTCCCACGCTCCGCGTGGGAATGCAGCCCGGGACGCTCTGCGCCCCATAAGCGGACGCAGAGCGTCCATTGAGGCATTCCCACGCGGAGCGTGGGAACGATCACTCAAACGAGGTTGCAAAAAATGCTCGAATCCCTGGAAAAAATGCTCGCCAAGGGTGTGGATAACGCTCTGCTGCGCTTCGGTCTGGGCAAGGGTTATCTGGACTTGGGTGAAAACTCCAAGGCTGCCGAGCATTTTCAGCGTTGTGTCGCTTTCGATCCGAAATACTCAGCGGCGTGGAAGTTGCTGGGCAAGGCGCAGCTGGCGCTGGGCGATCACGCCGCTGCGCGCCAGGCCTGGGAACAGGGCCTGGAAGCGGCCCGCGCCCATGGTGACAAACAGGCCGAGAAGGAGATGACGGTGTTCCTGAAGAAGCTCGAGCGGCAGGCGCCTTGAGCTACCGATTGAGCAAGGCGAGCCGGTCTGCATCAACCGTCACCCCATCGAAGTTGCTCAGTACCAGCGCGCCTCGCCCGGCGGACGCTTCTTGAAGCGCTTCATGCTCCACATGTACTGGCTCGGATACGCCGCAACATAACGTTCCACTACCTTGCTCATCGCCGCGCAGGACTCTGCGGTATCGGTGCTGTACATCGCTTCGGGCGCGGCTTCGAGAATGACTTTGTAGCCCGAGCCGTCAGGCAGGCGCAGCGCATGCAGGAACACACCGACCGCTTTGCCGCCGGCCAACATGTTCGGCACAAATTTGCTGGTCAGCGCCTGTGTGGCGAAGAACGGCACGAAAATCCCGGCGGATTCGGCCGGTTCCGGGTCGGCGGGAATGCCCACGGCACCGCCCTTGCGCACTTCCTTGATGACGCTGAGAATGCCTTCCTTTGTCGACGCTGCGACCTTGTTGCCCAGCTGCACGCGCTGTTTGCGCAGCAATTCATCCACTGCCTTGAGCTTCGGCGGACGGTAGAAAATGATCGGTTTGCACTGGCTGCAATAGAAGTGGTTGAGCACTTCCCAGTTGCCGAGGTGGCTGGTGATGCCGACCACGCCTTTGCCCGAGGCCAGCGCGTCTTTCAACACATCAAGGCCTTCGACTTCACGGACCAGATCGATCGAGCGCTGCGCCGGCCAGATCCACGCGCAGGCGCTTTCGGTCAGCGACTTGCCGATGTCCTTCAGACTCTGCCCGACCAGACGCTCACGTTCGGCCGCATCCATCTGGGGAAAACACTTGGCGAGGTTGATCCGCACCACGTCGCGGGAACGGTTGGGGGTTTTCCACATGATCCAGCCGATCGCCGACCCCACGGCCTGCACGGCTCGCCATGGCAGCAGGGCAAACAGCCGCAGAGCGCCTACCAGCAAGGCGCCTTTAAACTTTTCCACAGGTCACTCCTGATCTTTGTGCTGTGCGCGAGGCGGGCATTCTAACCGGCGTTGGCGAGCTGCGCGTAGCGGTCGCAATCCTGGGTGTGGTCCATGACCATGCCCGACGCCTGCATCAGCGCGTAGCAAATGGTCGGACCGACGAAGGTGAACCCGGCTTTTTTCAGCGCCTTGCTCATGGCCAGCGCTTCCGGGGTGATCGCCGGGACTTCGCTGCGATCCTTGAAATGATTGATGATCGGTTGGTCGCCCACGAACGACCAGAGCAATGCCACCGGATCCTCCAGCGCCAGCCACGCCTGGGCGTTGCGCCGGGCGGCGTTGAGTTTCAGGCGATTGCGGATGATGCCCGGGTCGAGCATGAGCTCGTCGATTTCGGCGTCACTCATCTGCGCCACGCGCTGCACGTCAAAGCCGAACAGCACCTCGCGATAGCGCTCACGTTTGCGCAACACCGTGATCCACGACAGCCCGGCCTGGAACCCTTCGAGCAAAAGCAACTCGAACAAACCCTGCGCATCGCGTAGCGGCGTGCCCCACTCTTGGTCGTGATAAGCCATGTACAGCGGATCTTCGGTACACCAAAAGCAGCGTGGCATAAGGCTCCAGGGGGCGTGCGCAGCAACGAATCGGGTATACTCCCGCTCTTTAAATCGCAGCCCAAGAAACAGGTGAATTTCGTGAG
>Ga0308161_1001198_pt1 | contig 32772 bp, 35 predicted proteins | sample PhyFR2_FD_201034 | JGI IMG/M metagenome (GOLD analysis project Ga0308161, IMG submission 201034) | Phyllosphere microbial communities from UC Gill Tract Community Farm, Albany, California, United States - DLSLF.R2 | ecosystem: Host-associated > Plants > Phyllosphere > Unclassified | place: USA...
CAAATGTTATTCTCTTCTCTTCGACATTTACCTCAGTGCGACGCACATCTTCGATCACTCCCCGGATCTCCTGCCTCTCAAGGAGAGATCCCAATTCCAACGATACAAGAATTACAGAGGATAATAGAAAACGCTTGGTCGCTCGGTACGCTCTCGCTTTCTCCTCACTCTCTTGTCGTTCACGTTCACTGAGTGTTCGGACTCGAGGGATCTACAGGCTTCGATCCACCTGGTGCTGCACATTTTGGGAGGAAGTTGGTGGGCAGTCGGAAGTGGATTGGGACTACTGAAGTTTACACTGCTCTCACCTATCTCGGCATCAGGCAAGTCGAATTTACTCGCCTCAACGTAACACGGCACTTTCAGCTAACGTAGCGGTGAGGTAAATGACCTGCAGGGCCAAGATTATTGATTTCCCGAAAGTCAAGAAAGGTGACTTGCGAGCTCGAGAGGGAGATGATTTGACCACTCATCAGACTCTTATCGTGCGCTCTTACTCGACTTACTAGTCGTCGTCTTCGAACTGACAGCTAATTCGGACGGATGCGAACGCAGAAATGGATCATTTCCTATTTCTCCACTCCCTCGTCATCTAGCTCTTCCTCCTCCGCTTCCGTTTCACCTCCTCCTTCCACTTCGCCCAAGAATGGATTCACAGCTCTCTTATCTTCCTCGAGCACTTCTCATCCAGTCAAGACTCCCTCAAAGACTCGCAAACAACCGCTTTATCTCCAGCATCAGGGTCATTCGAGGACGATCATTGGGATTGAGAGAATGAAAGGGAGTGGTAGTGGAGGCGAAGGGAAAGGAGACGAATGGTTGTTACTGTTCGATCCAGGAAAGTGAGTCTCGCGTTCTCCTCGTTTCAGGCAGCTTCTAAAGAAAGCTGATCGCTGACGGATGAATGTGTGACCTACAGACCAATAGCAAACGATCTCAAGTCCCTCGTCGCGTCAACCTCGACTCCCTTGTCCGCCTCAGCCTCGCAAGAACCACTCTCGAAAAAGTTCAAACCGAATGGATTTGGACGCCTCTCTTCCAACAAGCAATCTTCGCCTTCTTCAGATGACTGGAAGTTTGGAGATGTATTGAAAGGGTTTAGAGTCAATATGAAGGATCTAAAGAAGAGGGACGAATACCAGGTACGTTTCTCTGTTGCTCGGAACTTCTCTACGAAGCAGCCGGGTTCTGATCAGTGCGTCAACGAATCGACAGATCTTGTATGTCGAGGAAGACGGGGCGCCTTTGGCAGAGATGGAGAGGATGAAAAGGAGGAAAGTTGTTTCACAACTCGCGAAATAAGGAGACTCTGCGCATTCTTCAACAGTATATCCACCACTCACTCAGTTTCTCCGCTTTATTGTACCTCGTTTCGCTTTGGTTTGCCTTCTCCTGTTCTTCGTACTCAATTCGCATTGGTTTTTCCTACTTCTCGTCGCAATATCTACAAATTCCTCTCTCACTCAGTCGCATCTCTCGCAAATGGCCGAGGTCTGTTGAGAAACTGTGTTTGCGATACACTGTGTTTGCGATACGAAAGGTTGAATACATAGAAGACATCGAGAAGGAAACGAGAACTCTATACAGTGTCAAAACTATTTACTAGGCGAGAAGGGAAGAATTAGGTGCTAGAGTCGAAGTAGAATGCGAGTTGCGAAAGGACGAAGAAGAGGAAAGGGGGGGACGTTGCGAATGTAGAGAGGGAAAGGAGAGAGCTCGAAAAGAGTGGTCTACTTGTTATGAGAGATCGGCTTGCCCAACATGGAGAGCATACGGGAAGTTAAGCCTTTACCCTCCTCCTGTTGATGTCCTTTGTCGCCCTCCTCTCTGACCTTTGTCGGACTTCTCGTCATCGAAGAATCTCTTGAAACACTGACTGCAGACTCCGACGCAGATTCTCGACTCATGTGATCCCATTCGTCCGACGAGCTCGCCGTTTTACTCCCCTCTCCCTTTGGCGAGCTTCCCTCGCTCTCCCCTCGTTTCCTCTCCTTCTTCTCGTCCTCCTCTGCGTGAGATTCCTTATCGTTTCTGATGGATCCGGCATCGCTCGAAGCCTCCTTCGCTGAGAGTCGGTCGGCACGGTCGAGGTCCTTTGCGACTGACTTTGCGATATCTCCAGCATCTTCATCCTCGGCATCACTAGACGAGTCGCCGATCTCCTTCTCGACGTCGGTGGGTTTTGGTACGAGCGACTTGGCGTATTCGAGATCTCGGTAGATACATTCGATAGCGCTGGCGACTCCGTCCTCCTATCAATGCAATCGAGAAAGTCAGTATGAGCAAGAAAATGGCAGTCAGAAATGTAAGAGCTTACCTTTCGAATATCTTCTCCTGCTTGTCGAGCACGTTCGATTTGCTTCTCGTCAGTGGTAGCAGTAACGAGTGCTTCAGTCACTTCTTTCGGCTTGAAGTCGTGAATGTGTGTTCCGATACCAAGAGTCTGTACTCGATCGGCGTAGAAATGTTGATCTCCGAAGAATGGCCGGATGATAGTAGGGAGACCGGCTAGTGAAGAAGAGCGAGTTCAGTCAGAGAAGAGTGAGACTAAGGGACGAGAGCGAGAACATACCTCTCAAACTAGCTCCAGTAGTTCCAGCACCTCCGTGATGCACTGCAGCATCGATACGAGTGAAAAGCCAATCGTGAGGAATAGACTTGACGTTGTAGATGAAAGGTCGATCGAGCAATTCAGATTGTTCTTTCTCCTTCTTCTCCGATGCCTTCTTCTGTTCCTCCGAGTCGTCCTTCGATCCAGCTCGGTCCGACCATCCCTTTGCAACGATGGCGTAGACGTCCGCTTGCTCGACTGCTTGAGAGATAACTCGAGTCATTTCGACGGGATCAGGAATGATGATTGAACCGAATCCGATGAAGACGATCTTCTTGTTCTTCTCTTTCGCTTCATCCATCCACTCGAGGAGATCCTTCGGTGGCTCCCACTTGTCGCCAGAGTTTGAATCGTCCGGGTTCTCGAGAATCCAGTACCCTGTAACGTGAATGTTCTCTCGCCAATCGAGAGGAGGAGGAATGACGACGGGACTGTAGACAAAAGAGGTCTATTAGTGACGGGAAACGAAGAGAGTGAAGGCAAAGCAAGCTTACGAGAAGTTGTATAAGAAGGGAATCTTGTGTTGTTGCATCGCGTCGAGATTGGTCGGTCGGACCCGCAAAGTATCCTTCCTCCATCGGTTGACTTGACCTGAAGTGGCTCTCCAGAAGACTTGATCGAACATCGTGTAGGTCTGTGACCTCAAATGATCCGTCAGGACAAGACTTCGATAAATCGATGCTGATCAAAGCGAGAGCTCACCATATAGTTGTAACCGCCTCCCATCTTGATCTCAGGAACAGCGAAGGCGTGGGGATAAGCACGGGTTCGAGACCAGGGCATCGTGAAAGCGCTGGACGATGAGGGGGAAATCAGCGTCAAGCAGAAAGAAGAGCAAAGACGTCGAGTCGTACCGATAGTAAGGGATTTGAAGAGCTTCAGCGATATGGTAACCAGCGATAGCACTCGGTGACTCGATGAGGACGTCGGTGTTCTGACATCCTTCCCAAGCACTGTCGAGGAGATCGTCGAGCCATCCTCGGAATTTGCCAATCGCTTCCTTCATGAAAGAGATGGTGAAGAAGTCGTGCGAGATCATGACTGTGAGAACACCAGAAGATCAGTACAATCATCGAGGGACAGATAATGAAGCTTGAGCTCACGTTGCATCAATTCGGCGGGATCTCCTCCGACAGCAGCAAACTCGATTCCATGACCTTCGACCCATTTCTTGTACTCTCCATGACTCGCGATCTTGCACTTGTGACCCTGAGCCATCAAACCTTTGCACAATGCGATGTAAGGTTGAACATCTCCTCGAGAACCGATAGTCAAACAGGTGAAGCGAAGAGGTTTGTCGGGACGGAAAGTGACGAAATCTGAAGTAGTCGAAGAGAACATGATCGGAGGTTGACCTTGAACAGCTTCAGATCGAGGGTGAGGGTAGTCGAGAGCAGGGTTCGAAACTGTTGTACCGGAGAGATCGAGGAGAGCCTTGAGTTCTTGATGATCGAGACTGTCTTCTTGTTCCTTGTTGTCCTTGCGTTTCTGGCGAGCGAGTTCAAGTCGAGCTGTGAGCTTGTCGAGGCATTCATCCCTTCGTTCGTTGCTGTTGAGTTCGAGGAAAACCTCTTCATGACCTCGAATGACTACCATCAAACCCGAGAACCCGATCCGATACGAGCGATGTCTTGAAGCGTCGAGGAGATCGGTGATAGGGAGAATCATCTGCGAGAGTTGAAGGACGAAGCCAGTCAGCTGTCGATGTCAACTATCTGGTTTCTCGGCAAAACTCACCTTGGTCTTGACAGCGAGAATACCAGAGGAGCGGAAGCAGAAGTAGTTTGTCGAGATGTAAACACGACCAGAGATAGGAAGACCTCGGTACAGGTAGGCAGGGTACTCTGTAAACAGGATGGGATTATCAGCTTGAGATCGTTGTGAAGAGTAGTGAGATAGGTACGTACGTTCGTGAAGTTCCTCCTTGTCAGAAAGGCCGAACATCTTGCGGAACTGCGTCGTCGTCTTTGAGCTTCCATCATCTTCCTTGATATCCTCAGGTTCCTCAACGACAGTTTCGTCGAGTACAGTCTTGTTCGGATCTGGTCTCTGCTCTGTCGCAGTTTTGCCCTTCGTATTTCGACGACCGGGAAGATTGCTGTGAGTGACGACTTCGAGAATCTTGCGACTGCCGCTTGAAGAAGCTGAGAAGATCTTTCCGAGGGTCGAAGTTCGTCGAGGAGGTTCAGAAACGGAAGTCGCGCTCGAAGAAGGTTCGGGAGGATAGGTGTGCCCTTGAGCGGACGTGGGGAGACTGTCGGAAGATGGGACAGTACCGACGGGAGGAGGAGTAGCAGAGTCGCGAGAATCGGTAGAAGGTCGAAGAGTAGCGACTGAACCGGAGGGAGGAGTGTCTGAAGCGTTGCTATTGCTGGCGAAGTGTTTGAGCTTCGAAGCGAGAGTGCTTCCTTGAGTAGGAGTCTTCTCGAGGTCGAGGTCGGATTTCTCATTCTGAGGTGGAGCTAGCGTATTCTCCGAATCGTTGTTGTTGAGGAGCATAGCTGACATCTTCTCAGTCAAGCTTCGACGGTTCGCCTTGTTCTCCTTCTTGTCCTTCTTGTAATCCTTGTGTTGATCTGCTGGATCTCCGATGTCGGCGACGGCTCTTCGAGTCGAATCGTCAATGTCGGGATCGTGAGCTGTTCGAGCGCCTTCTTGGTGGAGCTTCCTGAACGTGTCGAGGATGAGATTGAGCTTCTCGAGAGCCAAATCGATGTCCTTGAAGTAGGAAAGCCAGTATTCGTCGATCGAGTAACCTTCGTCGGCGTCGTACACTCGGAGTCGGATCGTCTCTGCGAATTCGAGAGATTGAGAACGTTCGATATCGATGATGGTCTCGAGAGGGATTGCGATCTGTGAGGATGATGACTCGATTAGTCGAGGTCAGGCAGAGCTGAATAAACGAGTCGAGCCTACCTTGACACTTTCTCCCTCGTTCTGACACCTGAACACGACCTTCTTGATAGTCTTCACCCATTCGTCACGACTTGCCTCACTGTCGGCGCTAAAGTGCCATCTCTTGTGGTTCGTCGTAACTTTGAAATGATGTCGGTTGTGCGAAGAGGGTTCGACAGAGATGCAGTAATGAAGATCGACGTGACCGTCAGGGAAGTACGGATCCTACATTTCGCAAGAGTTGGAGTCAGATTGCGAGGAGAAAGGGCGAGATTGAAACGAAAGAAACGAACGGTTGAAGAAGGGTACCAGCTGAGGATGCTATCTTTGAGGATGAACCAGTGCTTGTGATACCGACGAGCTTTACTTCGGACTGATAGGGATCCTGATCGAACCGTAGTGCCCTATTTTTGGGGGAGAGGGACTTGGAGTCAGCGCGAGAAGTGACAGGAATCTCCGAGAAACAGTCGCATACCTCTTTCTGGGAAAGGTAGGCGTAGAAACAGACGTGGCCAGTAGTAAGGTAAAGGTATCCTTGAAGAAGCACCGATCGGAATAACCAACAAGGGAATTCTACATCGAGAATTCTCGCTCAGTTTCGATACTTCATGCGAGAGAGGGATGAGGACGTACCAGCAACGACATCTTCGACCTCTTCGAGTCCGAACACATCCATGAGCTTCTCGGCAAGCTTCAGTCGTCGTCCCATACTCTTCGCCGTGTTGGCAGTCTCGCTTCGACTCGGGGGTAAAGGTCGTTTCTTCGCCTCTTCCAACATCTCATCTTTTTCATCCGGCACTTGTCCCTCTTCCGTCAGTTCTCCGTCGGCAGTCTGCGAAGCGTACATTCCATTCGCTCCTTGAACTTCTCCAGGTTCTCCAGATTCCGTTCTTCTTCGAGCTGCGATCGGTCGGTGGATAGCGAGAATAGACGATTTCGACAAGTCACTGGAAAGAGCTGAAGGTCGAGGTTCGCCAAGGTTGGGGAGATTCGTCGATTTCGATGCGGGAGAGTTGCCAGCAGATCGAGGTGAGATGAATTGACTCTTCGAAGGTTGAGCGTCGGAACTGTCGTCTTCACTTTGTTGAGGTCTGTCGGCTTCTTCTTCCTCCAGAAGTCGCTGTTGTGCCGAGGGAGGAAGAGTTTCGTAGACAGTCGGCTTGCGAGGTGGAGAAGGGGTCGGAGAGGGAGAACTGGACTGTTGAATGTTCGCGAGTTGAGTGCTTCGTCGGTTGGGTGACATCGCTTCCTTGATGTGAGAGATAGGATCTTCTGAACGAGCAGTTCTATCGGGGTCTTCTCTTGCGAGAGCGTGTAGCATTCTGTACGGGAGAAAAGGACGTGAGTTTGACGGCTCCCCTTCAAAAGCAGCGAAATTTGTACATACTTCATGAAGCCTTGATTCATTCCTCCATGGTAAGTTCTCGATCCACCAGATTCAAACAGTTCTCGCTCCCTCGTTTCATCCTCCAATTCATGACGTTGTTCCCTCGAATAGTCTGGTTCCTGATTCCTCGACGCGACGCTATATCCATCGCTATCATCACTCGTAGTCGACTCGGCTGTGCCAATTGAAGATTCCGTATCGGCGTCTCGAGCCGATTGCAAGTCAGGCTCAGAATCCCTCAACCTCGCTTGACCCATTCCTCCGTATCTCTCTCCGCCCATTCCCCAACCGCTGAGATCTGGAGGGTGATTGCAATCATTCGGAGAGTTGAATGCGGCACTGTTTGAAGGTGCTTGATGAGGATGAGATTGTGTCGGCTTGGATTCAGGTTCAGGAGAACTGGATTTCTCTTCCCCTTTCACTGAAGTATCGATAGGATTCGGTTGTTGGGAGGGATCTGGTGCCATCCTTCACTGGACTGCGAGGCTGAGCGAGGGAGCTTTGGAGAGGTTCTTGGAAAGGTTGAAGCGAGGGAGAAGGAATAGACCTTGGGTCTTGTTGATTCGGCGTTAGCTATGGGATGAGTGAGAGCTAGTTCAGTACATGGCCTGCAATAGTTCATTACTACGCCCATCTCGCTCCTTCCCTCTCCCCTTTCTTTCCCTCTCCCTCTCTCCCCCACATACACCGCTTCAGATCCCTCTGAGAGTGAACAGAAGCGTTTGTGCTTACCTCTTTAGTGCTTTGGTGAGAATTCGATCGAGCTTGGAAAGATGTTGAAGTGAGTGAGGTTGAACGAGAATGAGCGAGTCCAAAGTTCGTCGATCCGAAACTCAGACCGAGTTCAAACTTGTCCTCCATTTTTTCGTCATTTTGGGTACACTACCTACTCGGTCCCATTTTCGGTTCAGCCAAACTCGTAAGCGGGAAGAGTAAGAGTTGCTGACATATGGCGGAGGATCTTCGCAAAATTTCGGAGTTTATTCGACGATCCCTCCTGTCGAGATTCTATCGTTACGAGGTTGTTTCGAGGACTTGCCGACGCCCACGACGTCGAGTGATCGTCGAACAGAAGACAGACGAACAACCAGAAGGAAGCGTTCCCGAGAAACCTTTTCAAGCTTGCTTCGAGTTCTTGAGGCCTTCCCATCGCGAAAATTCCAGGTTTGCTCGACTCTCCTGCCTCCCGGGACCTGGACATATCCTCTCCTCGTCCACATTCAACCGCTCAGAGGAAGTTTCAAGCTCCTGACCCCTGTTTTGAGAACTCCGCGGCGACTCTCGGAGGATCTGCCTGACGAGGAGACATGCGACCTTTGCTTGTTCTCCTACCATATCAAGCTGAAGTATCGAACACAGTAACGCGACACTCCAGAGGGCTTCGAAGAAGCCGGACTTCAAGCTGACATGGGTGTGAGTTCTTCTTTCTCTCCTCTGATCCCCTTCGGTAACAGCCTGTACTCTGTCTCTCAGAGTCGAAGACGCTTCCCTGAAGTTGAACACTGACTACTCGACCTGCTGTCGCCTTTGCTTATCTCAGCTCAATCCAGTTCTGGTACGTCACGAGCACAGAACTGAGCTTTTCGCACAAACTCAGGATTTTTTGCTTGATGCACAGGATATCGTCTGTTGCATCTGTTCAGTCAAGGGTATTGTCGTGATTTGTTCAGGATGCCTAGCAGCCGTGAGTCTTTATGCTCGAGAACGGTGCTCTCAGTCGCATTTTGGCAAAGTTGAACTGATCTCGAAAATTGACTAGACCTATCTCGCCGCATGCTACGCTCTACGAGAAATCGCTTTCCCTGCATTGAAGAAGCTTCATGAGAATTGGGTCACTTACATGGCGGGTCCTCTTCTTCTGTTAGCAATTTCTTCGAGTTCGCACATTTCTGACTCGATCGTTCGCAAGAGCCTAGATCATCAATCAAAGCAAGATTCCAGTCATGGATTGGATCAACGATATCAAGGTAGTGAGTCGCTTGGCAAGCGCCAGAGTTGAGCGAGACCATAACAAGCACTGACTCCCGATCTCTTGTTTCTGCAGCTTTTCTACGGCGCACTCGTCTACGCAGGAATTGGTGCGGTGCTTCTACGCGTAGTATACACAGAAGAGTACTGAGCACGAGCAAACCTCGCACAGGTCTCGCTGGTCTACTCGGAGCTCTGCTTGAGATCCAACTTTTCCTCTGGCCATATTGCGCCTACCTCGTCGTTTCTGCGTAAGCGATTGTCCTTCCTCGACCATGCTCATTGGGGGCTGATCTCGATCGACTTCACACGCAGTTACCTGTGAGTGATGACACATCTCGACCTGACAGCGAAACTGTTCTGATCCAACGTGATTTCGTCTCGCACAGGAGCGGAAAGAAGATATGGGACATCGTACAAAGCTTCTTGGGATTCCAGGACAAGATGAAAGATGTCTGGTGAGTGCCGACGACTTCTGAAAAGCCGGATTCCTTGACCTCAAAGTATCTCCACTCCACAGTAACAAAGCTGGCGATATCCTTGGATTCGACTGCGATCAAGCTTTCGAGGACGCAAAGACGGTAAGTCAGGGAGCAGAGTGTTTCAGAGACCAGAAACTCACGGATTCTCTCTCACCTTGTAGTACACCTACTGGGTAAGCTGCGATCCTTTGCTATCGGCTACCTTCCATCACTAATCCTTCTATTCGACAACAGGCAGGAGGCGTCATTGCCCTCTTGATGTTGACAACACTAATCTGTACCCTCCTCCTGATCCGTCGAATCCATAAAGAGACCGGTTCCTATCTCTTCACCTTCTGCGGTACATCTTGTGGTGGTGACAAGGATAGCGACGACTCGAACGAGCTCGGGAAAGGCTGGGATATGCAGAGGAGGAGGAGAGGTCGAGTAAGAAGGGGTCGAGACGAGAATGGGGATGAGGAGATCGAGTTGATGGGATTGGGCGAAGGGAAGAGAATCAGCGAGAGTGAGAGTGACGAGGACGATGGTCGAAATAGGACATTTGAGCTGCCGAGGCGGTAGTGACGCTCGGAATTGGGGAACATGGACAATATAAGCTGAGTTTATTGGTTTCCAGTGAATGCTACTGCCACCTCCGGCGCGCTGAGCGAATGGGATCTACGCCTCATCGGGGATCGACGGCCTCCGAAGCAGTTTGCCTCGTAGAGCGAATTTGTAGGTTCGTCCGATTTGCTTCATCCTTTCCATCCACTCGTGATGCGATTCATCACTTCATCTTCCGTCTCTTCCCTATCAATCTCGATCTCGACTTCTGGCTCTCCTCCTCCGCTGAGCGCTTCTTCCTCTTCGCGAGCTATCCGAAGATCTTCCTCCTCTGCCGCAAGTCTCGCTTTGATCGATCTCCATTCGGGATGCAGGTCTCTCCATCTACAATATGCGGGAGAGCGCGTGTCAATGAATAGTCGAAGTGCGAAACGCGGCGGGAGTCGGTCGAAAGCAGCGAGTCGACTTCGACCCAATATTGTATTCGATCCTCGTTCCCTCGACTGATCCCGATCGAAACAAAGCTGGACTCACGTCTTTTCTTCCTCCCACCTGTCCGAGCGATCCAGCAAGAAAATTATCAGTCTCCTCTTTCTGAGCGAAAACGACCACGGCTAAGACTTCGCTTGAAGGAGTAGTCGAAAGGCTCACCAGACAGTAGTTACACATTCGAGTCCACACGCCTCCCCACAGCATTCCTCAGGTGTCGGTTCTTTCGGTGGAGAGTCTTTGATCGCTTCCAGCCGAATCTTCTCCAATCTCTCGGTTGAATGCTTCCCTTTTGCTACTAGCTTTTGATAGAATGGTGATTTGAGCTCTAGAGGATCTGGAAAGGCTGTAGCGGGTTGTGACGAGGAGGAAGGGGAAGGAACAGATGAAGATGAAGGAGGAGTCGAGGGAGTCGAGGAAGGCGCGGACGAGCTGTTTGAGCCTGTCAGACTGTTGTAGAGACTCGAAAGCATAGATCGAGCAGCGCCTCAGAGTAGAGAGAGGCGTTGTCGCAAAGTTGTTGAGCGAAAACTGAGGAAAGTGAAAAATCCTCCGAGTATCGGTCAACTAATCCTGACGTTCAGCAACAGCCACGCCCTGTCTCGATGCCTGCGCCGAAACGTTTGCGAAGCAGGAAGGCGTTGCGAGAATCGAGTATCTGAGCAAAAGAGGCTCGCAAAGAAAAATCCCGAGACTTGCAGCGACTCGCTAGGCTCTTTCAGTCGCTCTTCACCGAGTGATGTAACCTCGTCGATGCTCTCGATATGGTCGTAACTTCCGGCGAATCTCGGAGCGGAACAACAGGATATTGACAGATCGTGCGCTCGACATCACCTCATTCCGCCTCCCCGTCTTCCTTCCCAGCCTCCGACCCGTCTGCCGCTTCCTTCTCCTCCTTGTCATCGCTACTTTCCAACTCTTCTACTTGCCTCTTCCCATTTGCTTGTGATCTAGCTCTCCAGCTCTCGACGACTCTCGGTCTCAACCCCTCAAGCATCTCCTGTAATGTCTTCCCTTCTCCCTCCATCTCCTCTGATCGCCTTCCGTTGTCCTCCAATCGTTCATAGAATAGTAAGAATGGATTGTTTCGTAGAGCTTCGTCGATGGTCGAGACGTCGACAGTTTCATCCGAAATTCGATACCATTCGGGCAATTTTGAATGGACCTTGATCTTGTTTCTGCTCTCGGTATCGTTGGAGGTGGATGAAGGATCGCGAGATGGAGGAGGATTCGGTCGCCGACGGAAAGCGACGTAGTGTCCGAAAGAATGTGAACCATAGTGAACGACGAGCGAACTTAGTCGATATAGATCTTTCGTGTTGGTAGTTGTCGTCTGTGAGGAAGAGTCGGAAGGGGAAGAAGGATTGTCGGAGAAAGGGTTGAGGTCGAGATATTCTGGGAATGTGACCTGACATGAATTCTTGATTGGTCCCGAGTAGCCATAGTGAGTAGATCGATTGAGATGGATCAGGAGGACTTCCGGTGTCTATGGAGAAGCCACGTCGTCAGCTCGCATTGGGTCAGAAGAGAGGAGAAAGAGAGCTTACTCGAGCCATATTGACAGTCTTCCCTGCCGCACTCCCAGTCCTCTCCAACTTGATTCCATCATACTCACTCCCGAGCGTCAGATCCTTCTCGTAATCTCCCGAATCCACGACAGCTTGTAATCGATCAACCAATTTCCCGATTTTCCGTTTTCTGTCTTTTCTCGAGCTAGTCATCTTGGTCTCCTTCTTCAACTCAGCTTGAGGTATGTCGAAGTTGTTTTTAGAATTGAGGAGCGAGGAAGTAGGTTGTGATTCGGCAGGAGGGATCAAGCCAGCTAAGCGATCTCGCTGAGTTGAGTATTTGTCGAGAGTCGCGAGCATCGAACATTTTCGACAGGCGTAATCGCTGAGTAGGTCCGGTTTCGTATATTCATGAAGGAGGTCGTAAAGTGAGCAGCTGGACTGTGAACACGAGATGGTTGAGGACATCAGCTGATTTGAAAGTTGATGTATCAGCCTAGCGTTACTCACAACTGGCGGTACATTCAGCATCAATAGCTCTTCTCCCTCATGTCTAGTATCTCTGACATATCCACACTGCATGCATCGAATTCTCTGACTTCTCAACCAGAACCAAGGATCGTTCTTTCCGTTCCTTCCCTTTCGCTCGCATTCTTTCCCCAATCCCTCAATTCCAATACTGAACCCATTCCTTCTCAGCTTCTCAACCTCCTTCAATCCGCTCCCATTCTTGAGTGATTGCTGCAACTGAGAGTATTTCTCGAGCTTATTCTGTTCTTCTTCGACGGCATCCCTGATCATTCCCCATAACTCATGCGCATCCTGTTGATCGCTACTACTCAGTAATCGCCGACGACTTTCGCTCGAATCGGCGAGTGCGCTTGCGAGGAGGAGAGGGCGTAAAGGCGGCGGTCGAGACGAGGTAGAGGGGGTGTTGAGAGCCGTGAGCGTCGTATAGAGAGCAGAAGCGACCGGGATGGAGTAGGAGAGGGATTCAGATGTCGTCAAGAGTTCGTCGAGGTAGCTCAGGAGAGAAGGGAGTGAAGCCATAGACTGCGAGGAAGGGTTCGAACAAATCAGCTCATAGTCTTAGATGCCTGCTCAATCCTCGGTCCTTGCTCACCTGTAGAGTAGCATTCAGGAAGCATAGGTTCCCTGCAGCGTTCAGTAAGCCCGGAAAGTGTAGATCTGTGAGACGCAGCTCTTCCATAAAATCAGCTGCTGGTCGGCGAAGGGATTCTTCAGTGAAAGACTGCTTACTGCCACTCTCCCAAGCTTCTCTACCTTCTTTCGTATCGACATATCTCCTCCTAATTCCCTTCCCCTTGTCCCCTCCACTCACTCCTCCATTCCCACCTTGATCCGCTGTAACTCCCCAATCGACTTTGCCGAATGCTTTGCCCGACAACAACGAGTTGAGACCCATCTTGAATAGCTCTATGAGGTTTTGATTCGAGGAGATGTAATAAATCAGAAAGATGGAGAGTAGGAGAACTTGTGCAAGAGTTGAAAGTAAAGGTTGTAGAGCTGTGGGGTCGTAAGAGGTGGTCGTGTAAGGATATTGCGAGCTCATGCTTGAACCATTCTTGGTAGAACGAGATGAGAGGTGAAAGTGAAAAGAACGAAGAATCGATGAGGAAGAGGGGTTTCGCAAGTCTTCTCGAAATAGCCCATAACCTAGCGAGAAGACGAGCAATCAGGTAGATTGCGTGCTGTTTACAGGAAAAGCAAAAACGAACGAGATGAAAGGAAGGTAAACGAAGAAACGAAAAGAAAATCGAAAGGAAGTAGACAAAAGGTACTGATGAAGGGGTTGCGTAAGACTAGACAAGAACACATAGAGAGGGAACGGATAGAGAAGATACAAAACGAACTGAAGAGGGTATCTGTCTACGAGGCGGGAGGAGCTTGATTCGCTTCTTGCTCGGCTTCTTGCATCGCTTGACCAATCGCTATCCTCGAGCGAACAAACGCTTGTATCCTTTCCCTGTTCCTCCGACCCTCCGGCGTATCCAGTCGAGCACGACTCTCCGCCAACATGGATTCGACGAGGGTAGCGGGAGAAGATGAAGATTCTTGAGGTAAAGGTAGGATGACTCGTTGTTGTCGTAAGGCTGCGATGGCGCGGTCGGCGGAAGTGAGTGGGCGTGCGGGTGCTGGACAGGAAGAGGAAGAAGGGGAAGCTGGGTGTGATGTGGCTGGGGTCGAGGCAGAAGTCGAATCCAGTTCTCGAGCGAGTGCAGAACCAAGGACGACGGGAGTCGAAGCGCCGGATCCCTCCTCTTCTCGTTCCCTCGTGAGCGCTCTTCGTCGACGAGCAAACTCGGAGAAGGTGGTCCTCGTTGATGAGCCTGTTTCTGAAGTCGATACTCGATTCGGCCTTCGTCGAGGTGGATCTTCGTCGTCACTTCCTCCTCCTCCCTCTCCGACATGCTCAACGAATCCAGCTCGCCATATTCCTTCCATCAACGGTGATTCTCCCTCTCCGGTTCGTCTCCCTCTTCCTGCCTCGGATTCCCTCAAAAGCTCTGGATTAGCCCTCCTCAAGTTCTCGCCCATCTGTCTAATCTCTTCAGTATCCTGCCTCGCCAACGCCAGGCCGTCTCCAAGTACCATTCTCGTCAACACTCCGATTTGTCGTTGACCTTCCTCTTCATTCATGCTACCGTTCCCCAATCCCTCCAACATTGAACTCGTCTGATCTCGAATCCTTCTGCGGTTAACTGCATTCTGAACTCGAATGGGAATGGTCGGATCTCGAGTGGTCAATTCGGCGAGGAGGGAATTCATGTCTTGAGAGGTAAGGTTGGAGTGAGGACTTGAGGTACTGAGCTGCGTGACGAATTCGGCAAAGGTACCGGATTCATGAACTGGTCGAGGGGTATGGGCGACAATGCGCCAGAGTTCGTCCTGAGTAGGGAGGGAATCGGAGGAGTTTTGAGCGGGAGGAGGTGGAGTTGCGATGGGAGAAGGGGGAGCTTGGATGACGACAGTAGCGACAGGTGCGATAGGATTGGGTGGTGGATTTTCAGAACCGATGTCGTTGAGAAGTTGGGCGAAAGAAGGTTGAGGTTGATCGAATCCAAATAGAGCTCCTCGTTCCGTCTCCCTTAACCTTTCAGTCGGGGTCAAATTCCCTGTTCCACCTAGTGTTGGTCGAGGTACAAGTTGTCGAGCAGAACTAGATGCTAGACTGCCGGTCGTTGCGATGGGAACGCCGACTGGTTGAGGGCCGAAACTGCGAGAAAGACTCTGTTGTCGACGTTGTTCGATTCTCGCGGCTCTTTCCGCTTGCTCGTTGATATTGCTGCTGATTCTGGCCGGCCTTAACAGTAATTCGTCCTCCTCCTCTGACTCGTCCGAGGTCTCGCTATCGTCGGAAGCGTCTTCGAGAAGCTGTTCCATGTCGGTCGGCGCGAGAGGATGTGATTCGAATAGCGATCGGGAGTAGGACTGGGGAATCTGACCTCGAGGTCTTCTGTTTGGATTGGCTGAGGAGTTCGAAGTTGCAGGCTGTTCGACTTTCCGAGGTCGTCGAATTGTCGTTTCCTATTTCGAATTTGGACAATCGAGACTTAGGTCAGTTCAGCTCGCCAATACATAGTGATCTCTAGCTCACCTGTAGCAAGATCTCGAAGGTCCTGATAGTATTCTCATCCTTGTCATCCAACCCAACAACGAATTCTTCGAAACTTGTTGGACCTCCCTTCCTCTTCGGATTGTTCAACGCGGCCTGCAAGAGCAACTTTGCTTTAGTCAAGAAGAGCTGGTCATAGTAGGTTGGCGTAGGGATTCCCATCGCGTCCGAGTCTTTGGCCTTGTTCTTCACCAGGAAACTACGCGTGGCTCGTGTGGATCGGGTAGAGGGTGTGAGACGTAGAGTACTGGAGTCTAGTTGATACAGTCGTGTGATCTGAGAAAAGTGATGAGGGAGGACCGAAAAGGCTGGCCAACAAGACGTTTCGCTGAATCATTCCCCTTCCCCTGAGGTTGTGCAAAAAGTTTGGTCTCTTTTTCTCCCCCTCCTGTTTCCGCCCCTCTCTCCCACTACTCAGTCAACTCCTCTCTTTTACTCTACCTGTAAGCGCGTTCTCATACCTGATTCTTGAGCTGTCAAATACTGATTACGCCGTGACCTTCCTTTCGAACTGCAGCTTTTCCTCCCCAACCCCTTCTCCTCTCAATCATGCTTCTCTACAAGGATATCATCACCGGTGACGAGCTCATCTCTGACGCTTACGACGTGAGTTACAACAGAATTCGGGCTTGGAAGAGCTGTTCAGACGAGAAACCGGGTGAATTTGGAGCAGAAAGGAAATTCAACGTAAAGTCGGGAAAAGATCAGCGAACATGAGCGGGAGAAGGCAAAGGCTTCCAGAGAAAGTTATTGTGGGACTGTACGGACCATCCAGCGTGAATGAACGGGGCGGAATGATCAAGTTGAATGAACGCGATTACGGATCAACGTGTGAATTTTCGAAACCTCTCTTTTGATCGTACTGACTCTCTTTGTCGCTTTTTCTTGACAGCTTTCCGAAGTTGATGGTGTTGTCTACGAGGCCGACTGCCACATGATCACCCTCCGAGAGGGAAACGTCGACATTGGTGCCAACGCTTCCGCTGAGGAGGCTCCTGAGGAGCTCGCTGAGGGAGAGACCCAAGTCAACAACATTGTCCACTCTTTCCGTCTCACCGAGACTCAATTCGACAAGAAGTCTTACCTCACCTACCTCAAGGGATACATGAAGGCTGTCAAGGCTAAGCTCTCGGAGACCAAGCCTGATGAGGTTGCTGCTTTCGAGAAGGTGAGTCAGAATGTGAGCTTCATGCGGGGAGTGGAACTGATTGTATCTGTTCATTTCGTGTAGGGTGCCGCTACTTTCGCTAAGAAGTGAGTTTTCTTTTTCTTTCGTTCATTTTCTACCTTCTTCCCTTGTTTCCGCCTCTCTGTCAGCTGCGACAGCTGCTGACTTGCTTGTGTGCTCCTAGGGTTGTCGGTAACTTCAAGGACTACCAATTCTTCACTGGAGAGTCTATGGAGTGAGTTGAATTGCTCTTTTTCGCTTCGAAATTGTACTGACGATAGATTCTTGCAGTCCGGACGGCATGGTAGTATTGATGAACTACCGAGAGGACGGTGTCACTCCCTACATGGTGCGTTTGCTCGACTTCAAGGACTCGGCGGGAGATTTTTCGAATTTTTCGAGATTTTCTTCCGCTATTTCCTCCAACACTTTCTTTCGCTCTCTGCTGACTCTCTTGCCCTTTGAGTAGATCTTCTGGAAACACGGCGTGAAAGAAGCAAGCTCATTTCGATCTACTTCGTACTCAGTTGAACTCGACACTAACTTTTTTTCGCGTTTCCAGGAGAAACTCTAAGCAAATGGCTTCAACTCATCAAGAGTCCTCCTCTCTGTCCTTTCGTCTCAATCTCTACCCTAGAGAGACCTTGGAACCGAGACTAGACTCGGTGTTTCCCGTGTTTGAATTGGTCTTCTCTGCTATTTTGTGTCGTTTTTTAGGTTTTCTCTCTGTAATCCTTCCTCCCCTTTTACCCACCCGCATTCTACTACACACTTTTGGGCATTCACTTTACACTCCTTTTCCCCCTGACGACCTCACAGCGTCTCGACTACCTACACTTTCTCTCAAAACATGAAAATAGGAGCAAACTCTGCTTTTCAGCCTATATCCGACGCCATTTCTCGAGGCGAGATTTGCCTTGGTCTGAGCTGTCGTTACCGTTTCGTGTATCTCTCGTATACTGCGAGTGGCAAAGTGAGCAGAGAGAGTCTGCGGAATCGAAAGTTTCGCCGCTTTCGTGCGCATTTCGACGAGCTTCGCTCCTGTTTCGCTGCAACTTTTGAGCGGGATGTAACGATAGAGAATGGAAAGACGGAAGAAGAGCAAGCCCAACTCGAAATCTCGAAAGTGTCGACCAAAGGTACAGACCATGCCAAAGAACTTTGCGGCCCGTTCCGAAACTTTGACACTTCACTCACAGATATCGATTCAATAGACAGCGGGTCTCCTCAACGACATTTGGAGAGATTGACCAACGACGACGAGCTGTAACTTTTCGGACTATGGTGCTGAATTTTGTACGATCAACGAAGCACTTTCGGAATCCGAGCTTCCTCCCTTCTCCCTCTGGCTATCTGAGCCAGCCGGATACAGCTCGACGGCACAAGATAGTCGAGAGCGACTGTACGAGCAAGTAAGATCCGAGATCTTGAAGCTTTCACAGTTCACGTCGAATCGATCCGATTCGAAAGGATTCACTTCGCAGCGACTCAAAGTCGCGTCTTCAGAGCAATCCCGCTCAAACTCCGGCAGTCGTCTCGTTAGACTTGTATAAACCGTACCTTACTTCAGAGAATCGAGATTCATTGATAGTTGGCAAGTGGAAAATTCAAAATTCGACTTGGTTGCGGGAAAAAAAGCTGAAAACCGTCAAGGGGGAAGTCGATAGAGGTGCAGGTTTGCCTCGAATCACTTGAGCGCCAGGTGACTTGCTGCCGGCTGACCGCAATGCTAGACTGTTCACAAGCGCCAATCGAGACGTCGAGACGCTCAAAGTGAGGTCTGTACCCGATCTCTACTTTTTCGAAAGCCTCGTCCTGCATCACTCTTTTGTGGCGATCTCACCTTATCAGCAGGACACCGCTCTAATGTCTCAGATCTAGGAAACACGGCGTGAAAGAAGCAAGCTCATTTCGATCTACTTCGTACTCAGTTGAACTCGACACTAACTTTTTTTCGCGTTTCCAGGAGAAACTCTAAGCAAATGGCTTCAACTCATCAAGAGTCCTCCTCTCTGTCCTTTCGTCTCAATCTCTACCCTAGAGAGACCTTGGAACCGAGACTAGACTCGGTGTTTCCCGTGTTTGAATTGGTCTTCTCTGCTATTTTGTGTCGTTTTTTAGGTTTTCTCTCTGTAATCCTTCCTCCCCTTTTACCCACCCGCATTCTACTACACACTTTTGGGCATTCACTTTACACTCCTTTTCCCCCTGACGACCTCACAGCGTCTCGACTACCTACACTTTCTCTCAAAACATGAAAATAGGAGCAAACTCTGCTTTTCAGCCTATATCCGACGCCATTTCTCGAGGCGAGATTTGCCTTGGTCTGAGCTGTCGTTACCGTTTCGTGTATCTCTCGTATACTGCGAGTGGCAAAGTGAGCAGAGAGAGTCTGCGGAATCGAAAGTTTCGCCGCTTTCGTGCGCATTTCGACGAGCTTCGCTCCTGTTTCGCTGCAACTTTTGAGCGGGATGTAACGATAGAGAATGGAAAGACGGAAGAAGAGCAAGCCCAACTCGAAATCTCGAAAGTGTCGACCAAAGGTACAGACCATGCCAAAGAACTTTGCGGCCCGTTCCGAAACTTTGACACTTCACTCACAGATATCGATTCAATAGACAGCGGGTCTCCTCAACGACATTTGGAGAGATTGACCAACGACGACGAGCTGTAACTTTTCGGACTATGGTGCTGAATTTCGCACGATCAACGAAGCACTTTCGGAATCCGAGCTTCCTCCCTTCTCCCTCTGACTATCCGAGCTAGCCAGATATGACTCGACGATACCAGGTAGTCGAGAGCGACTGTACGAGCAAGTAAGAGCTAAGAAATCGAAACTTTCACAGTTCACTCTAAATCGATCCGATTCCAAAGGATTCGCTTCGCATCGACTCAAAGTCGCAAATCGTGAGCAATCCCGCTCAAACTCTGGCGGTCGTCTCGTTCGACTCTCGAAAGGCGTAATCTACTTCGACGAATCGAGATTTCTTGATAGTTGGCAAGTGTAAATTTGAAAATTCGACTTGGTTGCGAAAAAGCCGAGAAAAGTCAAGGGGAGATCGATAGGGGAACGATCTGCACCTGAACTCGCTCAAGAGCCAGTGAGGGTAGCACTCTTGAAGTTGCTGGCTAGCAGTAAGCAGTAGAAATCGACGAAATGAAGAAGACCGATACAACATTTGACTATTCACACTTCTCTACAAAATCAAGTTCCGCTAGTTTCTTGCGACGACCAACCCATATCCGCTAAGCTCTATGGCGTTGAAACTCGCCATACTCCACCTCACATCCGAATTGACCGATCAGGTCAACCACCAATTCACCCTCCCTCTCCATCGTTTGTGAGACCTCGGCTGTCCCTCTCAACTTTAGCATTCGAACCCTCCGCAGGCTACATCCTGACGCGTCCGCTTGTGAGCTTCCGGGAGGTCCTCCATACAAGCATCGAAAGACGATAAGGATCGTGTCGAGGAGAGTTTGACCGGGCGAGTTCTTGAAACCGATTTCGAGAGCTGATTTGACATTCGTCGATAACGTGTGAAGGAAGGGCATCATGAACAGATTGGCTCGAGGATCAGAGAGGTTCGGTAATTCTAGGTATCGAAGGGGAGAATCGGCAGTGTTTTGTTCGAACAGTAGAGTTGAGGCGAGGACTTGATCGAGGGTCTCAAATGGTGGCAGATAGAGTTCCTCGATGGAAGGGAAGAGTCCGGGTACTTCGTGGAGGAGAGGCATGAATGATTGAATGGAGTAAAGATTCGATAAGTCGAGGATTTTGAGACCGGTGAAGGTGCCTTGCGCTTGACACGTCTCCTTGCAGAGTTGTTCGATTATCGGGTTCGATAGGGACTGCCAATGGTTATTGACGAGCGTGAGAGAGTCGAGACGGAACTTGTACGAGGATCCTTCGTGCGAGGTGAGAGCTGAACCGATTGAAAGTCGTTTCAAGTCTATGTCGATAGGATGCGTCAGTGGGGCTTCAATGAGAGTCTTTGCCCTGTACTCACTCGCTAAGCTCTTCCCACAGAGAGAGAGAATCGACATCCCCGAGCATCCAACGATATCTAATTCTTCCAACTTCCCACCTCCATTCACCCCAGACCCCTCAAAGTTCCTCTCAATGCACTCCAACAGCTGCTCAGCAAGTTTTCCCTGTATCGTTTCCTCCGTACCGATTCCCCCGTCCCCGATCCCTCTTCCCTTCGAAGGTTCAAAGACAACGCTTCTCACAGTCCCCGCATGCCTCTTGAATGCTTCAAAATTCACCAGAGATTGCACTTGTTGATCTTGTTGTAGTCGTAGGTCCAGGTAGAGGTACTGGTGAGCGAGTGGAGTGAGGGAAGGATGGATCAAGGTGAGGGGAAGGACGTGAAGAGGGTCGACGATTTTTGTAGGGTCTAGAAGTGTACTGAAGATCTTGATCAGTAGCTCTGGTGGTAAAGTCAGGAGAGTAGGCATGTTGAGTGAAGGGTCGGAGGTCAAGCTTCGGGAGGATCTGCTTCTGAGGTTGAGGAAGACTGGATCCTGCTTTGCTTCGCGTTTGAGCTTGAAGGAATCGTCAAGCTGGGTCAGAGTCGAGGTCGAACGCGCTAGAAGGTGATGTGGAAAATAGAGTTCTTCCTTGACGAAAAAAACCTAACTTTTCCTTTTCCTTCCCTCAGTCTTCCTCAGCCTCGATGCAGTACAGCATGCCAGTCAGCATCAAGGATGAAGGAGTCAAGTTCACGCTTACGTTCAAGAGCAAAAAGAAGACCTTCGCCTTTCGTGCTTCACGCAATCCTTTACCCTCCCTCACCCTCACCAAGTTCTTCTTCATAGTCGGGATAGCTTACGATGTTGGCGAGAGGCTTGACATACTGGGGTTTCAGGACGGTGAAGGTAGGTGGAGGGAAATTTGTAGGGGACAATCCAACGAATCTCACGACTTTTGGAAACTCGTGAGCGGGTGGAAGTCGTCGGAACCGGTAAACGTGCTCCTCCACTGCGATTGCCAGTGGATACCTCACTCTCAAGACGCACTACGTGTTTGGGCAGCGGACATGAGGAACAAGGGATTGAGCTGGAAAGAATTGGACAAGTTTCATCCCGGTTTGGAAGAGAGACTGGTCAAGTCGTTGGGGGAGGAGGAGGTAGAACGGCGCAGGTGGAGACTCGACCTGGAGAAGCAGGCGATCGACGTCGGCATTGCCGCTGAGAAGCAGAGAGAGAGGACCAGGAGGAAAGCAGCGAAAGAGGAGTTGGCTTCGCAGTGAAGACTCGATTTGACGGACCCACTGCTGCCTAAGACAACGCCCCTCGGAGACGTCGCAACGAACGGTGAGTTGTCCCAGTCTCTGTCGTTCTCTCAGCTCGGAACTGAGATTTGTCGCTTCATAAAGGACCTCGTACATCTTCGACTTTCACTCCGCAACTCGTCGCACCCTATTCCCTCCGGTTTCCCGCACAAGATGTCAATGCTCCTCGTTGCGACAAGTACCGATACAAATTCATGGTTGGCCACGGCACTGCAATCTTCCCTCTCACTCTGCCTCTCTCATCAGCATGGGACAGACACCACAACTTCGGAATGCTACTGTCGCTTGCGAAATCAAAATTCGTGCTCTCGGAAGCGCCTGTCGGGTTCATCTGGAGGGGGACCAAGATCACGGCCTCCGATCAGTTCAGTAGGGCTTTACTACACGAGACGCCTCCCGAATATCAGGGATGTTTCCTTGTCCGAGGCGAGCTCTCGCTCATCACCAACGAGGCTCCCGACGTCCCAGATGAATTCGTCATCGAGGCGGCAGAATCGATCGATCGTTTCCATGCTCATCGTAAGTCGTCTAGCTCTCTTCGAGCGTCCAAGTCTCGTTTAATCACGCCCTCGATCTCCACCAGCTGTCGAGCCTACCTTGGTCGCTTCTCCACCTCTTTATTCCGACGTTCGTTCGAACCAACCTCCATCCTATAACCGGTCCCCTCCCGAACTTTCCTCTCACCTAGTCGCATCGACCATAGCTACTCCCGATGGGCACTGGACTTGCACAAGAACGATCACCGAGAATTGGACCTTTACTCCTGGTCCATCACCGCTTCCCTCGACAGATTCGAAACCTCCTCCTCCGGCCTCGATTGCGACTCCTTTCGTTCGGCCGGAGAGTACCGGAATCCGACCACTTCGACTACCGCGACATGTTAGATCCCTCTCTTATATCGTAGATGACGAGAGGCGGGACAGGCAGCAAGAGGGAGATGACAATAGCGATTCTGGGGAGGAAGAAACGGTTGGAACTCGCAGGTGTTCCCGGGAGAGGCTCGATCGTATTACTCGGAGGGAAGATCTGTATGAACAGTAAAGATTGGCGGAGGTCGAAGCGATTGGGAGAACTGTCTCTCGAGAGTGTTACGAAAGGACAAGGCGAAATTAGGTCGAAGGGATAGGGTCGTGGGATGGGGAAGATGCTGAGAGCAGCGAGGAGTTGATCTGATGTGCCAGTAAACGAGGGCGCAGAGCTGGAAGAAAGCGGTGAGAGGAGGAGGGAACACCAAGGCAAGGGAGTCTTGACGATTCCGATCGAATGTCCGAAAGCTATGGTGTTGAGGGAGCAGGAAGGAGAGGTCGAGGGCATCTAGCCGCGTTTTGAAATCATATCACAAGCATGGATAACCTGGATGAGTAGCGCGACTTCGAGAGAAACAGAACCCTAGTGAACTTGACCCATCCAGTCAGTGTTCCTTGGCACGGTTCACTGATTGCTGATCTTATCAGGTCGTGAGCATCGAGCGACACTACCCCAAAGGGAAGAGGATCGATGCAGCTGCATTCGAGCCGTCTATTCGGAAGCGAGACGTAAATTCAGCAAGTTGATCGATTCCGTTCACCAGTGTGGACTACTCTGAGAACGTAAACCCTGTGTACCTGTTCCCTTCTTTTATGCCCACCAGTCAGATTCCTTCGTCCTAGTGACTGAGAGCATAGTGAACGAACCTCCATCTAAATTCCCTCTCAAGCTACAGTAATCCCCTCAATTCCCCGGCCCTCCCTCTCGCCAATTCCACACATTCCTTCAGTACACCTCTCGCGTCTTTCCCCAACGTCGCACCAGCCTGATACACTCCCAACAACTCTCCCTTCTTACTTTGAGAATCGAGGACTATGGTGATTTGCGAGGTCGAGAGTTGGGATTCGAATAGTGTTGGATCGGGTAATAGATGCCTAGACGACGTCCGACGTTAGCGTGAGAAGAGAAGAGAACAGAGGGAAGAAGGGAGACGCACCCATTGAAGTAACCGAATGAAACAGCATAAGGTTCTGAAGAGAGCTCGACCGGTCGACCAGGTGTTTCTGACGAAACGGGATCACAAATTGTGTCGTTTGTATCTACATCGAAAGTCGCTTGAGGGAGTACCACTACGTGAAACAGAGTTCCCCCCTTTCAGTCCCTCTCAAATCGTTCAGAGATAGGGGAGATTCGTTGAGACGTACGTGATTTGAGAGCTCCTACGCAAGCTAGTACTGCAGCATCTAAGACTCCTCCATCGTAATTCAGACAGACTAAATCCAAGTATAAAACGAACGCTGATTTTCCAGGTTCAATACATAAACTCTCCAAATCCACGATGTTTGATCTACGTCATCGTCTCGCTCGCATCAATACAGTGTGGAGAGATGCATGAAGAGGGAAGAGACGTACGAAATTAGAATATCTTTGAGACGGGAAGAAAGGACTTGAGATTCATCTGATGGTGGACCTGGTCTGAATAACGGGGAACATAACGAGGAAAGATCGATATTTGGTACTGTTTGACAGTCGAACGCAGTCAGTATCGACAGGGAGTAAGGAGGCAGAGAGGGAGAAAAAGTACCGATGAAACCTTGGTAAGGGGTGGAGATTTCTGGTGGAGCGATTTCGAGAGTTATACCACATACTATTGTCGTGTTGCCTAATCGGACGAGGGCGGAGGAAGGGGCAGTCGAAACGGATCCTGCGAAACAGAGGAGACGAAAACGAAGAGAAACGAAAAATCAGCACTAGTGATCTGGAGCGCTTCTCTGTAGCTTCCATCTACGTTCCTGTACTCTTTACTTGTGTCTCGCATCCTCCCGCCTCGTGTATACTCCCAAAGTTGTCGGTGAACTTTCTTGATCGCAAATCCTTGCTCGCTCGTTCAGATTGAAATGAAAGCTTACCTAGATTGACTGAGGCGTCTCTCCACACATTCTGTGACTTGCCCAGTGGTCTCCCATCTGGTCTGACTTGTTGATCCAAGAATTTAGTTAAATAAGGAGATGGGTGTAATCGCTTGAATAAATCAGGAGTCAACGTCGAACTGGTCGAGGTCGAAGCTTCTAGTGGTGCTGATTGAGTCGTAGCCATATTGATCTGGATGAAGGTGAAGCGGAGGAGAAGAGAACGATTTCTATCTTGACTTTCAACTTGTCACTTTCAGCTCTCAGATCTGCACAACCCGCCAGGGATGACCAAGACAGAAGACTTACCATCTATCTACACATCCCTCCCATCAATTCCCTCAGTCTCCCCCGCCTACGACCCTCAAAACGCAACTCTAAAAGATTCCGATTCCCTCTCCTCACTCTCGCGACTAGTACAACAAGGACCCGCACCCTACATCCTACAAGACTACCTCCAAGGTGAATTCGAGAAAGAAGAAGAGTTTGGCAAGTATAGGGAAAGGTACGAGAGGAGTAAAAAAAGGAAACGAGAGAAATCGGCGAGTATAGATGTGAGGGGTTGGACCAGCGCAGAGGGAGGAGACGATGAGAGGGGAAAGAGTACCATGATGGAAGAGAGCGGGGAAGATGCGGGGAGGAAGAGAGGGAGACCAAGTAAGAAGGAAAAGAGTGAAAGGAATAATCAGGTCAAACTACCGAAACAGTATCGTACTATTCGAGCTAGTGACGAACTACCAGAGAGTGAGTCGTGCGATCAACTTCACCTCTGTCTCGTTGATCGTTAGATGCTGACTACTTCTTTACGTTTCGCAATCTTTGTCTCTCTTACCTCTCCTTCTCCAGATTTCCCTTCAGGCGTGCGTTTGCTTCTCCACATAGAACCCACGTCCTTATTACTGACATCCCATGCCTACTCCACAGTCACTCCTCGCCTCCCTCCACTCGCATTCCTCCGCTCTCTTCACCTCAACGCTTTCCCTTCTCCCTCCCTTAACCTCCACGACTCCCCTCCTTCCTCCCCATCTCCTGACCCATTTCGCCCAACTCCAAGAATCCCTCCATGCGGAAGAAGAAGCTTTATTAGGCAGTCTCAAGAGAAAGGGACAAATGAACGAGGTGAAGAGGGGTAGAATCGGGAGGTTAGGCGGAGGATCTAGGAAGGGCGCTTGGGCGAACGCGGAGAGGGCTTTCGAGAGTAGCGCGCTGGTCGCTATGGGTATGTTTGAGGTTCCGTGGGTATCAGATGAAGAGAAGGGGCATTCACTGATTCTCGTCGCATTTCGAGTTTACAGGAATGCTTACTCAGCTTCTGGTCGAAGATGCACTTATGAGTCAACATGCTGCAGCACAACCCGAAGATTGTCGTCCAGCAGCCGCTGAAGGAGGAGGAGAAGCGGATCCTGATCTCGCTCTCCCTATTCCTCCCGTCGCTGCCTCTTCGAACGCTTGATCACCTTCTCTCCCACCTCCCGCTCGACACGAACTCTCGTATATATGTCTCTCGCTACCCCTTCTCGCTGTGCTATTACCCCAAAGTAGAAGTAAAAATTGTTGATGTATGATAAAATCGCAAATTACAAGTTTCTCAACGATGCTACATGCAGAAAAACTACAACAAGCGAGAATAAGGCTACAGTGAAATACTCCTCGCACACGAGTAGAGTAGAGTGTGAGGGTTCGAAGGTTCGAGGTCATACGATGATACAGCAACAATATTTCCCTCTCAAAGCTTGTTTCTCCTCTTTCGTAGGTTCTTGGAATATCACTATGGAGGACAACAAAGAGTCAGATATCAATATTCTAACTCAAGCATAGGAGGCTCGTGTGGGGAAGGAAAGTCAGGATTCGAAACAAAAGAGGAGAAAAGCTCACCTTTTCGTTCCCTCTCTTTCGACTCACTCCTCTTCTCTTCTCCTACACCACCTGCTCCAACTCGCGCACTATCGAACTCACTCTCGAACAACCCACTCAGCTGAACGAAATAACTTTGTTGTGTTGGTGTCGCGAGGACATGTGGGTATTCCTCCTCCTCCTCCTCCTCCTCCACTTTGTTAGAGAGCTCTGATTTCGTTGGTGAAGAAGGAATGATCGGAGAAGAGAGGGATACGAGAGGTGGTGAAGAGCAGTATGGGGGAGGAATTGAGGAGGGAGTCGGGGTGAGAGAGAGCGGAGAAGGAGGCGTGAGTTTCCGACGAGATGGGGAGCGGTTCAGGCTTGTTGGAGATGATGGAGAGGGAACGGATAGGAGTGAAGTAGAGGATGAAGGGATACTGGGGGATGGGGAGGATGCAAGAGTAGAGGACGAGAGTGGAGAGGAGGACATTGCTTCTTCGAAGTTCAGGTTAATAAGTTCAAAGTCCGACTGATTCTGTATTGGGGTTGGCGCGTGAAAGCGCTAAGAGCGATCGAAGGTGGTTTGTCGCGTCGAAGCCAAGGAAGGGAGAGAAGAAGAAGGAAAAAGAAGGAAAGGAAGCCTGTAGTTTGAAGGAAGTGAAGGAAGCCTGTTCGGTTCTAACGAGCCTACTTCGAATATAGATTCGGTCCTGTACTTTGTTCTTCTCTGGCCGAATCCGTACAGAGGTTCGGTAGGTGAGCGAGGTCTTCGAACAGAGAGTCTTTTTTTTTCCGCCTTGTTCTTCCCGAAGAAGCTACCGAAGGTGTTTGAATCGCGTGGCTGCGTTCGGTTAGCTTGAATTAGGCTCAAAAGAGGAGTTCCGAGATCGTGGAAGAAAGGGAGGGAACGAAGAAAGGGAATCCAAGGCGCGACCCGACGTGAATTCGGCGGAAAAAGAATCTTTGGGTCTTGACCGTAAAGGGGTCTTGATGGCATCTGTGGTCAAGTCTCTTCGACATCAACATCCGTCCGAGCGAGGTGAAAGAGAGAACGCACTCACCTTTCGAAGCGAAGAAGCGCCGGATTCGGATGCGAAAAACGAGAACAAAGGGAAATTCTGCTGCGAACGTAGGGAACCCGTCCAAGCCTGATATCCGAGAGAAGTGCTGATTAATGGGAGATCGACAGAGGCGATCGGAGCAGCGAAAGCGGAATCGGGAGGACGAAGGGAAAATTGAGCTGAGCGGTATCATCGCAGATCCGAATGGTCGAAGCTTTCGCCAGCAGAACGAATCTAGCATCGCGTGAAGTATACTACGCCTGTGGGTAACCATGGAAGAAATCAGTACGGAATCTCACGAGTCTTCCGACTGATTGGGGCAAGGGAACTCACCAAGTCTCGTTAATGTCACAGCTCTCACCGACCTGACCAATACGTCCAGAACGACTTTCTCCACCATGGAGGGTAAGGTAGGCGGAAGGGTCGAAATCGAACTTGCTTGCGAAACAAAAATTGACTGAACTTGAGCAAAGGTTCGAGGAAGCTTCGCGAGACGATCGACAGGGTCAAGACACGTGGCGAGAGAATGATAGTGGTATGTTACAAGAAGTATGGCGATCGATAGTACAGCACTGCAGGCCAGAATAAAGCGAGATCAGCTCAGTCCGAAAGGATGCATTCGGCTGTAATCGAGAAACTGAACCTACCAGTTTCGCTCAATTGATAGTGAGCGCATATGATAAGAGTTGACAACAATTTAGAATCCGACAATCCCGCTCGTGAGAAGAAACCCTTCGCCTCTCTCTCATCAACAGCATCCACCTCTTCCTCCGTTCGCACTTCCGCCCATCCCGAGGTCCAGATTCGGCAGTATCGAGTTCCTGTTTTTGTTTGCTGCTGCCTTCTTCCCCAGATTCTTCTGTTGAGCCTCGTGAACCATTTTCGTGATCGTGTTGAAAGCCTAAGCGACATCAACAACCAGCACAGATCAGTTCTATTCCTCTCCGTGCGTAGGAATAACATCGCTTACCTCTTCTACTCCTTCTCCATTCTTAGCAGAGCATTCAACGTAACCCGCCAATCCTTCCTCCCTCACCCATTCCTCAACTTCTTCTCTCGAAACTTCCCTCTTCTCTCCACTAGCTCCCTCCTCAGTCTCCTTAATATCACCTTTGTTCCCCACCACCAGGATCAATAGGTCTTCTTCGCCCCACTGCCTGAGATCTTGCAACCATGTTTTCAAATTCTTGAAGGATTGGTGAGAGGTCAGGGAGAAACATAGTAACGCTCCACCTGCTCCTCGGTAGTAGGATCTTGTGATCGCTCGGAATGATTCCTAAAGAGATGAGTGAAGGATCAGCATAGGAACGGGAGGAAAAAAGAATTTCGTAGTTCTTTCGCAAGACGACAAGAAGATGGGGAAAAGGGGATTAATCAACGAACCTGTCCAGCGGTGTCCCACACCTGTAACTTGCACTTCTTACCTGCATCGGGACCATCTGTGAGGGTGACGAGCCGTGAACCGAATTCGACTCCGATAGCTGTTGAAACGAAAACTAGGAAATCAGCGCGAATTCTCTGGGGATTGAGGGAGAGTTGCTGGATTTTTGACTGGTTGGTATTCTCCATCACGTCTTATGCTCCATCTGGCAAGGCGTCGAGTCTCTTGGGACCGTACTCGACCCCCACCGTTCCCCCCCTCTCGAATCCTCAACTCCCTTCCCCTCCATCTTCCCCCTTTGACTAGATCCCATTCTACTATCCCAAGCTATAGATCCCTATGAAGCTCGAACTTACTAGGTTCAGAGTTCTCCAAAAACCGTTGATCAGTCAATCGAACCAACAAACTACTCTTCCCAGTAGCTGCATCTCCTAATAAGATTTGTTTCTGGATCTATAGAATCACACACAAGCTTCGGGTCGAGGTCAGTGGAAGTCGAGGGAGAGCTGAGAGAGATGAGAGAGATTGAGGGGGGAAATGATGTAGTGGATTATTGGGGAGACGAGGAAACGTACGAAGGACCATTCTGCCATGATTGATTGAACGAGCTGGGTATCGATGGAGTAGAGACGGTATGAAGCGGAGCAAGCGTGAGTGATGTGAGGAGTAGGAAGAGAGAACTTTCGCAGAGTTTCCCGCATCAGGAGCAACCCTTTCTTCTCGCTCGCTTGCGGTACAAGTCTCTAGCGCAGGGAGTGTAGACTTCGCTCGTAGGCGACGAGGGTATTGCTGAACCGAACGCTTCAGATAGGCCAAGCGAAAATGCCAAAATTCGACGAAATCCTGAAAGGCTCGACTTGCTCAAACAGCCGGCAGAGTGGACGGGCAATTCAGCCTATTTCCGAAGCGATGCGGACCATAGCTTCTCGCGGGCTAACCTTCACTCGCATCGTAGACGTCTTCTTTCGCAACCCTTCTAAATTTTCATTTCCTTCATTGTCCCACCACTTTCATCTACCATCGAAACCAACTCCCTCACATTATCCCTCACTACCCCTTCATTGAAAAACCAGTAGTAAACAGTTTAGTGTTGTTCAGCCGTAGGGGGAACGATCCATTCCTAGATCAAAATCCCAAAAAAACTTCGTCAATTTTCTTCGCCAAGTTCCTCAAAGTTCAGGAAGTTCGTTGCTTACAGCAGTGGAGGGCTTTCCGCCTTCCCATCTCTGAAATTTCAACGTGACAGTGCCACGCTTCTCAGCGGCGAGACGTTGTTCCTCCTTGAGAGCTTGACGAGTTGCTCGTCCGGCTACTTGGATGTATTTGTTGAACCTAAAGACCGGTCAAGTGGACGAGTCCGGAACGATTACAGGGTGAGAGACGGACACATAGGATTGGGGTGGAGTTGGGCGAGGTCAGGCGGGAGATACGAGGGGAGAAATTTGAGGGAAGAGGTGAGATGTCGAGATTATAGCGGATGTTGGGTTGAGATAACGACGACGGTTCGGCAAGTGTACCGAAAGAATGATCAATCGGGTTGGCGCATGGAGTGGTGAGATGGGACGAAATGAGAAGAGTCGAAGTGAGAGGGAAGACGTTGAGCAAGAAACAAGATGTAACGGAAAGAGCGGGCGGCATGAGTCGAGGTGAGCAGTGAGTTTCAGCGGGTAGGATTACCGAGGGAGCAAGGGAGAGGGTCCGCCGAGAAGAGGTACGGAGATGGGGAGGGAGAAATGGAGTGAGAAGAAGTTCGAGAAGACGGAGAGAACGGGCGGGATGAAGGGTTGGAGATTGATGAGAGTAGTGTAACGTAGTCATCGAGTATGCGTACAGGAGAGTAGAGGTCGTGTTGATGCAGTGGGCGAATTCGGGGAGGAGAGAGCAAAGATGAGAAGAACGAACGTCAGTCTCCCACGCTGATACAGCCGAGGACGAGTGAAGTGTGCACTCACGTAAGAACTCCGCGCCACGACATGATCGACTAGTGAGAGATTTGACTGTAGGTAGTGGTCGGAAACGAGAGTCTTCGTCGACAGCACTTTTTGTTATGTTTCAATTCCAAGCAATCCTAATCCATCACTCTTCACCTCGATTTACTACTTTCTCGCTTCGGATACAACAGGATAGCATGTTGGGATGGTCTAGTCGATTAGGGAACAAGCTATTGTGAGTCTCCTCGTTCTCTTCGTCAAGGTAAAGGAGGAAAGGCCAGGACCCCCACCGTCAGCCCGTCAACTCTCTCGCCTTCAAGGACTTGCGAGACAGTAGATGTTGACTAGAGGGTCTCAGGCGAGTATACGTTACAAGACAGGGTCAAAATTCGAGGATGAGGGAACACGATTTATCGCTCAACTTGTTCTTTCGCAATCTCGAACAATTCAGCTAATCCTAACCCTCCCTATCTTTCCTTAACGTCTACAGCGGTCAAGATCCTAAATTAGAGTTTCGCAAACCTGGTCAAGGTGCTGAACTACTCGCAGGTCCAGTCGTACGTTCACTTTGCGACTCGCTATCATGTTATGTTCCCAGGACTGACGATAGAGGGTTTCCAATTAGGCTTTCCATGTTGAAGGTATGTCGATTGAAGGACAAATACACTGTTAACGACTGAACTGATGTGTTGGCGTCGATCTTGACCTACAGATCCATATTGGACTCAAGTACGCTTCTCTCGCTTCACTTCACTTCTCCTACCTACGACTGACTTCAGAGCTCGCTCCGTAGTACCTGACACTCTTCGACGCACCTTCCGAAGTCCTCTATCTCCTTCCCACCTCTCTCCTCCTTCGAACACTGCATCAGAACCCCACAAATCTCTTGACCCTCCTCTCCTTCACCACTTCCCACCTCTTTTCTTTCCTCTCCTCCCCTCAAGGTCCCACAGAGAAAGCTATTGGAGAATGTTTGAGCTGTGTCAGGGTTCTAACGAGGTTGATGCCGTTATTGTTGGGACCTCAAACGGATGCGAGAGTGAGGGATAGGGTTGAGGAACAAGTCTTCTGGAAGAAAGAACGAGTGGTGAAACAACGAACTCAGGAGGAAGCGAGGAAGGAAGAGGGAGTTGCGGGGGCAGAAGAGGGTCAATTCGTTCTCGAAGACGAAGACGATGATGAGGAAGATCAAGCGACCCCGAAACCTTCCTCGTCCTTCGACCCCTCGACCTCTTCAACCACTCGAGTAGAAGAATCAGAAGAACTTCCTTGTCTCGCCGAACACCTCATCTCAACTCTAATCAACTTACTCTTCGTCCCATCCCTCACGCTTCCTTCCGACCTCTCAACCCAATCCTCCTTGATCAACTACTCAATCTGGGAACCCGGAATCGCTTCACCTCCCTCCCCCTCTCCCTCCCCTCCAACTCCCCCTCAAATCCTCTCGAATCGTTCAGAAATCTTGAAACTTCTCACCCTCCTCATTTCCCTCCCAGCTCTCTTGACTCCTCCGAACCTGTTCCCTATTGTTCCGAATCGGTTCAGGCAGATTTTAGTGGATGGGACAGCACTCAAAGGAGTGGGAAAGGATGAAGAAGAGAAGAAAGTGATTTTATGTTTACTTTGCAGCGCGATTAATACGGTCTGTGCTTCATCGGGGGAGAACGAAGGACCCGTGAGTCCAGGAGGTGGAGGAGGATTGGCG
>Ga0308161_1001200_pt1 | contig 32712 bp, 42 predicted proteins | sample PhyFR2_FD_201034 | JGI IMG/M metagenome (GOLD analysis project Ga0308161, IMG submission 201034) | Phyllosphere microbial communities from UC Gill Tract Community Farm, Albany, California, United States - DLSLF.R2 | ecosystem: Host-associated > Plants > Phyllosphere > Unclassified | place: USA...
GTTTCTAAATTGACATACCAGCCCGTAGACCAAAGTTTGCCTTCGACCAACCAACCTTCTACGTTTACATTCAATGTGTGAGATTCAAAATCGTTATCTTTTTTGATTTTTTCTAAGGCCGCATCTGCTTCAGCTTTAGTTTCAACATCCCCTAAAGTAAGGATTTTTAGACGACTATATTTGTACTGAGTTAATGCGTTAGTTTCAGATAAAATATGCTGGCCTTTATCATCCTGACTCAAAACTTTTAAGGTAGTAAAAACATTTGAAACATCATTTTCATAACTAAGACTTAAAACATTATTGTCATTATTTGAAGGCTTAATTAAACGTAAAGGTGTTTGTACTTGATACGGATTATGAAAAGGATCACCTATATTTAACGTAGCATCAGGATCAAGCCAAACATGTTGACCAGTAACAGCGGCAGCTTTAACAATTGAATCCCAAAGTGATTCTGAAGGTTCTACAGAAATTTTATTCTTCAGCCAGCTATTGTTTTGAATTTTGACATCATGGAAAAGTTCACCGAAATCTCCATTCAACACATAACGCCCAATTAATTCCTCAAGCGTTATTTGTCGGCCATTAAAAATTGGTACAGAACAATCAATTAATTGACCAACTAAGTCTCGACCAGAAATTTGCAAAGCGTAGCCATCACGATTTACTGCTTCAGATACTCGATCCGCAACAGACGTTAGAATCAATTGATTAGCATAGTAAAGGCGTATAGTTGCCGAACCTTGTATATCTGAAGGTAAAAGCTGACTATCTTCTTGAAATAGAGTAAGACTCCAGTTTTCCGCTGGCGTATCTATTTGGCTATCGACCGATACCTCATCCCAAGCTGTAATTGAAAAGTTACCAATTTCTAACTTAATTTGATTGTCTAAATTATCTTGCATAGATGGTTATCTCCATACCACCTAAGAGCAATGCAGGATTCTGCAAATCAGGATTTAATCGTCTAATTTCTTCTGCACGTGTGAAGTCTTGGTACAGTTGATGTGCTAACCAGTGCATTGTGCAAGGAGCAATAATTTTAGTTGTAGTAATAGGTGGGCGAGTTTGAATTAATTCTTGAATCTGTAAGTGAATCTTATCTGCTATCTCTTTATAAACAGCAATTTGAGTAACTGAAATAAAGTTAATTTCAGTGTCATTTACTTCTCTTTCGGCATTAATAGTGGCCTGAATATCCTGTCTATTTTTTTGTCTAATAACAGCTAACTCAATTGGCGTTAGGCTTAATTGATTAGATTGAGCCATTTCATTACGAATGATAGAAATAATTTGCTGAGTAACTGCTATTGACGATGCTAGTTGTGTTGCTCGCCATAATTGTTGTAAAGGTAAGGGGGTTCCATCTTCTTGAAATAGCTTTCCAAAGCGACCAATTCGGCTTACCAAATCTCGCCATTTCGAGATTGCAGAAATTGAAAAATCAAAAGTAACAAGTTTAGTTACGTCATCTACCAATCCAACAATATAGTTTGCTGGTTCAAGAATATTTTCAATTGCAGCTTTACCAAGCTTCAGATATTCACGAGCTGTATTAATACCATTCCGAATATTATTTACGATTTTAAAAAACTCGTTCTCATCATTTAGCTTGAGTTTTTCAAGATAACTTTTTAATCCCGCAGCTGGAGCTTTAGTAATTAAGGTCGAGTCAATTTTTGTAGGAGTTACGACAGGGACGAATAAGTTATTTTTTTTCCAATCTGCACGGATAAACTCTAACGATATTGTACAAAAATCGGGGTTTTCAGCATCATGATGAATTTGATGGTTAAGTGCATAGACTTGTAAGATACCGTCAATAGGATGTACTAACTCACCAGAACCAGTAGCATCCATTGCTGCGACAAGTGCATCCAAGTAAGTTTTATAATCAGAACCAGTAAAGATAGCATTTAGATTAATTTTCTTAGGCTCATTGCCCATATCTTCGACGCGAGCTTTATCTGAATATGGCGATTGTTTAATCGATAAAGTTTTAGAGCCAGATGTATCAGCAGACGTGCATTCAAATTTAACGCCTCGAAAACTAGCCTCTTGTAAATCTGTATCCCAGCCCATAAAAAAACCTCATAAATATGAGGTTATGATCTATAACTTTATTGACCTAATCAGGTGGAAATACTTCCTTTAATTAATTGCCAATTTTAAAGGGTGGACGTGGTGCTCCATATCGCTGTTCTTGCTTTTGTGCATTTTGAGAAATACTGTCGAGTAAGGTATTACCAGAAGCAACAGGCTTATTTTGACCAGTCACATGAATTAAGTTTTTTACCTGATTAATTAGTTCCTGACTGAGCGCATTCTGTTTCTGTTGTTCAGTAATTAATTGAGTAGTTTTTACCTCTGTTGAAGCTTGTTGTGCCTTACTTTGTTCAATTGCTTGTTGTACAAAATCAGGGCTTTTACTATCACCCGATCCAATTCCAATTTTTGATAAAAGCTTTGAAACTATACTGTAACCAGCGTCATCATAGGGCTTGATTATTTGAGAACCCACATAAGCAGCACCGACTAAACCAGCTGCGCCACCAATTCCAACTCTAGCGTTGGGGCTGGGACGAGGAGGAGTCCCTTTTTTAACAACTTCTTCAGGTGCAACCGTTTTAGAGCGAAGGCCACCGAGTGAATTTAGAGCGAATGCTGCTGCACCAGCACCTAATGCTAATGCACCTACAGCTACAGATGCGCCATAAGTTGTGGCAGCCAAATTCTCATTTCCAGCCGCCCAATCAGTAATCTTTTCTTTTGCATCACCTAATGAACTCGAAAGTTGATCGTACATTTTAGATTGTGCAAAGAGCTTTTCCTGATTCATGGCTATGTCCTTAGCCCACTCAGTCTGGCTGACCATTTGATAATCTGTATTTACAGTGCCAGCTGAACCTTGCAACTGACCTGTAATTTTATTCAAATTATCTTTTTGGTAAGAAACTGCATAAGCAGCCATTAACGCTTGTCTGTCAGCAATGATTTTACCAATTTCACTACCCCCAGCAATATTAATCATATCTTCAAGTGCTTGTTTTCGATCTGCTGAATTGGATGCGTTCAAAGCTTTATTTTGAAGTGATTGATATTGCTTATTACCTGCGAATTGACGTTCAAGTAAGTTCATAAATGCTTGAACCCCGTAAACTCCTTGTTCACGTTGTTGAATAGCATAAGTGCTCCAATCAAAAACAGAATGGGGCTTTTTCTTACCCTCCATTCGAGTTGGATCACCTTGCTGAATTTTTACCTCATCTCCTATAGATTTGCTAAATTCTCGACTAGAGAGTTTAGTCAGTAAATTTACTAAGTTATTGCCTGCCTCGTCCCTTGTAGCAGCAGTAGACATAGAAACCTGATTCATACCAACAAGCTGGATAAATCCTTGCTTACCAGAATAACCAATTGCTTTTGCAGCAGCCATTTGTTGAGCTAACCACTTTGCCTGATCCTTATATTCAAATGAGCCTAGTTGCCCACCACGCACAGCTATATCATGACCTTCTTGTAAATTAGTAATCCCAAAATCTTGCATTCTGGTTGTAAGTGTAGCGGAGTCACTTGCTGATGCTCCTGTAGCAAATGCAGTTTTGACAGAAGAATTTAATGCAGGTTTAACATTATTTAAATCATATTTACCTGATGCGATTAATGTATTTACAGCTTCAGCAGCATCTTCACGTGTACCACCACCATTTCTAATTGCTGTTTTAATATATTCATTTAATTGACCACGAGCCGCTAAGCGAGCAGCAGTTGACATTCCTTGCCCTCCAGTCGCCGTGGCTGCAATATAGGTGAGCTGTTGATCATAATCACGGGGCTTTTGTAAAGCATTAGAAAAATACATTCCTGAAGCAGCAGCCCCCCCAGCAACAGCAGTACCTTTTTGCCAAAGTGATGAAGTTTTTTGAGTATATTCATGTGTTCGCTTACTAGATTGCTCAATCTGTCTAACTAAGCTTGCCATCTGCGAGATCGAGTTCACGCTTTGTTTATATGATTGGGCTTGTAGTTTGGTCTGTATTGATTGCTGCCGTAATACACCTTCTAACATTCGATTAGTTCTTAATAGTTGCTCACCAGCACGAGCAGTATTAAGGGTTTCTCTTGTGCCAACTCTTGCTGTATTAACAAATTTGGCTTGTGCTGATCCGATCTGTGTCCATTGTTGATTAACTTTATTTGCGGCTGTTATCTGCTGATCCGAAATACGTTTTAGCTCTTGCCCAGCTTGGCTACCTTTAATTTGCAACGTTAAGGAAACAGTAGTATTTCGAGTGCTCATAAATTAAATCTCTTGGGAGTGCTTACGCTTTTTCGAAACAAAAGTAGTTTCCTGTGATTTGGTAGCGTTAGACTTTGATAAATCCGCGTTAGATTTCCTTGAAAAACCTTGATGAGTATTATCAAGCCGCTCATCATCAATAAGAGCGATAGCCATATCTAACGGCATATTAATTGCCTCTAGATATGGCACATCGAACTGAAGTAAAGCCCGAATTATTCGGACTCCACCTCTAAATTCTCGGCTATTTCCTTTGCATCTAATTCTTTGCGTTTTTCTTCTAAATAATAAAGATTCGAGCTGGATGAATGACCAAGCATGTCGTAAGTAATTTCATATTCTTTACCATCTTGGTCAATAAGTTTAGTCATTACAGCAAGATCAGCAATGCCGATAAATTGACCTTCAAGCATTGCAGCTTTTGCACTTAAATATTCAATTGCAGTTAATTGACGCATGACAATTTTTTGACTTTTAATTTCCGTCTGTCCAACTAATTTCTTTAATGGGACAGGTAAAGTACCTTCTACTTGAATCATATTAATCTGCTAGCCTCAAATTGCTTCATTGATATATGACAATGCAAAACCTTCTAAATTACGTCGGGTTTCACCATTTACTTCAAATGTATCGGAGACATCTTGAACATTAAAATCAATATAAGTCTCGCGATAATTACCTGTTTCAGATTCAATGCTTAAACGAGCATCTTCAACGTCAAGCCAATTGATACGGTCTTTACCATCAGGAATAACAACAGAAATACTTAACGAGTAAGTTTTAATACCACGAGATTTGTATTTAACCTCGCCAGTACTATTCATTGTAGGAATAGGGCGTTTACCAGAGTTCTTTTTAGGACTAAATGAGGCACAATCATATTCCTCACCATCCACAGTTAAAATAATGTATCCAACAGCATTCTCAGCCATTAATTAAACCTCTTTTAAAGATATTTAATTATTGACTACTGTTAAGTGGAAAACGGCTGGAAATATTTCCTAATTTATATAAGATGGATTTCAAACAATACGTGAGATAAAAATGATGAAAACTGAATTAGTTAAAAACTTAAAAAATGAGATTCTTTCTGGAGCTTCAAAAGAAGGTTATCCATCAGTCTATTATTTAGATAACCACATTAATGAATATACTAGTCAGATTGATGTATTAGTAAAGGCGCTGGATGAATTGGAGGCAGAAGGTTTAATTCAGCCTAATTCATATCAAATCAGTGTAGATGAGATAGTTAGTTTTGTTGACGTTAGAATTACTCCAAAGGGAATTGATAAATTTAAATAAAAAAAAGACCTCAATATAGAGGTCCTTTTTTTAGTAAACATCAATTCGGCTTGCAATTACATGCATACCACGCACCCAATATGCAGGGATTTGAGCATTAGCTCGGCTCTTATTCGTTTCATCTTGTGTAACAGTCAACTGATCCGCTGAAGCCGTTACATTTTCTAAGATTTCAGCTTTTTCTAATTTCTTTGCCTCAGTTAAAAAGATTGAACGGAGATTACGACGTGCTGCTGAAGTATTTTTACGACGACGTTCTTTTGATGCTGCAACTCGCATAACTTTACGAGTGTAATCAATAGTTAAAGCCGCATTAATATCTAACATTAAATCGTCATCCTCACCTGAATTTGGATTTTTACGATATGTCGAAACTGCTCGTACAATTTCTGGAATACCATCCGCCCCAGTTTGAATCATACAAACACCTTTATTAAGCGCTGCTTCGACACGCTCAAAAGTTAATTTATATTGGTCATCAACTGGAGTGATACCCAAAAGATTTACACCATCGAATGGAAGGGCAGGATCAGCTGAGTCGGCTAAAGCTGCTGCCATTGCGCCAGCTAATTCGGCTTCTTCTCCGATTGCACCGTGATAGCAAACGCACAAAATACGATAATTTGTTTCAACTGGTGCTTGGGCTGCAAACTCTTCGGCTGCTGTAACATCTGAAAATGGCACAATTAAGATTGCTGGTTTCTGATTAATTGCATCACTAACTGAATTAAGATGATTAACCCATTCTAAGGTTTCATTTGGATCAGCTGGCGGCACAGCTAAAGCGATAATTGTATGACCAAGTGGAGCAATTGTTTCTTGAATACTCATTTAAAAAAATCCTTATATATATTTAAATTACAAAAAACTTAGATTATCCCAGTCAACCATATCGACTGTGCCTAAAATGCCTTTGAGTCGAGTCACATTTCCTTCCTTATACATTTCTATACTGCCTATACCTGCTAAAGTAGTTCCACCAGTAACGTTATCAATTGAAAAATTATTGTGATCAGCAGTTGCTTTAAAGCTTTCTAACGATGCAAAAGTTACTCTGAAGTTACTAAATTCAATATTCGTTTTTGTCGGATTACGAACTATGATTCCACCACTATCAAGCATGTAAGCCATAAATGGCCCTTGTTCTGCATTTGGTTTATACAAAACATCAAACACATCATTTTTTAAACTTGAGGATAAGGTATCAACACCTCTTAAATCCTGAATTTGGTAAGCAACCCCATTAACTACATAATCTATTAGTAGAACTGGTTGCTTATGATTTGGGTTCCAGCCATCTAATATATTAAGAAGTTGCATGTCTGAAGTACGTTGTTCTGAATCAGGAGTAGGAGTCTGTTCCCCATTATTTTGAGGGGCTAAACAGAAACTCAACGACTGAGTTGATTCATTCCATTCAGCAGAAGGGTTATTATTAAGAATCTGACTGATAGATGAAGCATCAATGGTGTTAATCTGAATTTGAACATAATCAGACGAATGATTGATAAATTCACCAACCTCTACATTGTTGTAATATGTTCCATTAGGGATGACAACGTCTCCATTACTATCAAGAGGTTTTAATTCAACATTAAAATTACTAGATAGATAATTAATAAACTCACCAGATCTGAATAGCGAATTCTTTGGATATTTTGCACCGTTTACATAAATTTCGTATATACCTCCATCCGTCATATAGCGAGCTTTAAGAGAGCTTGTTGCGCCTTCACATCCAATAGGAATAGAACCCTGATCGAAATTATTTGTAAGACAAAAATCGGCAGCTAGGAAGAAAACTTTGTAATCTTCATTAGTGGAAGTATCATCAAAGCCGTTTTCACTATGATCTTGATTCCTTGCCATTCTAGGATCAACAATTAAATCGTTAGAATCGTAAAGGACATAAGATTGATTAGGTTGATCAATCTCATTAATTTCTTCATTTGGATCGAAATATAAACCAATTTCTGAGCTTGCTCTTAGACGTACTCTAGTATCTGGAAGTCCATCTTTAAGGGTAATTATTAATGAAGCTCCAGCTCCACCCATAGGAGTATGTAAAACAGAAAGTTCGCTAAAAGAATCTAAGTCTGCCCATGAACTACCATTTACTGACGCTTGAAAAGTACGTACATTAAAATCTGTTCTAGCTATAAATGAATTACTAGCACCAGCGCAGCTTATCTTTCTTGATACTTTCCCAAGCATTGCACGTCCACAACACGGTTCGTTTTAATAGCGGCAGTAATCATTCTGCCCGCAATTGAACTTGCACCGAAACTATTATCAGCTTCAGCTTTGTCATAAATGGATTTAGGCATATCAGGGCTAAAAGGATCAGGCGTGATAAAAAGCACTTTTTGAGTATTGGCGAGTAAGCCAGTTCGCTGAGTATTAATGTTTACTTCGGTATAAATACCTGGGGTCTTAATATTTTGGATTGACATTGTTTATTCCTTCAATTTGACCAAGTCGGATTCACTTGGGATATTGAAATCCGCAGGATCAAAGTAATAATTGAAATTCACATGTGTAAGCATTGCATCTGTTTCAGTATCTTCACGATCCCGATCAGAGGCAGTAATGACATATTGAGTTGTAAATTCTTGAGCAAGTACGCTTATAGATTTCTGACGTACAGACGTATTAAAAATAGGTTTAGTTCGCCCCAATTGCAGAGGAGCAAGACCTTTAACACCGACAGACGAAAGATCATTTCCAATTAATAGTTGTTGAACTCGATCTAACATTTCATAAGTGCCAATGTCACTTGCAGCTCCTTGACGACGTGCTTCTTCGTTTCGTACAGAACGAGCACCCACCATCACGACAAACTTCAATGGATATTCAACTTTATTAAAGTTGGTTTTCTTCGGTGAGCTAGAACCGTCAAAGACTATCCATATTGCTGGGAAAACATCGGCTACGGTGGTCAAGTCCTCATCAAACTCACCACCATAAGTCTTGATTTCTCTTATCCATGGCCAAGTTCTATTTTTAATTTGTTGAGCAAGTACATCTTTAATGCCTTGCTCAACAACACTTAAATTAAGCTTTACCATTTACTTCCCCCAAAATCGTTACGTCCTACTCTGAACATCACGTTATTTGAAGAGGTCTGGATAGGTTTTGACTCTCCAGCTGGAGAACTACCGATATTGATATTGCCTTTGGAAATTTCTTTTAAAGTTCTTAATGCATCATCATAGCGTTTGCGAATAGGGTCATTATCAGACATTGCTCCAGTGCAAGCATGATAACGAGCCATGTGGCATGCAATGCTTTCAAGAAATGGGGGAACAGTTTGCAACGGCAGATTGTAGCGACTTAGATAGCCGTCAATTTCAGAGTTTGCTTCTTGCAATGCTGCATTAAGCTTGTCGTAATTAATAACATCCTGATAAGGCGCTTCATTATCTGTAAGTTGAATGATTTCTCTTTCACCGAACTTATAAATCATTGCTTCTGCCGTTGCGTACATATCACACCACCTTAATTACTGAGTACCAGTTGAGCCAACTGCAAGATGTGGTAAGCCATAACCAGCTGCTCCACGAGCTTCGATACCGAAAACAAATTCACCTCGATTGAAAACATCATCTGAGTCAATATTAGTTTTTGCTAAAAGTTCTGGCTTTTTACGGTTCTGAAAGATGATCGGTTTGATTACTTTTTTTGTGGAAAGTAAATGCCACTCGGTATCAGTCTCTAAACTTGCATCAACTAAAACCTGAACTTTTCCTTTAAAAATATTTTCAGTACCGTCAGCGAATTTAGACACAGTCATAAGGGCATTAGCAGTAGCTTCTAAAACAGGCGGAACGACTAATAAATCAGGTTTAATTTTTAAACTTCGTCCATTTTCATCTTTTAAGCTTGTCATCATAGATACAGCAGTACCAAAACCTGCTTGAGCTTCATCTAAACTTGCCCAAGATAGCTTTTTAGTTAATTTATTGGAAAAAGTAGTATTTTTCTTGTCCCCAACAGGATGGTCAGCAGCATAAAATGCTTTGCCATCGAAGCACTTATTTTTAAATCCTGTCGTTAGAGCTTCAAAAACCAGATCCTGTGGAAAGTTTTTAGCTTCTTCACCCATAGCTGCAAATAGTGTTGGAATACCAACTAGGTCACCATCTGAAATTTCATTTTTATGAATTGCGATAGTAGATTCAAAGTCATCATTTACAAGCGTATAACCATGACCTTCAAGGCGCTTAATAACTTTGTCGCCCACCCATTTACGGAGTTTTGGGAATTTACCCAACCATGCGTAGTTTTCTCCCTTACCCGTAGATGGAACTTCCGTTGCAATCAATTGCCAAGTTGCTTCAGTTTCATTGAAGGATTTATTAAACGTCGTTTTAATACCAGTGAATAAGTGTGCTAACACTTGTTTTGCATTTACGGCTGTAAATTTCATTATGCGATCTCCACCCATACATGGGTTGTATATTCAGTATCAAAACCCATGAAGCGACCAGCGATAGAGCGTGTGCCGTTCCCATCAGTTTTTGCTACTGTCTGATTGTCTTCGATAAAAATTTGTGTCCCTAACTCAGCCTGTGTCACTGGATCAGATGATGAGTTAGCAACTAAGAATTGTTGGTTTCGACGGACTAAACCGAATACCTCACCATTTGAGCCAAGGTTTTCCGCATCGTTTTCCCAAATACCAATACATTTTTGGTCTGGACCACCTACTTCAGCAGATGGGATTGCATATCCATTTGAGCCGACAACTGCAAATGTGCCTTGAAAAACCATCGCAGATGCAATTAGTGCAATAGGAATGAGAATCCCATCTCGACATTCAGTATTAATAGCCTCGGTTGCTTTTGACATTTGTTAGGCTCCGTACTTTTCAACATCAGCTTGAGAAACACCCAGCATTGAAAAAACGTCATCTTTCAATTCATCGGGTTTTGATTGCTGAGTATTGAAATCAATAGTTGTTGTTTGTTTTTGAGTTAGTGCTGCAATTTTCGGCAAACTTTCAATATGTGTTTTTACAAAATCAGGATTTGATTTTGCTTGTTCTTTAACCCAATTAATTGTTGATTCACCAGTAAGACGACCATCATTACAAGCAGCAGTAATAAGGTCGTTAATATCTTTTGCTTTAATTGCAGCTTCAGCATTGCCAGCTTTTGCAATGGCTTCTTGGTATACGCTCATTGGCACAAACTTCGATGGATCAACTTGACTATTGGCTGCCGTTTTTAATTCGATTGCTTTATCAATAGCTGCTGACAATGTTTGTCCCGTTGTTAAAGTCGTTCCTAAAGCACCGTCAAACTTAATAAATGCTGAGTTTGCAGCTGTCACAAGTTCTTCACATGTGGCAGTTTCAGGCAACCCTAATGAGTTACACATGAGTTTTAAAAACTCTTCCATTTTTGAATCCTCTTTTTTTTGAGACAAAAAATCCTGAGCCGCAGCTGCTAAACGAGCTTCGGGCAATTGATCTAAGTTAGGTGTGTTTGTTAAAGCGACATGAAGAAGGGCGGCAATTTCCCCATTTTTGTTATACATAAAAACAGGCGATAAGTACTTATACTCTTCAGATTCGATAAATCCTTTTGCTTTTTCAGTCCATGTAAATTGAGAACTACATAATCCAATACCTTCTATATAAGTGAATCCATTAGCTTTTAACCAACCAGCGGCAGGAGCAGGCTCACCAGTCTCTTGAGCTTTTAAAGTGCTGTGTTCATAATCAATAACCATATCGATGTTTCGCTGGTTCAATGAATAAGCAAGCGCATGGCCTAACTCTGGAGTTAAAATCCACGCTGGAGCATCAAAAGGACGACCATCTAAGCCACGGAAAGAACCTTCTGGAATTAGTACCAGTTGGCTTGATGAAGTCGTAAGGTCGAATGAGCAGGCTGCTGCCGCGAGTAATGTCTTTTTCATGCAGTCAGGTTAAAGTTTGCTGCACAAAAAAATGAATGGAAAAGCTTCCTAAAATTTCAAAATCTATTTTTATGTTCTAATGCGATTTAAGCGATTTTTATTATTAGGTGGACTCATTCATCAGTGACACATAGTTCTATTAAAATTATGAGAATCTAACGTTAGTCTAACGATAATTTAAAAGCCCTAATCGAATAACTTCTTATAAAAATAGTCTGCATCATCCCAAATAGCCGTTTCAGCCTCGGGTTGAAGATTATTATTTTCATCCATAGGCAAAAAGGGACGAGCTGGGATAGTGCCCCAAGGAATTGGCCCCCCGCGGCCTGTTTTGCCATATTCTCCTTGTTTAACTCCAAATTGATGAGTAGGTGCTTTAGGGTCATTAGTTCCAATCATTACACTATCAGCTTTAACTTGTGTCACGATGCTGCGGCGTAGTTGACCAGACTGAAATAACTTTTTCCCAGCTTTACGTCTTGAGATAGTAAGCGGACTTAAACCCGACCAAGAAGGACGGCCTTCAGAATCAAAATTATCTTCTACTACTGTTAGGAAACTATTAGCAATAGCGTGCCCAAGTTCTTCAGGTCGAGTTAACCTTTCAGCTACTGTCTGTAACTTTTCAATTAACTGGTCATCATTGATGTGTATGTTGCTCATGATCTATACTCAATATAAGAGTGGTAGTTTCCTAATAGAAAGGTTGCGGTCTAACGTTTGTTATTCAGCATTATGATGTGCAAGTCATCCGCCATTCTTTATTCAATTAATTCATATTGTTTTGCTTTCAACCCATCTTGAATTGCTTTTTTTTGAACTTTGAAAATACTTACAATTTCCATTACACCATTTTGATTGCGAATTGATAATTTCATTACATCATCATCGTATTGCTTAGTTAGAGCTGGCAGTAAATATAAAACGCTTTCATTCTTAACGTCATAAACAACTTGTTCAGCTAAAGTTATTAATTTGGGTAAAGCCGTCCATTCTTCAGTAGTCGGGGCATTACCAGCATCACCATGCCGTTGAGCTTTTTTACCTACCATCAAATGATCACTGATGGTCATAATCGGGCTTTCAACTGGCTGACCTTTATGTGATAAAAATTCAATTTCTTTAGTTTGTATTACTCCGACTGTACTTGTTTTATTTTGCGGCTTTCCAAAGCTCAGTGAGTTTTTAATAAATGCTTCGTGGGCTTTTATACGCGGAGTTGAATTAAGTAACTGTTGAACTTGTTGTAGCCCTTTTTCAGTTCCCATTAAATCTGAAGCTCTACGTGTCAAGACAGTATCCAATAAATAACTACTAGCAGGGGAACCATTAAAACCAGCGGCAGGGGCAAATTTTAAAATTTCGCCCGATCCAGTGGGGATATTAAACTGATAACGTTTAGCTATAACATCAGCGCCAGTATTTCGATCTGTTCCAATTTTTTCACTTATTTCTGATACCTTTCCCTCACCAGAGAGAATTTCTTTATCACCAATTTCACGAGGAGAACGGGCAACTATTCGACATTTGCACCCCCATTCACTGGGTGGGTATGCAACATTCCAAAACGGATCATCATAACGAAATACACACCCATTTAAAGCTACATGTTGCTTACGAGGATTGGCAATGGTTATATGTCTCCATTCCCAATATGGACGGGTTTCAGCTCCAGCTAACATAGCCTTATAACGACCAGCAGAAAAAGCACTTTGCATATTTGTGTCATAAATTGTGCGTAGTCTGCGAGGGCTTCCTAATTGAACTTCTTGCTCTTTACCCTCTGGATTCTTTTCAATTTTTTTCCCCCACCAGCCCTTTTGTTCTAAGACAGGTGTTAGATCAGCTTTCCACTTTTCAAAGCTCTGACCACTTTCTAACGCGGTAATAAGTGATTTTCGTATGTCTGATAAAATATCAATGCGGGCAACTTTAGCGACAGTAAAAGCTCGGCTATGAGCATCGTCTAATGTTTCGTGCCAATCCCATCCAATTTTAAAACCTTTGTTCTTTAGGTAATCAATTGCATCCTGTGGTGGTAAGGTAAACAAGGCATTAAGTTCAGGGCGTTGAGGAGTCGGCATCAGTTTTGCTCCGATTCAACACTAAGCCGCCCAAGCATTTCACTCGCAAAAATTAACTTGGTTAGTTTATCTTGCAGTTCTGGCTCATCATCATTTGGATACAAGTCTGAAAGCAATTGTAGGATTTCATCTTCATTTTTCGAGTTCTGAATTTTTTTAATTAGAGAACTGAGCCATCCTTCAGCAATGCTTTGGCTCTGTTTTGCCTGATCATTTAAAAGGATTTGTAAGGCTTGTTCTTCAAGCGGCAGTTGAACCTGATTAGCTGCTAGCAATTTATTTAAAAGAAGGGGCTGAAATGAGTTTGCTGCTAGGTTAGGGATTTGCTTCTCAGATTGGATTCCTAAAACTGGTTCATTAATATCTGTAGGCTGTGGAATACCAAGCTTTTCATGTGCCCATGCGACAGGTATTTTCATACCGACAGAAACCAGTTTTTCTAGTGAGTCACTGAACACCTGCATATCTTCAGTATCAGTAGTATCGAAGTAAAAAGATGGATATCTATCTGGAGTGATGTTTGGATAGTTTAAGCGCATTAAATAATTGATTAAACAATCATTTATTGAGCGAGCTAGTTGTTTTGCATCAGATTTAATAAGACGGTCAAATTGAACTTCATGGGTTTTACTCTGAGCATTTGTACTCGTTTTACCATCCGCCTGACTTAATAAAGTACCTCCAACGATAACTTTCGATTGGGTTTGCTCACACCATTTAATCAACGCAAAATGATTGTCAGTATCACCATTTGCAGCAGTTTCAAAGTCAATGCTCATACCGTTAGGAATTGTCCCACCTGCATTACGCCCGATAGACATAACTGCACGAAGCAGAGTCATTTTTTCTTCATTTGTTGCACCAGCTGGATATTTACCAACACGAATAGGGAGGCCATAAATTTCTAAGAACTCCATTACATCTCGTACACCGTAGTTTTTAAATAAGAAGGGCCAACTTAAAATACGGTGTAAGCCTGAACGGGCAATGTATCCAGACTTTGCTTTATGACGATGAATAAACCATCCAAAATCCCAAAATTCGCTCCCTTCTGGAGAGCCATCAATATTAAGTCGCAACTCATTTGGCTTATCATGAGGAGTCATAAAATTGCGAGCGAGTTGATGTTCAAAACTTTTTGGCAGCCACAAATTACCAAGCTTATGCCATTCGATTTCTTGACATGAATATCCATGTCCAACGCCGTCCATTGCATCGAAAAGAAACATTTCAAAATCTTGAATGTCACCGATCCATTCAGCTACTTCTTCAGCTATTTTCTTTTCTTGTTCTGTTGGATTTTTTTTCGGTGGACGTACTCCCCAATCTAAGCCGTTTACACCTTTCTTACGTTTGTCCATCTCTGAAAAGATATGACCATCACGTTCTTCCATGTCACAAAATAAATCGGCTTGAGCTTGCAAGTTACCTTGTTCAGCTTGAGTTAATAGCTGATGTAATCGTGAAGGCGTTAATCCAATAATCGGGTGTTCTTGCCACTGTTGGTTTAACCAACCGACTTCAGCTGTTTGTGAAGTTTCTAACGCAATTCTAGACTCAGAGGATTTTTTGTCTTTTTTAGCCATATCAAAAAATAAGCACAATACGAGATTGTGCCTAATATGATGGATGTCCAATTAAGTTTTGATTGGAAAGACTTCCTAATAGTTTAAAAGTTCAGATATAGGTTCTTGAATTTAATGAATTACAATATTAGTTTTTTCTACATTATCTTCTACTGAAATCGTTGCACCATTTGATAAATTACTAGTGATATTGCTTTGGGTTGAAGCACTTTTACTAAGCACATTTGTTATTTCATTAGATTCATTTAAACGATAAGGAAAACGTAAAAATACTTGTAATGAGTCTGCATCAGCTTTTTTATTAAGGTTGACACTGAGAGACGTCATTACCCAATCTTTTGGTCCTTTCCATGTAGCTATGATGCCTAAAGTATCAGTGTTATTTACAATAGTTTGTTGGAATGTGTCGTTATTAACTTCTTTAACATCATTAGTGAATTGAGTGCGACCATTCACTACATCATTAAAAAAACTCTCTGGAGTGTTCGCTGAACTTCCTGCCAAAGAACCAATAAGTTTGGTTTCATCTTTTTGTGTTAGTTCCTGTTTCGGAAGTTCTGGATTTGAACAACCAAACAACCCCATGCAAAAAAATGCAGTAAATAATAATTTATTCATAAATAGCCCCTTTAAATGAATTAACCATTTTACTTTATTTGTAAGTAGAGAAAATTATTATTCAATTTATTCAATAGAGTGACTCATTATTTATAAATATATCGTTTTCTGTTAATTTACATTTTTTTACATTACGGAAAAAATTGTAGTGGATAGCAATAACGTTAAAAAAACCAAAGAAAAGTCAAAATTCCCATTTATGCTTATATTTTCAATAGTGTATATGGCAATGATAATTCTATATTGTCTTTTAGATGTTAAGGGGATGAAAACATTAAAGCCAAATGAGTGGGGAGACTTTTTAGCTGGATTCTTTGCGCCATTAGTCTTTATGTGGCTAATTTATGGTTATTATCAGCAGGGAAAAGAATTAAGTCTTCAACTTGAAGAAGTGAAAAATAGCGTAACACAGCAAACTAAAATGGTGAATTTACAACAACAAGAAATAGACGCTAAAAATTTTGCAGCCAAGCCATTTTTTAAAATTGAAAATCCAAATTTTGAAATTACCTATGAAGGTGGTTGGACTTACGATCCACAATCGAATGAACCTCCAGAAGAGCCAGAAGAAGTGACAAAACTTTTTTTTGATATTAAAAATTTAGGGGAGGTCGCAAAACATATTAATGTTATTGATAGCAATACATCTCAACAATTAGACTCAGAATATGAAATAAAAAAAGATAATACTAAACGTATTTTCTTCTATGTCGAAGATATTTACACCAAAGAATTAGCTTCAAAAAATGAAGTAGAGTTTTATTTAGCTATTATTTATTTTAATAGTTATGGGAAAGAATATAAAGATTATGTGATCGTTAGAATTTATGATTTTGATGTAAATTCAATGCATGCAAATATCATGGTAAGAAAGTTGGATAGAAATTAATACAATTTCTTATTGGATGTTATGTAAGCTAAAAATTGAGTGTTAGTAATGAAAAAATATACAACCAACTTAAAAATTGTAAGAAATAAAATTAAAAGATATAGAAAGGAACATCCTTTTATATTTTATTTTTTAATTTTATATCTAGGGGGATTACTTATTTATGCTGCAATATTCCATATATGGTTTGCTGATTACAGCAAAGCTATGCCTTTGAATGAAATTGGAGACTTTCTCGCTGGGGTGTTTGCACCAATAGCATTTTTATTTTTGTATTTAGGTTATAAACAAAATAGTGAATCAATTAGGATTCAAAGTGCGGAATTAAAAGCTAGTACTGAAGCGTTGAAATTACAAGTTGTTGAGATGAAGGACTCAGTAAATCAACAGAAAAAAATGATAGAAATCCAAAATGATGAAATTAAAGCTAAACACTTTTCAGCAAAACCTTTTTTAACATTCAAAGTTTATAATTTAAATAAATCTGAAGAATCCTATGATGTTACTGATGAGTATGGTGACTATATTGAAACTATTCAACGCAAAATCTGCGAATTTAAATTAACTTTTGAAAACAAAGGGGAACTTTCAAAACAATTATCTTTCATAAATGCGGATAATACTTTTTTCTGGCAGCTTTATGAACTTAGAAAAAATGAGAAAATTGATAGGAAAATAGAGTTAGATGACGATGAAATTGATCAACTTGAACGCAAACAGAATTTCTCGAAAACATTTATCGTTCAGTATTTTGATCAATATGGGAAGGAATATAAAACAAATCTTCAATATGAAATAAAATATTTTGAGCCTGAAGATGAGTTTTATGTATCCTGTAAAACAGTTGCCTAAAACCACAACATTGAGCTAGTCCAATCACTATAACCATCTGAATTTCGCTCTATCTCATCTGTGGATGGGATAGGAGTGAAACTAATTTACGGGTTAACTACTTCATTTTTGATACTTTGTTGCAATAATTTTATCCATAGTAATGAGGCTAAGTGATAGTCGAATACTAAAGGGGGGATTGTTCCAACAATTTAGTTACTTCATTTTCAATTAAAGAGTTCTTAACACTTAACATTCAAGGGGAAGTTTTGCCATGAATAAATATTTTGAGAAACCAGCAGTTCAATATTTCTTTTTAATAGCAATTAGTATTCTATACTTCTTTGGGATATGTCATTTTTTTAATATTGATTTAGCCAAATTGAGAGCGTTAGATCCTAATTCACTTGGAGACTTCTTAGCTGGTTCTTTTGCTCCTTTAGGTTTCATCTTATTGATCTTGGGCTATACCCAAAATACACAAGCACTTAAATTTCAAGGTGAGGAGCTAAAAGCAAGTACTGAAGCATTAAAATTACAAGTTATTGAAATGAAAGAATCAGTTGATCAACAAAGAATAATGGCAGAACTACAGAAAGTAGAGTTGGAAGATAGACATAATGCGGTTATACCAGTGATTGCTGTGGATTGCACAGTTAATGTGTTAAATGGAAAGATTAATTTTAACTTAGGTTTTGCTAATCATAGTGAAAATCCAGCAAGACATATAATTATTGAATATTTTCCTAATGAGTCTAAGACTTTTGAAATTTTTCCTAAAGATTACTATCAGGAAATTAATACACCATTTACATCTGATGAACACCTTCTATTTAGAGATAATAAGAAAGTTGTACGAGAAGTTGGAATTAAATTTGAAAATATTTTTGGTCGTAAGTATGAGAATAAATACAAAATTTCTACATATCTTGAAAATGAAAAAAAACACACAGATATAAAAAGAATCCTTTAGAAATATGCAATTCTCGGCACCTCATTTTAAATTAGTAGATTTTTTAAGCTTAAAGATAAGGCAGAAATGTTTCCATGCAGAATTCAACACCAAAGAAGAATCCTTTTTATAAGACTTGGGTCTTTTGGGCAGTTCTTTTATATTTGTTATTTATTTTTTTATACAACCTTAAGTTTTATTTTAGTGAGGGTAAAAATGTATTACTTTCTTCAAATGAATTAGGAGATTTTTTATCAGGAGTATTTGCACCACTAGCTTTTTTATTCATTATTTTGGGATACAAACAAAACAACAAAAACCTTCAACTAAATTCAGAGGCAATTGCTCAACAGGCTATAGCAATACAACAGCAAGCTAAATCTTTGGAACAACAAGCTCTGGCATTAGACACTCAAATTGCTGAATTAAAAGTTGCGAATGAATCCTACCTTCGTCAAGTTGATGAAATGGAAAAATCTGTAGAAGCTCAGCAAAATATGTTTTTATTGGCTGAAAAGCAATATCAAGAATCCATGGAAGAGAAAGAAAAAAGTTTTCTTCCCTTACTCAACCTTCTCGGATCTAAATATACTCAAACAATGTCTTATGGTGGTGAATATGAACATAAATTCATTCTGACTTTAAAACTTCAAAATCAGTCAATTAAGAATCTCAAAGTATTAAGTAACTTTTGGTATATTGCTAGAAGTGGAGGTACATACGATCAGTCGAATAGAACCGAAGTTGATTCTTTCAATATTGACAAAGTAATTGTTTTAACAATGTATAGAAAATCCAATTTAGTGCCTTTCATAGATAATATTTTAACCATCGATTATTATGATGAAAGCAATAGAAAATATTTAAAAAAATACTCTATCACTAAGAATTTGGATGATATTGTAATTCTTGATGAAATCATTCCATAGATTTAAATACACCCAGTCGAACTAAACCAATCATCATACTCTTCTAAATTTAGCTCTATCTCATCTTTAGATGGGATAGGGGTAAACTCAATCTTACAAGCTAAATGCAAACTAGCGAACCAAGCCAGAATTAATGCAACAGCGCCATCTCCATGACGATAAAGTTCAGGGTCTTTAATGTCCTTAGCACGTACTTTTGACACCATATAAATTCCGTCAACTTCCTCAATCGCTGAGCAGTCATTTTTTAAGTCAGCATCTTGCGGCAGATCGACCATGTCTTCTTCAAAAGCGGTTACAAGTTTAGGTGTCCAAAGACCATACCAAGCACGGCTCAATTTGATTTGATGCACCATGTGCTCACCATATTTTTCCGCTGTATTTTCAGCCAGAGTTTCACCATTACCTGTGGCATCCATTGCAATACCACTAAAACGAGGTAGACGATCCAACATATACCACAACACTTTCTGTTGTAAGCGAGAAGGTACTTTGTGCATCTCAATTACAAACGGTGCAATACGACGTAAATCTTGAGCAATATAAAAGGGCAGAATGAAACTAAAGTCGCGGTGACGTGCATAGTCTTGCCCAGCACAATGTTGTTTTGTTCTATCCAATTTTTGCAATTCAGGCTCTAAATTGCGCTGAATCCAATCATCTATATAAGCATCGCGCTCAGCTGGAGATAACTCTGTGAAATCATCTCCTAACTGCAAACGAAGAACTGTTCTAACTTCAGTCATTGCACGTTCAACCCATAGTGTAGGTAAACATACAGATGAACCATCGCGGGGAATAGCGTCTAGTTCCTCACGCATGGCAGCTTTACGGCTACCGTAAGCTTTACGGATTTTTGTGTACCATTTTTCTTTTCCTTCAATTGTTGGTTGTTTTCCCTGCATAAAACAAACACGTTCATAGAGGCCATTAGCAACAGCATCATCGAAAGTGACAACCAAGGATTTAGCATCTTCGCCAAAAACACCAGCTTCAATGTCTTTTACAAACTGATTGAATGCATTGTTTTTACCATTGTGTGAACTAATAACAGCAATACGACCACCCCAAATCAACAGTGCAGTTGCAGCTTCAATTACACCTTGCACGTTTGGATGGAATGCAGCTTCATCAATAATAACTTTACCCTGTAAGCCACGGATGTTTTCTGGTCGACTTGATAAAGCTACGATTTGAAAGCCACTTGAGTAACGAACTCGATATGCAGTGATCTGGCGGGTTTCACCTTTATCGTTTTGGTCTTCAAAAAGAAACTCTTCAATTTGAGAAATACCTTGGCCTTGTGCTTCAGCAATTACACGGGAAAACTTTGCACAGTAGCCGATGAACTCCAGACCTTTCTCTTTGGTATCCCCGATATAGAAAACACTCATACCACCAGCTTCTTTACTGGCAGCTGCTGTTAGCACGGCATCAAAACTCTCTGCAAAAGTAATACCAGTACGACGGCCCTTTGGACAAACTTTAATATCCGTTCTAATTTTGAGCCATTCAACTTGGTGCTTCATTAAAACACCTTCCTCAAATGGATTTAAATTATTTGGAATATTACGAGCACGTTCTGGAAGTTCATCCCATTCAATAACGCGCACCGTATCTTGCCGAGGCTTTGGAGTATTCATTACTTAATACCTAATATTTTTTCACGCCAGAATTGGATTTGCTCATCGCCCATACCCTGTGAAGCTGCTGCTTTTTTGAGGTTTTCATCTTGTTCTTTAAGCAACTCTTCACGCGCTTGACGACGTACTTCGCCACGGTTGTCCATTGCTTTTTCTTTAGTCATCATTGCTGCACGAGCAGCACGGGCTAAAGCACCAATCGAATCGATATCCATTTTGGGTTTCTCTGGATCAGATCCATCATTGGTTAATTCGTCTAAAGCTTGTTTAGTGACAATCGCTTGGATGGCTTGGGCCAACAACATACCGCCTTTATCGTCGGGGTCTTCTCCAAACTCTTTAACTAGCACTTCTGACGCAGTCGCAAACTCACGCATAGCTTTTGCTTCTTCAGCCCAGCTTTTCTTTTCACGACCAAGTGCTGAGCGGCTTGGAATAGAATCTGCTGGAAACTCAGCACGAATCTCATCCAGCATTTCATTTAATGTTAAACGATCTTCACGCAGTAATTTCTCTACAAAAATGCGTTGTTCATCAGACAGCTTATGCATAAAAGATTTAGCCATATTTACACCTATTATGCGGAAGGACGTTTAACACCGTGTGTAGTGATACGACCCGTTGCAACATCAGCGCCACGCTCAGTAAGTTTTACAACTAAGACCGAACCTAGATCATTTTCAAGTTCAATAAGCCCTTGGTCAGTTAACCAGTGAAGTTCTGTTTTCACTTGATCACGACTAAAGCTATGCCCAAAACGATCTAATCCAGAGACTAGAACAGATGAATTTGAACGGTACTGGGGTAATTCATGTAATAAGCGTAAAAGTACTAGGCGCATATCTTCTTTTAAATGGTTAGCAAAGCTCATCCTTATTAATCCTTCTTATGTAGTAAATAATCATTAACACGCGCTACTTGTGTTGCTAAGGGAGAGATAATTTCTTTCAACCCCGCAACAGTCTCTTTTAGTGCTTTCATATCGCCAGATAGTGCATAAATAAGCTGATGATCAGGCATATTACGAATGCGTTCTTCAGCTTTAGTAAGACGCTCTTTTACTTCTTGCAATTCTTTATCTTTTGCAGCTTGGCGGTTAGAAATAAAGACATATACCCCAAGTGCAAAATTACAGAGAAATGCAATTAAACTAATGACTGTTGCAGGGTTGATTTGCATTAATTACGTCCTTGCAAAGCCTTACTATTTGGGTATCGGTTTTGATCTATAAACCGAGTGAAAAAGCCCAAAATAGCTAAAACTGCTGTAACTTTCGCTTGAGACGCTAAGGGGAGTAGTTGTACCAATTCAGGTGGAATTCCCCAAATTTGAATATAGGCAATAAGGGCTAAAAACCAGTTTGATAACCACAACCAGCCATGTCGCCAGTTTTCTACAACCCAACGTTTTTTATTCAAGGCGTATCTCCAGCTGCATAACGCAAATTGCTGGCAACTCGACGAGTCCAACCTCGACCAAATTCGGGGAATGTTTTTAACTTAGTATAAAAATCAAGGCGCTCAGCATTAAATAAAACCAAGACATCATCGAGGGATTTTTCATTAATTGCCCCTAGAGTCATTTTTCCAACTGATCCATCATCAGCAACGCCAACAGCCCGTTGTAAAATACGAATTGCGTTGCCGATACCATGATTCACCGCAGCATCAAACATTTGAAAACCAATTGCAGAATTGTATTGTGCGCATTTGGCACGTTCCCAATATGCTTTACGATAAATTTCCTTGGCTTGATCACGCTTCATATAGCGCATAGCACTCGCATAGCCATTTGCTCGCGCTGTTGCTATTGTGATTCCCCAAATTGTTTCACCACCGGGGTCTTTGGGATTATTTACATATCCGCCTTCGTGCCCAATAGTGCGCTCAAATACTTCATCAAAACTGAGAGGCATCTAATAAACTCTAATAATTAAAGTAATGTAATTATTCGATTTAGAATGATTGGTTATTAGTGGAAATATTTCCAAAAAAAAACCGCCCGAAGGCGGCTTGAAATTGTAATGTTGGATCTAAGCAAACATATCTAATTGGTTGTTATTATGGATGGGTGTAGCCTTTTTAGTATGCATGTTATGGCGTATTTGACGAATCCAACGGGCAGTCACATTGTATTTCTTTGCTAATGTTTTTTGGGCAGCAGTATTAGCCCCAATTTCCTCTAAATCTTGTTCTATACGTTTATTGCGTAAAACACCTAAATAACGGTCTGATTTAGGAATATATACAAGGTCGCCATTCCAATACTGACATAATTTTTTAAGATTATTGAAGCCAAGTAATACAGCTAATTCATGAGCTTCGGTAACAGTTTTTCGGGGCGGGAATTTATAGTCAGAACCTCCGAACCGTTCAATTAAAATCATCGCGGTTCGGTAGTCTGTTAGTTGAATAATAATTCTAAGATTTTCTGGAAGTTTGTGGAGATATTCGTCTTGTTTCATTGGAGGTTCGCTTCTTTCTATACTCTAATGAAGCAACTATACGCCATAGCTCATTTTCCGTACAAAATTCTAACGCTTCTTTCTGAAACATACGTCTTGCAATACCTACAGCATAATTCCAATGTAATCCACTTTCGGTTAAAAGAGCTTCAATTTTTGCAATTAAAGCCTCTTTAGTTAATTTTACTTTAGGTTTTTTACCAAACTCTCGTTTTGTGAAACCAAGGTTTTCAAGATGCTGCAATACTTTGACTAACTCATCATTATTTAGGTCTTTTGCAGACCGTTTTCCAGTGATCTGCTCAAGCATATCTCGATAAGTATCATCATCAAGACCAAGTTCAGCTTTTCCCATGTGTATTGCAGCAAGGCGCTGATTACGTGAGGGCTGTTTCACTTTTCATCTCTGTAATGAGTTCAATTGAGTCACTAACTTTAATCAAATGTGTTAATGCAGCACGAGCAGTTGAAAAGTGGGTTCTCTTAAAAGTTATAACCTCATCTAAATTAGGAAACAACTTATAGGCGCTACGTTTACCCATCTCTTTAATAAGTTTTGCCTTAGCTGCTGGTTTAAATAATGCTTGAGTTCCATTAGGGTAATATTTACTTTCAGGATGTTGTTCAGGGTCAAGCAGCCACTTCATTTTAAAATAACCATTTATGAATATCTCTATGGCTAATTTTAGATTCTGTACACGTGTTAGATGTAGAGATACTTCAAATTCATCACACTTCAGTTTAACTGACGAAAACTGACTATCTAATCTTTCTAAAATAAACTCTTTTTGCTCTTTAGTTAAAGCCATTAAAACGCCTCCATATTTCGCTGCTCATCAGTACCAGTTCGCGACAACTGGTAGACACAGGCAAGGATGCCTGTGTTTCACTACATTTAAGTTATTGAGGCAATGTCTAATGAAAGGGGGAAATAACCGCCAGTGGAGTCGTCACGAATGTAAAAACGTAAGTAGGCTTTGCTACCAATAATATTGATACTGTCTGAAATGGCTTGCATAGCTTGCTTCCATTTCGGGTGGTTGATTTCGATACGTTTCAGACCTAAAACTTTAGTGGTACTAATATCTCCCTTTTTATCGACATTAAATGCGTTGTTAATGATGACCTTAATTTCGTTGCGACTTCCTTCTGTCCATTCTTCAAGACACTCATCAATAAGCTGTTTGGCAGCTTGCAAACGCTCATCAAAACTGATGTTTTCTGCAATATTTCGTTGAATCTTTAGTCTTCCGTCGTAACTCATAAGAGTGACGTTGCCTTTAGTGCCACCGACTTTTGCATCGTACTGTTCAGTTGAAATCTGTATGAAGCTTGCAATATCAGCAAAACCTTCAACTTTGAACTCTTTTAAAAGATCGTGAATTTCCTTAGCTTTTTGATGAAGCTTGCGAACTGTTTGATCACGCAACTTGTCAATTTCTTTAACATTTGCATTTGGTACTAAAGAACCTTGAGCGTTTTCCCAAAAGCCTTCAGGGATTGTTAATGCATTCATTGTTTAGCTCCTTGGTTTTCTTTCACATAGGCTTCGATCATCGCCTTGTATACTTTTTTACGGTTTGTACATGTCACAGGATGTACCCAATCAGCACGATGAGGGTTCATAGCCACATGTCCTGCATGAATCATGGCTTCAGTCGGTTCACGGGGAACAAGCACATAATCGCCACTTATTAATTTGTCTAAATCCTTAGCGAATTTTTCACGCTTAGTTTCAGCAACCATGTTTATCTCCGAATATGTCTCTGTTTAGCTTCATATTCCGTTTGGCAGCCTATACAGCGTTTTACGCTTCCAAGCTTGCGGCGCTGTTCAGGAATCTCTCGTCCACAGTCATCACATTCAAGATTGCTTTGAATATCAAAGCGATTAGCATGGCTAAGTGTGTAAGCCACATTTGCTTCAATAACGTCTGAAGCTACATCTGCTAAATCAGCCATTGCTGTTCCTCAAGTAATACGTTTTCTATTTACACTACCGATAGGGCATGATTGGCATGCGCTCCAGTGCCGCATTTCTGCTGGGTTTTGAGTAGGGGCTTTTCGATCACGAAAGGCACTACATTCGCTTGGGCTAATAACTCTGTTGAGGTATGGGCATTGAATTTGCCCCAATACTTTCAACACAGTCTTTATTAATCTTTCTGTACTTCCGACGTACTTATCGCGGAGCGCGAGCGATAAACTTGGTCGTGCATAACCGAGTTCATCGGCAACTTTTTGTATACTTCCCAACTTCTCAATGCGGGCATAAACAAGTTGCTTCCACGGCTCCAATTGCTCAATTTCAGAGACAGGCAACTTCTTTGATGTATTTGACATACCAAAGCCCTCCATACATAAGTACGATTAAGACAAGCAGAATGCCTACTAAAATTCGATAGAATCTTTTGCTATACACGAGATCAAGTTGAGCTTGCTTAGTACATTCGCGTTCATGTGCAAGTTCAGCTAAAAGACGAGCACGATCACCCACAAGAAATTGATCTTTTTCATTTCTAAAAAAAGATGGCTGGATTTTGTTATTCATTTTTTAATTCCTTGTTTCAAAAGAGATCCATGCTTTAATTCCTCTTCAAAGACATGAGATTCTTGGAACATTAATGCATTGGTGTTCTGGTCTACGACTTGGCGAATATTGCGAATCGTTGGAGGTTTTGCCCCTGTGTTCATATCAGGCAAAAGTTGATATTTGGTTTTTTTATCTGTCTTGCTTCCAAGATTGGAGACATAGCCAGCGCACCACAACATGACCAAATATTCATCAGCAATACGAGCGGGAATGTTGATTTCATCATTACTGGAAAGAGCTGCAAGTTCGTGAGCATTTACAGCTGCCCGTGTAATGCGCAATGTATTCCACATTGCTTTTTCAATCATTTCTGATGTCTTGGGTTTGATAAAGGAGCCATCACGACGAATCTCTGGAGCGCTATATCCTGTGTCACGCTCCAAGCAATAACGTATAATCGGCTTTTGAGAAATAACACTTATAAACCCAGCAGCTTTCAGGCCGTCTATGAAAGCTCGTGCAGAATTAATCTGCATCGAGCCAGCTTCAGCCACTTCAACTAAAGTAAAACCTTCAGAACGTTGGCGAATTTCGTTCCATACTCTTTGATGAGGAGGTGTATAAGTGGTTGCTTTTAAATTTCGACGCATTGTGACCTTTGAATTTGTTCTAAAAAACGCACCTTCCATCAGAAACTCCGAGGCTTAGGGCTTTCGCCTGTTACAAAGCCTTGAGGTAAGATTAATTTCAGCTCTTTCGGTGTAACTTGGCTAATACCTTGCTCCAAACATTGCTCATGAAGCATTTCAAGGTTTGTAGAAACACGTCGAGTTGAACCTCGTACTGCGACAATTAATTGCTCTAAAACAGAAGGATCAATTTCTACATGAGGTGCATAAATACGGCTCAAAAGACTGGCATCATGCATATCTGAAGGAAGTGCAGGAACCCAATTCAATACACGTCCATGAAAACGTTCCCACTTCTCTAATTTGCGCGGAAGTAGCTCTTCACCAATAATTAGGAAAGTACCTTGGCTAGACTCGTAAAGGTCACGAACAATCTCAACCTTATTGCCTTGAATGAGATGGTCGAACTCATCAATGATTAAAGGGCGGCCTGATTTAGCAATTTCTGCACTGGCAAGTTCCATCATGTCTGATAAAGTTGGTTGAGGTGGAATGCTCATTTCACGAAGCAATGCCTGTGCAAATGCTTTTTTTGTATAGGTAGATTTAACTTGCACATAGAAAGCATCTGTCTTTGTAGCAACATAATTAGCAGCAGTAGACTTACCGAAACCACTTGGGCCATAGAAAGCAGAGATTCCTGGCAATAGGGGATTACGTTGTAATGTGCGGTTTACAGCTTCATAACATTGAGCAATGTTGCGAATATTAGCGATGCCGCTAGAAGGATTGACATTTGAAGTCATTTAAATCACCATAAAAAAGTAAGTTGTTTTACATGTAATGTTGGTACGCCAATACCAGCATTACCCTTGACGACGCTCTAAATGCTTTTTGAGCGTTTCGTCATCTAAGCTGTTTTGCCTAAACTTCTTAGATACTTGGAACATTTCCCAAAACTTTTTGTCTTGTTCTGATACCTCCTCACCATTCAAAATTTGATTATCAATACTGATCCAACGATCAACCGCAGAAAGGTTGCCCATTGGTTCATGCTGTACTTCTTCAGGTAAACGAGCATCTTTAAAAAAGATAACCTCTTGATTTTTCTTTTGGATTGGAAGAGCTTCCAATTCTGCAAAGAGCTTTTCACTCTTATTCATGTTGAAAGGAATAATCGTTTGGTTTTCAACATGTTCAATTACAGCTTTAGGACTCATTTCTTCCATTACTTCCAATTGCTTCGCAGCTAAACGACGCATACGACCATCTGCACGTGCAGCGCGAGCTTGTTCAACTTTTGAAACAGGGAAGTAATTACGCTTATTCGCATTCCAGAATGCATAGCAAATTAGGCGACCAGACTCTTCACGTACAACGATTCGATTGGCATCATGAATGTCATAACCAACAAGAACGCTTTCATTGTGATATTGCTCAAGGTCGGCACTGAAATATCTGTTTCCGAATAAATCAATCTCACCTCTGCGAACTTTGCGTTCTTCGTAAGGGCGAAACAAATCTTCAGCATCCCAATCTTCAACTCGATCAATTGGAACTCCTTGTTCTAATGCCTCGTTCCAAGCTTCTAACGGAGTTTGATAGCGTTTTTTTAATGTGCTTGGATCAGTAACACGCTTTAACCCACTGTGAGGTTTATTGTTATATTGCTCAACTACTTGAGCTACATAATCAACAAAATCAACCCAGCTAATCATTGCTTTAGTCTCGCCATAACGCTTTATTTCATTACGTGTAAGCTTGAACACTGCATTGCTGGCTTCACTATCCATATCTTTACCAATGTAAGTTGGTAAATTTTTGGCAGCTTTAACCCATATAGTCTGGTGACTACGTTCGATTAAGCCTTTTGCTTGTGAGTTGTAAGGCAGAGCATGGCTTATCTCTGTATTAAGTCGAGCCAATACACCACGACCTTGTGCCTTCAATAAATCATTTTTATAGCCAGACCCATTGTCGACATAGAAAATTGCAGGAATACCGCATTCAGTTGCACTCATGCGAATGGCATCTAATACAGCCCAGCTGCTTTCTGAAAGGGCAATAGACCACCCAACTAAACGACGAGTTGCAACATCTAATATTGAGGTGAGTTCTGGTCTAAATGGTTTCCCATGTTGAGGATGAGCAACTTCAGCATCAAAACAATGACCATCTGCTGTATAAATGTCTGTAGGTAATAGGGCAGAAGTATCACGACGAATAAAGGGTTGAATATTCTTTAATTCGCGTTTACCCATTCGACCTTTTTGCACATCTACATTACCCATCTTTTCGTTTAGAAAACGATAAGCTTGAGCATAGCTAGGGCATGGAATCTTAGAATCCAAATAGTTTGGAAGTTGTTCCAGCACTACAGTCAATGTTGGCTTTTGAGGTTGTCCCCAAAGTTTTAATAAGGCAGCAGCCCACGCAGGTATAACTGACTGTCTTTGCTTTGGTGCAAGAACTGCTATCACAGGGATTTTCTGTAATTCAGCTTCTTCGACAGCTTTTACCCAATCAAATACAGAACGTCGGCTAATAGCACGTTTTTCACCTGCTTTTGCATTACCTTTCAAAACGGCTTCAAGAATGTCGGAAGATAAAGTTCCTAATGAAGCTTTCTCTACAAACTGTTCAATCGCAGGAGTTTTTAAGACACCTTGTTTAATTTGTTGCTGGATATAGCGCACAATAAATAAACGGTTTTCAGCTACTTCGCGCTGCCAGTTCAAGAGATCAGTGGTTTTCACTACTTGATTACTTACCACTAAAGCTGATGGTTCCGCTTGAATAGCTAAACTTACATCATCCTTAATATTTTTAAGAACTATGAGTTCCATTAATTCCTTGGAAAGTTCGTATTCTTTCCGAACTCCCCCTTTCCCACGACTAGGAACTTCTCTATACTTCAATTCATTAGTTTGAACATATTTCTCCCAACCACGTCTAGTTGTTGGGTGGTTTGATAGGTTCAATTCTAATAAATCAGCAATACTGTAATGTGATTTCATTAGACACATTCCTTTTTGCTGTAGCGTGGATATATACGCTTGTTGTCTACTGTCCAACGATCTGGAAATAGCTCGTGCAAAGGTTTTTCCAGAAATGTAGAGATAACTTGCTCACCGCGTTTACTGGGATGACAAAGGGCATTACGAACTGTTTGCGCAGGTAAATTATTGTCCTTTGCTAATTGAGCAAGGCTTTTTCCTCTGCGTTCAATTTCAGCTTTAATGCTGTATTTATCCCATTGTTCTGTGGGGTTTTGCTCGAATCCCATACGAACTCCTTAGCCTTACAGGCTTTTTTTTAACTGGTTAGAATTGGCGATTGCCTTATCTAACGAAAATAATAGTTCGTAAAAAGTTCGAAGTAAAGAGTTCGCAATAGAAATTACGAAACTTTTTGGGAGTATTTTTTTAAGTGCCTGATTTTAATATAAATAAAGTTGTTCGTTTTTCTGAGTTCGATATTGCACAGTGTTCGCAATTTAAAGAATTTAAATACGAACAAGAGAAAACACCAATTCAGACCCGTTTATATTTTTTAATGTTGTACGGATACAACCCAAGAGGGGAAACTGAATCCTTATATGGATGGGCAGCAAGAATAGGGCTATCAAAATCGACAGCTTTCGGGATTTTCTCGAAGGGTAATCAAAATATGCATGCTTCTGTTGCTACAACTATTGCAGAAGCTACAGGAGCAACACCAGACTGGATTCAAAGAGGAGTCGGGGAGCCATTTATCCGTGATACCCCTTTATATAAAGAGTTAGATAAGAAAATCATACAGCCATTGAAAGAGGAGAACCTTTCAGAAGGTACTGATGATAAGGAAATCAATCTAAAAGTATTGGAAAAATGCTTTGAAGCCACTGATGGGGCTTTGTATGACACTTTTAGAATGATGGAACCAGACGATAAAGCTGATTTCATTTTAAAATTCTATACAGCTTTGATTGAAGACAATGGTTTAACTTTAAAAGTCGATCAAGAGAACTTTGTATCATCTATATTCACAATTGAATATTCGTTGTACTACGCACGACAAAAAATGTCGCCCTCTAGTAAAACTACCTTGATTTCAGGTATTTATGATAGCTATCATTCTAACGCTGAGATGAGAAAATCAGCTTACGATATGTATTTGGAATATAAACGGAAAAAGTAGTTCATGTTAGAGAGCCATAGTGAAAGTTTAGTTCGTCAATTTATGAATATGTCACAACCTGATACTTATAACTTTAATATTAAATTTAAAACTCAAGACCAAACTGTCTTTGAGATTGAACTGTCGGGGAATGGTATTATCAGAAATGAGATTGAAAGGCACTTAATAGATGTTATTGATCATTCAGTAGCATCAGCTACAAGGGCAATCCTTAGTGCAAAATAAAAGATAAAAACTTACTACCCTTTAAGTTTTCCCAAATATTAGTGCAAAATAAAGGACAAATCAGAAAAGTCTGGTTTGTCCTTAAAAAATTCTCAAACTATTGGTACTTAAAGGTTCCATCCCATATCATCCCGTAATATCCCAGCTTATCCCATATATATACAGTGCAGAATAAATAGATAACTCACATTATTTAGTAAAATAAAATGGGATCGGTTATTAACTTATTGATTATTTTTAATAAAATTAAAAAAACTGGTTGAGTGGTTAAGTTTATAAATTTAACTTTTTTATCTATAAATTATATTTTTAATAACTATTATTTAAGTAATTGCTTAATTGTTGCTCTAATAAATTGTATTCTAATTGTTATTTTTTATTGCATTTATTATAGTTCGCATTCCAATAATTACTGATAAACCTTTGGTTTCATGATGAAAAAATTATTACTTACTTCTTTGATTGCTTTAACTTTGGGAATAAATGGTTGTGCAACTATTGTTTCAGGTTCTTCGCAAACACTGACTTTTACTAGTGTTCCTGAGTCTGCAACAATTGAAATTAAAAACCGTAAAGGCGTGAAAATCCATACTGGGCAAACACCAGCAACAGTAAGTTTGAAAAAGGGTGCAGGCTATTTCAAACCTGAAAGTTATCAGGTAACTTTTAGTAAAGCTGGTTATCAAAGCAAAACCGTAGAAGTTACCGGAACATTGAGTGGTTGGTATTTAGGTAATATTCTTTTTGGTGGTTTAATCGGGATTTTAATTGTAGATCCTGCAACAGGTGCAATGTTTAAATTAGCCCCAAAAGATATAAATACAGTTTTAGAATCTCAGAATTTATCTGCTAAATCGCAAAAAGAACCGTCTTTAACTGTTATATTGGCAGAAGAATTACCTGCACAGGTTATGGCAAGAGCTACTCAGATTAAGTGATATAGGCCCTATTAGAATGGTTTGTTCAATAGGTTGAGCTTACGGTTTTATTTGATTAAATAGATATAGTTTATAAAAAAGGGAGAACTTATATTCTCCCTTTTTTAATTATGAAATGGTCACAGTCTTTTCTTCTATCTTTTTCTTAACAATTGCATAGCTTATTCCAGTAACAATACTACCAGCAGCAATTGCAGCAAGATATAACCAAGCATGATTAATTGCATTTGGAATTAAAAGAACAAATACACCGCCATGAGGAGTTACTAATTCGCAATGGAATAAGGCAACAAGTGCGCCTGTCACAGCGCCACCTAAGATACAAGTTGGGATAACACGCATTGGGTCTTTAGCAGCAAAAGGAATTGCACCCTCTGAAATAAAACATAAACCTAGTACAAAAGCGGCTTTCCCAGCATCTTTCTCTCCTGTACTAAATTTATTTTTAGCAATGAGAGTCGCAATAGCCATACCAATAGCAGGAACCATACCGCCCGCCATTGTTGCTGCCATTGGCATATAGGTATTTGTTGTCAGCAATCCGACAGTAAAAGCGTAGGCTGCCTTATTGATTGGACCACCCAAATCAATACACATCATGCTTGCTAATATAATTCCCATTAACACAGCATTTGTTGTGCCCATATTATTTAGGAAGTCTTTCATTAGCTCGAAAATATGTG
>Ga0308161_1001201_pt1 | contig 32678 bp, 32 predicted proteins | sample PhyFR2_FD_201034 | JGI IMG/M metagenome (GOLD analysis project Ga0308161, IMG submission 201034) | Phyllosphere microbial communities from UC Gill Tract Community Farm, Albany, California, United States - DLSLF.R2 | ecosystem: Host-associated > Plants > Phyllosphere > Unclassified | place: USA...
TTATAATCTACATCTATTCTCAGGCATTTTTTATCATTACTGATGTTAACAGCTTTATTCTGAAAGAAATATACATAATCTCTCCTTACCTCTAATTTGCAATTATGCATACCCATTTTAAGTAATTCATGCTGCAGATTTTCGCCGATATTTTCAAGTCCGTGTGTATAAAAATTGATATTAGAATGATGTTCTAAATATTGCAAGTTTTCTGGTTCTATTTCCAAAAATGCAGTGCTAAGCTTTTTCTCGATATAATAATTAAAAGCGACTGAAATTATTATTAATGAAAATAATAAAAGTAAAATTTTTCTGATCATAAGTTTTTATAAAACAATGATTAGTAATCGGGTAAATTTAATTAAATATTATTGTTAAAAAATTATTAGCGTTTTATTTTTATAATTCAAAAAAAGTATCTATATTTGCACCCACAAAAAACAAGGTAATTCTTGTTAAAGATGACCTCTTCGGGGCGTAGCGTAGTCCGGTCATCGCGCCTGGTTTGGGACCAGGAGGTCGCAGGTTCGAATCCTGCCGCCCCGACTTAAATTTTATTTTTAGGGTGCGTAGCTCAGCTGGATAGAGCATCTGCCTTCTAAGCAGACGGTCAAAGGTTCGAATCCTTTCGCGCTCACTTAATGACACCATTAGGACAATTTAGGCCAAATGGTGTCATTTTATTTATAAATCCTTGTTATTCAGTCTATTTATATTACTTTCCACCCTTTTACCTTATTTTTTAAAGCAAAATTTTTTTCTTAAAAAACAAATATTTTATCTTTTTTAGACGATTTTTCGATTAAAGCTCCATATCGTTGCTACGAACCTGACAGGATTCGAACCTTTTCAAAAATATTAAATAACTGAAAATCAACTATATATTAAAATAATTTTGTTTCTGTGGTACAAAAGGTTCGAAAAGTCAAGCCCACAAAGTTATCTGTACAGGATTCCGAACACTTCAAAAGTTCCACAAAAACCTGTTTTCCAGCACTTTATATAAATATAATTTAAAATATCAGCTTTACTCTGAAAAATCAAAAACTAATCAATCAATTTTTAGATATTTTTTAAGTTTTGTTCATACCCTAAAAAATATAATTCTTTAAAAAATTCAACTATTGCTTGCTCTGTCTGCTGACCGTGGATTTCTTTTATTTTCGAAGCTGAAGCAGTTAATCCAAATATAGTCTGAACACTTTCTGATAGCATTTTTTCAATATTCCCTTCTATTACTTTTACTTTATCCGGAAAAAACAACCTGATAATTCTCTGTTTGGTTATAGTATCTGAATTTCCATAAAACTCCCCTAAGTGGTTAATTATGTAATCAGTTCCCTTTTCTGTATGTTTTTCAGCCACTATTTTTAAAGCCTGCTGTCTCAATTTATCAGTATTATCTTTTAAAGATTCCTGACAACGACTTCTTATTAGTATATAATCATCATAGTCAATATTCCCATTTGAAAATAGCTTTTGTGCATTGAATCCCCTATCAATCAATTTTTCCATTTCTTTCTTTATCTCCTCTTTTTTCTGAATATAATCATGATGTTCTTCACCGTAAATTTCCTTTGAGATACTATTGGTAAGTTCTAAAAATGGTTCTACCACTCTATTATTCTTAAGGAATGAAAGAAAACTCAAATTGATAACGTCAGCTCTTACCCGGTATGAACAACGTCCCATACAATGGTAATAATAATATTTTTTAGTATGTCCCTGCGAGCCACTTCCTGTAAGCGTATTTCCACAATTAGGACATTGTAGGACACCTCTAAAAATTAAATTTTCATTGACTATCCTTTTTGAAGTTAGTTTCTTAGGATGGTTTAAATCTGCGTCTTTTATTATTCTTTGAACATGATCAAATAAAACGACAGGTATAAGACGCTCATGAGTACCCTCAACAATTCTTTCAGATTTATCTTCGAATGCCGGAATTTTTATTTTACCACAATAAATAGGATTTCTTACCAACCGATAAAAAGCACTTCTACTACAACTAAGCCCATTTGATACCGCATCCTTGTATATTTCAGTTAAACAATATTTATTTTGTCTCACTATAGCTGTAAAAGCCTCACGGATAATATATGCTTCCGGTTCGTAGAGGGCTATATATTTTTTCCCATCAGATGTGATTTTATTTCTATATCCTATAGGAGCCTTATTGATCCATCTTCCTTCCAGTCTTGCTTTTTGCATTCCCAAACGTACATTACGGCTTCTTTTATCGTTTTCTACTTCAGAAGTAGCCCAATACATTGCCAACATAATTTTACTTTCCGGGATTGAGAAGTCTATCTGCTGTTCAATTGCCTGAATTGAGACTTTCATATTCTGCAATCTTTCTAACATCTTATAAGCGTCCATAATATTGCGGCTGAATCGATCCCAATAAGTAAAGAGAATAAGTGAAGATTGGTTCTTAGTGAGCTTAAGTTCAGCGAACAACTTGTTCCACTCCGGTCGGTTAAATGTTTTTGCAGAATAGTCTTCGAAAATAGTTTTGGCAATAATGAGATTGTGATCTTTACAATAATGCACAAGTCGATCCAACTGGCTGCGTTGGGAATATCCTTTTACAGCCTGTTCATCAGTACTGACTCGTATGTACAGATAAACGGCTTGCATGGCGTAGTATTAATTAAAGTCCTTTAGTTAAAGTTCCTATATAATTTAAACGAAAAACAGAAGAATTTATTTGACTAGTTTATGTACATATTTTAACAAAAATTTTATGCTTCGGTTATATTCTGTTTTACCGGAATAGTATGACTAACGATGGAGAAAAAGACTCATATCTGACCTATACTGACAAGCTTTATTTACATAAACATTAGAATGGATGACAGGACAAAGTAACAGCTAAATGATTTGATCAACAGTTATGTTTTAAGTTATAAATACTATTAACCATGTCTAAAATTGCGATTCGCATTGGAATCAATAATGTTGACAGGTATACTCAACTGGAGGGTGCTACAAGAGGAGTTCTTCATTTCTTCCAATGTGCATAAAACACAGCTATGAAACCAAACTTTTTACCGATGATAACGGGCTAACCGCTCAAGTTCTTTTAGCACTAAATTTAATCATTAAATATTTTCATTTTATTACGTTATCAAACATTGCTCACTCCAAAATCAATAATACAGTTCCACCAATAATTAATAAAGCCCCGATTGCCGTTTTTAAGGTCAATGTTTCGCCTAGGAATAATACCGATAACACTATGGTTAGTGATACACTAAGTTTATCCACTGGTGCAACTTGCGACACTTTGCCTATTTGTAACGCTTTAAAATAGAATATCCAGGAAAGTCCTGTCGCAATACCAGATATCACGAGGAAAATCAAGTTCTGTTTTGATAATGTTGTAATTCCTCTTGTTTCGCCTCTGGCTAAAACTATTCCCCACGCAACAATTAATATAATAACAGTTCGGATAGCAGTCGCAAGGTTAGAGTTAACACCTGTAATACCGATTTTTGCAAATATTGCTGTAAGCGATGCAAACAAGGCAGAAAGCAATGCATATATCCACCACATAATTTAATTTTTTAAAAAGGTCGGTTTAAAGCTTCTATATATCCAAAAGAATAATGTTCCATTCAAGAGCCCAAGCATTATGGGCACAACAACATCTGTGGGATAATGGACTCCAAGATATATTCTGCTATAGGAAACAAAAAATGCCCACGGAAATAATATATAAGGCATCCAACTTATATTTTTATAAGTCGCTTTGCTAAGGTAAGTCGCAAGCGAAAAAACATTTAATGTGTGAGCAGATACAAAACCATATTGCCCTCCTGTATAACCATTAACGTAATGCAAAAGATTTTGCAATCCTTCTGTATGACTGGGTCTTAAGCGTTCAAATAGTGGACGAATAATAGATGCTGCCAATTGGTCGCTTAACGTAATTAATGGGAGAATAAGGAAAATAATCCACCAGCTTTGCTTTTTATATTTTAAAATCAATATAATTAAAATAGCAAGATAAAACGGAATCCAGCTCAACTTTTCGCTGGCAAACCACATTATCTGATCCATAAAATCTGTGTGATGACCGTTGATCCACAGTAATATTTGTTTATCTTTTTCTAATATCCAATCAATCATTCTCTTTATATTTTAGTTAGTCTTTATAATCAGAAACTCTTTTAGGTTTGCCCCACTTGTACCGATGTGTCCAATAGGCTATTTTAGTAGAAAGAATGCCAATACCTGCCGCAACCAATACATCACTTATGTAATGCTTGTTATTTGCCATTCTTAATGCACCAACTCCTGATGCTAAACCGTATGAAACATAGGGTACCCATTTATACCGATAACCATATTCTTCAGATAATAAAGTTGCAGCTGCAAATGCCTGGGCAGTATGACCGGAAGGAAAAGAATTGTAAGCACTTCCATCGGGTCTTAAGGTTTTTGTTGTGTTTTTCAGAAGTTCAACCGATGCAAACATAATCAGTTCGCTTTTTAGTAAAATGACCGAGCGATTAGCAATATCTGTTTTGGGTTTCATTCCGATGGCTTCAAATCCATAAGTTAGTGCTATGGGTGAAAATTGAAGGTAGTCATCCAATCTTGTTCTGAATTTTGGTATAGCTTCATTTCGTTCTTCAACAAATTCATTTTTTACAGATTCGCGACCGCTGCCATTAAATGCTATCCCTGTTAGGATAAGTCCTGATAGAATGATAAGTTGTTTAGGTTGAAAGCGAAGTGGTTTGTACGAGTAAATACTATCCATTTTCTGGGCATCTACATTTGCTGTAAATAAAATGGAGCATATCAATGTAAAACATAATCTTGACAAAATATTTTTCATAAATCAGTCTCTTTTATTTGTTCTGTATATTAATCTGATAAAACTTGGGAAAACAAAAAGCAATAAAGGGATTCCTGCCACAAAACCACCAATTACGGCGATTGCCAATGGCTGTTGCATCTGAGCTCCAAGACCAATTCCTAAAGCGAGCGGCATTAATGCCAGGATGGCACCGATAGCCGTCATTAGTTTTGGTCGGATGCGTAAAGCAATCGCATATTGAATGGACTGGTCAACACTGGCACCCGATTTTAAGTTGGCGAAAAACTGGTTTACCGTGAAAATGGCATTCTCTGCAATGATGCCTACAATCATAATAATGCCAGTATAACTTCCCACATTCAAAGGGATACCCGTAACATACAACGCCATCAGGCAGCCTGAAATTCCTAATACAGAAACCAGTAGAATCGATAATGAAATGAGCCAGTGACGGAACAAAAACAGCAATACGGCAAAGACCAATAAAGATGCTGTAATCAGGATTAACAGTAATTCTTTGAAAGAAGACTGCTGTTCTGAATAAGCTCCTCCATACTCTATGGTATATCCTTGGGGCAACGATAGTTCTTTTGCAAATGTTTGCTGTATTTCTTGAATGGTACTACCAAGATCCCTGTTGTTCAATCTTGCGGTGAGTACTACATTGGATTTAAGGTTTTCCCGGCGCAGTTCAGTTTCACCATCAATCATTCGTACTTCACAGAAAAATGATAATGGTTTAGTCGTACCATCGGGAAGAAATATCAGGTCATTTTTTATCTTTTCCAGGCTGTTGTCCTTAAAATCAGTAAACCGCATCAATATTCTCCGCATTTGTTCTCCATCCTGAATACTGCCGGACTGTACGTCACCTGCCATCGCCAGCTGAGCAGGGTTTAGCGTTGGCCCATTGGCATTAATCCCTAACGGAACCCCACCCGTATATGCCGTAAGCTGCGTTTGAAAATCGGTAAGTGATATATTAAACTGTGCCAGCTTTTCCACATTGGGAGTAAATACCATTGAGGGGCCTGCCTGTACCAGACCATTCTCTATATCTGCAATGCCATTGATATGAGTAAGGATATTTCCTGCCTGAGCGGCTAATTGTTCCAGCTTCTTCTGGTCATCACCAAAGATTTTAATTTCTACAGGGCTTGGCGTACTCATCAGGTCACCTAGTAAATCAGAAATTCTTTGCCCGAACGATACGTGCAATGAAGGTTGCGTGGCTTCGATTTTCTTTCTTAGGTCATCAATCACATCCACCGTTGTATGCTGATGATTGGGTTTTAGCTGAATAGAATAATCGCCGAAATTTTGTGGAACGGTTCTGAATGCCATTCGCATCCCTGTTCTTCGGCTGTAGGTTTCTATTTCTGGGTGATGAATAAGTAGTTGCTCTACTTCACGCAGCATACGGTCGGTTTCTTCAAGGCTGGTACCACTTGGTGAGTAATAATCCATCACAATGGTACCTTCATCCAGGTCGGGAAGAAATCCTGTTTCCAGTTTGCCTGAAACCAGCCACGCACCGCCAGCCAATACAAGCACAAAAACAATAGCATAAACGGGGCGATGAAATAAATTGGTCAGCCATTTTAATTGATGGGTATTGACACTATGCGGGTGTTGCGTTTTTGAAGAATGTTTAAACCCAATAGCCAGGTGCAATACTGGCAACACAAACCAGGTAACAAGGAAGGAGCAAACCAATACAATCTGCATTGTATCTGATAACTCTTTGAAGAAACTGCCTGCCAAACCGCTCATCATCCGGAACGGAATAAAAATAACAATGGTTGATAAGGAAGAACCCACCATCGCCGGAAACAGATCTTTGATGGCTTGTTTTACAATGCTGTAATTATCTTTCTCGGGATGTTCTTCGTGGGTGCGGTAAATCTGTTCAATGATAACAATCGCATCGTCTATAATTAGACCAATGGCAGCGGCGATTCCTCCAAGCGACATTACATTGATGGTAAGTCCCGATGAGTATAAAAACAGCAGCGATGTAGCTATCGTAACTGGGATGGTAAGCAACACCACCAAGCTTGCACGCCAGGAACGAAGGAATACAATCATTACTAAAATAGCAAGGAGTAAACCTTCGTATATCGTCTTTACCACGCTGTGTATACTATCTCCCACAAAAGCAGACTGATCGTAATAGGTTTTCAGTTCCACACCCGGAGGTAATATTTTTCTGATTTCATCCGCTTTAGCTTGCACATTTTTTGAAAAGTCCAGCAGGTTGATGCCTTGCTGTTTTACAAGGTCTATTAATACAGCATCGTTTCCATTCGCATTGACAATCACAAACTCTTGCTGTTGTTGCAATTCAATTGCAGCAATGTCTTTCAGCTTGATAATCCTGTTGCTGTCGGACCTGACGATGACGTTCTCCAACGCTTCGATATCATTGACACGTGTTTCGGTAAGGCTGAGATACAATCTTCTAAAATCAGAGAGGTTGCCGTTCGATTCTATAAAATTTGTATTGTTGAATACCGTAATTAAAGTACTGGGGGTAATACCCAAGGAAGACATTTTAACTGCATCTGGCTTTACCACATATTCTTTCACTTTGCCTCCTCTAACAATGGCGTTTGAAATACCAGGTACTTGTGAAAATAGCGGCCGTACATGCAAGTTAGCATAGTCTTTCAACGTAACCAGATCAGTACTCTTACTTTCAAGGGTATAGCCATATACAGGAAAAAGCGATTGGTTCATTGCTTCGGCAGAAATAACAACACCCGGCGGAAGCATAGCTTTGATTTCGTTGATACGGCTTTCTATCTGTGTCTTGGCGGCATAGATATCCACATCCCAGTTGAAATAAACCTCAATTACAGAACTCCCTCTGCTGGTACTGCTTTTCACAGTCGTTACTCCCTTTACCCTTTTTACCGCACTTTCTATAGGTTTGGTTACGGTTATCATCATCCTGTCAATAGGCTGCTGCCCGTTATCTACAATCAGGTTGATCTTGGGGAAGGTAACTTCCGGGAAAAGCGCTGTTTGCATCTTTGTATAAGAATAAACACCAGCAACCAACAATATCAACGCGATAAAAATGATGGGTTTTGAAAACTGGCGGAAATAGTTCTGATACTCCATATTGTTCATCGTTTTTTTATTTTGACTAAAGCCGTATCCGACAATCCGTAGTTTCCTTCGGTCAGTATCCTATCAGTTGAAGAAAAAGCAGGTGAAATAATTTCTACATTATCTTTGTTTCTCATTCCGATCATAACCGGTAATTTTATGGCTGTAGTATCGTTTGCCAGTTTCATCACCCAAAAGTGTTGCAGTAAAGCATCGCTTAAAACGGCTGTTTTTGGTAACACCTGTGCGTGCTGTCTGCTGTTGGTAGTAAGCAATACAGAAGCGACCAATCCTTCGGGCAGGAATATGTTTTTTGAGGGTTTTAGCAAGTATGCCTGTGTTTGATCAATTGCATTTAGCGTAGTAAGCGGCTTTACAATAGTGGCATTTAACTTAGAACCATCGGGTAAAACCAGCAAACAGTTCCTGTTTCTTTCTGCGGAATTATGAAACTCATAAGGCATATTGAGTTGAAAGGCAAGATCATTATTCTGTACAATTGTGCATAAAGGATTTCCTTCCATCACATATTCCCCGATTTGTTGACGGTCTATTATAGTAACCATACCTGAAGTGGGCGCTTTGATGCTTATTTTTCCAAAATTGTTTAACATATTATCACCACTCAAACCATCATTACCAATGGCAGACCTTTCTTTGGTTTCTATTTCAAAGAGTACCTGTCCTTTTTGGACAGCATCTCCATATTTGGTATACACGTGTGTAATAAATCCCGCAATAGGCGCAATAACCTGACTGCGTTTTAAGTAAACTGATGTAGCGGTGAGTTTTGTCTGTTCTTCCATCGGTCTGGTAGCTATTGTTGTATAATCTACTGTAGCAACGGGTTTTATGTCGGCTGGATTTTGCTCCGCTGTATGATGACAGGATGTAATAATTAATCCTGAGAACAATAGGATTAGAGTGGTATATTTCATTGTTTTTCTATTTATTCCAGTAGTTGTAAGCATTGATCAGTAACTGACGGTTGGTCTGCATCGTGATGAAATCTTTTTCCAAACCAATAGCGTTCTTTATCGTATTGACATAATTGATAACAGAAATTTGCCCTCTTATCAGTTCCTGTTTATAGTATCCTAACAGCTTATCATATTCTTTTACCTGGGTTTCGGTCAGCCTGATTCTTTCTTCGATAGCATTTATTTGCTGTAAGAAATTGTTTTTCCGTACCGAATTTTGATTAAGGAAATTTTCTTTATACGCTTGCGTAGTTTGAAGTAAAAAGTTTGTTCTGGTACGATTAATCGCTTTCTGCCTGCCATCAAATAAGGTCATCGTAAAGGAAACCCCTGCACTGATACCGATACGCCTGTAAATGAGCGAAGCATCTGTTGTATTAAACCCACCGTTTGCAAACAAATTCCATTGTGGTTTATATTTAAGTTCAAATATTTTTTGCTGTGCAACAAGTCTGGAGCTATCTAGATTGTATTTTTCGGTAAATGAAGATTCCGTATTATCATTGTTTAAAAACAAATCTAAAGGTGTTATTTTCTTTGATGAATTACTATCTGGTATACCTGCAAGTACATTCATATCCAATATATTCTTGCTGTAAGATGCCTGCATTGTTTGCTGCGCAATAAGTTGAGTTTGAAGTTCTATATCGAGCAATGACAGGTCTGAAAGCTTGATTACGCTACTGTTTACCAACTTCGTTGTGAGCTCTTTCTGATCTTTTAGAATGTTGATGTATTTCGTTAAGAAATCAATCTGGTGCATATCCTGCAGACAAAGGATGTACTGGTCGGTAATTATTTTTTCCAATTCAAAATTGGTCAGGCGTATATTATTTTGGTTTATTTTTATGCCAATACCGGCTTCATCTGCAATAGCAGAAAACCTGGACTTCATAAATAATGGTTGGTTTACTTGTACCAATCCTTGGTATAAGCCTCCATTCGTAAGCCCTGCATCCTGACCATAATAGCTATCAGCATTTCCCGGGCTTAACTGAAGCGAAGTTTTACCATTATTATTGGCTACAACCGGTGCCATAAGATAATTGGCTACGATACCTACCTGTGGTTTGGTATACACGGACTTTAGCCTTTCTAATTCGAGACGTGCAGCTTCTGATTGAAACTGGTTGTCCTTTATTAGCGGGCTATTGCTTTTCGCAGTTTGTATATAGTAATCAAGGGTTTGCTGAGCATAACTCATTGCAGGAAATAGGAATGCTATACCTAACAGAAATCTAAGAACAATCATTATCGGGATACATTTTTATTCAAGTTTAAAAGATTTGAAAAAAGCAGTTCTGGCTACTGAGCAACCTTTATAAAGTGGCCTTTAGAATCGAAAATCAGGTCTTTTTTGCCTACCTCGGCTTCATAGGTAAGATTACCTTTAGCATCAGTAATTTTTGCGGACTCCGCTATTTTCTTACTGGGATAGTTTTGATGGATATACGCTCTGGCTTTTTCAGGAAGCATATTAACGGGAATAGCCTTTTCAGTTTCCAAAATATTGCCTGAAGGGTTGATGAGAACAGAATAGTCTTTATGGTCTTGTATAAAGCCTGCTTCAAAATTGTCTTTTTCCTTTTCCCACCTAATGGTTTTGATAGTTGGAAACTCTTTTTGCAATGCCGATTTTACAACGGCAGGAACTTCCTTTTCTGAAACTTTTTGCGCATAAGTAAAGCTTATGCTTGCAGTAGCTGCCAATAGAAATGCTAACTTTTTCATTGTACTATTTTTTAAAATTTTATAGTACAAAGCTCATAAGTGATTTAGCAATATTTCTGAATTTTAGACGGTAGAAGATTTTTTTCTGAAAGAATTCAGATGAGAAAATATTACCATCATCGATAATAAAATCAGAGACACGATAGAAGCATTTGCTGTTCCGAGATTTAATCCTCCATTTGAAAGGGGTTTGGTAAGAAAATCTCCAAAAGTGGCTCCGAAGGGACGGGTAAAAATGAAGGCGATCCAAAACAATAATACGTGATTGAGCCTTGTAAAATAATGCAGCAGGACAACTACTATAATAATGCAGCCTGTAATCAATGCTCCATTTAAATAACTCAACCCGAGATTATCACTTAAAAAATCTCCGAAAGCAGTTCCTAAACTGTTAGAAAACAATATTGCAATCCAGTATAAAACTTCTTTTCTTTTTTGGAAAATTGGATACACCTCAAGATTATGATACGATTTGTACCAAATAAAGAGCGTGAGAAAAAGAAAAGTTATAAGCATTACGCTTCCTAAAAAATATCCTGCGCCCAAGGTTCGGTCAGTAAAATCAGAAATTTCTGTACCCAATGTGGTTGTGGCAATGATGACCATCCAAAATACAACCGGAATATACTTTTTTAAGGTTAGCTGTATCGACAATATAATGGTGAAAAATATAGCAGTAATTAGCATGCCGGTTCCGTATCCTAATTGCAAAGTCATAGATATAAAATCACCCAAAGTTTCTCCCAAAGTGGTAGCGACAATTTTCATCAGCCAGAAAAGAACCGTTACAGACGCAACTTTATTTAAAGTTTTCATTTTTCCTGTAAAGCTCGCACAGGATTTAGCAGATTTTCTGAATTTTTAGAAGAATTTATTTTTGAATTTCTTTCATTTTCCCTTCTTTAAACCTTTCGCTTGCAGTTTGATAGTAGGAAATGGTTTCATTAGTAAGTTCACTATTTTTAAATTGATCCTCTCTCATCTCCCCGGATTTTTGATCAAAGTTATATTGAACTGTTTTTTTACGGTCGTTAATTTGGGTAAAAATATCTCCTTTTAGCAAACCAAGTGTACGATAATTACCTATGAAAGCACGTTCTTCCCCAATCTTCGTTTGGTTAATATCTTTACCATATAAAGCAGTATTGTAATCCCACCCTAAATAACCGAATAGTGTTGGCATTAAATCAATTTGAGACATCAATCTATCAATTTTCTCAGGCTTTTGATTTAAATTATAAATAATTGCAGGTATGTGATGCTTGTTTATGTTGATTTCCCATTTTCCTGCGCTACTGGCACAATGGTCCGCTACTATGACAAAAACTGTATTTTTAAACCAAGCTTTTGTTTTTGCAAGAGCAATAAATTTTCCTAAAGCATAATCAGTGTATTTAACGGCAGCGTCACGCTCTCCCTGAGGAAGATTTATTTTTCCATTTGGAAAAGTATAGGGCTTATGATTAGATGTTGTCATCACAAATTGAAAGAAAGGTTTTTTTTCTTCAAAGTTGATATCTGCATATTTTATGGACTGTTTGTAAAGATCTTCATCACAAACGCCCCAAGCATTTTCAAAACTTACTTCACTGTCTGGAATACGGTACCGTTTGGTAGCTATATCTTCTGAAAGTGTGTTGCCACGATCCCTGTCAACAATATCAAAACCCTGACCCCCGAAAAAATTGTTCATATTGTCGAAATAACCATCACCACCATAAATGAAATATGGATGATAATTTTTGTTTCTTACAATTGTGGCCACAGAAAAAAGATGTTGATTATCGGGACGCCTTACAATACTGTTTCCAGGAGTGGGCGGAATGGATAAGGTGAGTGCTTCCATTCCCCTCACAGTACGTGTACCAGTCGCAAACAAATTGGTAAAAAATATGCTTTCTGCGGATAGTGCATCATAGTTTGGCGTAAGATTTTGGGTATTACCGAATGATTTTAAAAATTCAGCACTAAAACTCTCAATGGTTAATAAAATAATATTAGGCCTAATAAGTGTTTCGCCTTCGGTTTCTCGTAAAATTTCTGTGTTGCTTTTTGACAAATAGTGCTGGTTGTTTTGCAAAAGTTTTTTTCTTAGAACCAGATAGGCTTGCCTTTGATTTATTGTTGGATAAAAAGTTCCATAATCAAGCTCATTCGATCTGAATGCAGCAAAAAATGAAAACACCCCATTTTTACCTAATTCATTTACCGTAAGATTATTTCCGTTATCAGCCCAATTATTTTTTAAAAAGAAGCCAAGGCTAAAGGTTAATATTAATAGGCTTACACTCATTATCAATCTTTTTAGAAATGGCATTTTATTCGTAAAACTATAAAGGAAAAATTTTTTTTCTTGAAATAAATAGAAACTTAGAACAATCAGAATTAATAATATCCCTATAATCAGCGGAAGTGGATAGGATTGATTGATATTAGTAATAACTTCATAAGTGTATATAAGATAGTCGACAGCAATGAAATTGAATCTTACCCCAAATTCATCCCAAAATGGGATTTCTGCCATCAAACTGAAATACATCAATAACAAAACAATAAAGCAATAACAATAGGTGAATGTTTTATCCAGCAAACTACCAATCCATTTTTTGGGAAGAGCAAGAAGAAAAATGTTATATGTTGTTATGAAAAACAGACCCGTTGTGATATCGAATGAAAATCCTAAAAAAAGTATTTTCATAATATTGGCAACAGTAAAATCAATATTGTGTACCGAATATAAAAGCAACCCTACTCTTAAAAGCAGCGATAAGGTAATGTATAGCGTGAACAGGGAAAAGAGTATAGAAAACCGGCTTTTGAATATTTTTAACAAATACATACTTTTTCATTTTATGCGAACAAAGTATATATATGATTTTGTAGATTTTCTGAATTTTTAGAAAAGCACTGTAAAACAATGCAGATTATTTTTAAACTCGTATTTGATATCCCATTTGTATTGTTCCACAATCTCCTTCACGATAGCCAAACCTAAGCCTGAACTTCGTGTATCGGTGGTTGCCTTGCCAAATCTTTTAAAAAGAATAGCATTGTCAAGTTCTTTATAAATTCCTGTGTTGATTATACTGAATTTGGCATCTTCAATTAGAATGGTAATATTTCCATTTTCTAAATTATGCCGTATAGCATTTAGTATAAGGTTATTTATTAATATCTCTGTTAAAACCCTGTTGGCGTTAATTTCAATGATAGCATTTTCTTCGATTTCTATCCGTAAATTTTTATTTTCTGCCTGTTCCTCAAAATAGCCAATAACATCATTGACCAATTCGTTTACCGTAAATGTTGAAACCTCTGCATATTGCCTGTTTTCAATTTTGGTGAGGAGCAATAGGTTTTTATTGATACGGGATAGACGCAGCGAGGCTTCGTACAAAGACTGCAAAACAACGGATTGTTGCTGGGTAAGTGAAGTATCCTGTAAAAGTAAATCGAGTTTGGATTGAAAAATTGCCAAAGGAGTCTGCAACTCGTGTGAAGCATTTTGGGTAAAGGATTTCTGGGAGTTATATGATTTTACATTAGAAACAATCATTTTTTCAATTCCTGTGTTCAGTTGGTCAAATTCTTTTGTTCCGGTTTTATTGAATGATGGAAGCGATTGTTGTTCAATATTAAATTTATCAATCAGTTGTAATGTTTCGTAAAATGGTTTCCACAAACGGTTTGCAATAAAACGGGTTATGAAAAATATAACCAGCAGCATTCCTCCGAGAATGACCAGATAGACATAAATAATGGCTTTAATCAAATCTTCGGATTCTACCAGGTTGAGCTGAATTTTTAATACATAAGGCTTTCCTTCAATCTTCACATCCGAATATAGTACCCGATAAGGTTCCCATTCCGGTACTACTTCATCGAATATAGTTTCCTGAATAATCTTATTTTTGCGGTTTCCAGAAATGGTATCCGGTATAATTCTTACATCCCTGTTGAAGCGGTTCCATATATGAATATCAGAAGAACGAATCGTTTTAAGATGGTCAATTTCAAATTCTTTTTTTCGCAGGTATATCGCTTCATCCACGTCGTCCGTATATAGCTTTTCCATTACAAGATAGAAAAAAGGAGCACTCAACAACAGAACGAATGTTGCCAAAAAAGTATAATAGAGTAATGTTTTGTTTAGTAAGCCATTCACACGTCCCATTTGTAGCCCATTTTATAAACTGTTTTGATATAATCATCGCAACCAGCATCTGCCAGCTTCTTTTTCAAGTTTTTTACGTGTGCATACACAAAATCTACATTATCCAACATATCTGCCATATCTCCTGATAGATGCTCTGCTAAAGCTACTTTAGATACAATACGATTTTTGTTGCCAATTAAAAAAATAAGCAAATCATATTCTTTTTTTGTAAGTGTAATCACTTGATTGTTTACACGTACTTCTTTCGCAAGCAAATCAATTGAAAGTTCATTGATTTCTAAATGATTGGTACTGGAAAACTGTCTTCTTCGTATTACCGAATATATTCTGGCACTCAGTTCTGAAAGATGAAAAGGTTTTGGGAGGTAATCATCCGCACCTAATTTGAGCCCTATAATTTTATCATCTACAGCATCCCTTGCCGAAATAATAATGACACCATCCTGTTTACTTTCTTTTTTTAACGCTTCCAGAATTTCCAGACCTTCGCCATCAGGAAGATTCAAATCTAACAAAATGCAATCATATTCGTAAACGCCTGTTTTTTCAATAGCTTCATCAAAAGTAGAAGCAAATTCACAATTATATTGTTCCTGTTTTAAGTAAGTGGCAATACTTTCAGCCAATAACTTTTCATCTTCTATAATTAATATTTTCATCTGTTCATTCTATTAATTTTAACGATTTAATAAACAAAGTAAGCGATGGATTTTGAAGTATTTCTGAATGGATAAATAGCTTTTCAAAATGAGATTTATGCTAATTCAATAATCATGTCATTCAGTAATATCAAAGATACTTTCTGTAATTCTTCTTTATTCTCGTTCAAAAAAGACTTTATCTTACTGGATTCATCTACTAACTCTAAACAAACAGGATTTTCAGATGACGGAATTTCAGAAATATTGTATTGGATAGAACCGTTATTTAAATATCCGCTTTTAGCAGTAAAAATATTGGCTTGATGGATAGCGTTTTGTTTCGCCTTTTTCAAAAGATATTCTCCAAGATTATTATTCCAAAGTTTCCTCCAAAAGTTCTGCCCAACTACTGATTGTCCGTATCTAAAGTATATTTTTGCAATGGCTAAATTTTCTGCGTTCATAATTTTAAAATTATAGTTCATTTAGTCTTTTTCCGGTGTAGTTTCCAAACCTGTTGTGTTTAGGCTCACCGATCATCTGTCTGCCATAAATACTGCTATGACCTGAGAATAAATAAGCAACAACGCACGCAATGGCTACATAAACCCCACAATCACTCCCGAAAAGTTCAATTGCCATAATACTACAAGCCAGAGGTGTATTGGTAGCGCCTGCAAAAACTGCTACAAAGCCCATTCCTGCCAAAAGCCCTGTTGGTAAAGGAATAAAATAGCCCAGCGAATTTCCCAATGCAGCTCCGATAAAAAATAAAGGTGTCACCTCACCACCTTTAAATCCTGCGGCTAATGTAACAATGGTAAAAATCATTTTTAATGCAAAATCGTAGGCTGGTAATTGCTGTTCAAAAGACGAAACAATGGTAGGAATTCCTAAACCGATATATTTTGTCGTTCCTAAAGCCCAAACTGCGGTTGCAACTAAAATACCTCCAACCAAAGGACGTAAAGGTGGGTAAGAAATTTTTGCTTTGAAAATTTTACCCACACGATGAATGGTTTTGCTGAAAATTGCAGCACATAGCCCGAAAGCTATTCCGGCAAGAATGGCGTATAAACCATTTAAAAATGAAAAATCAGGAATGGTCGGAATATGATAATGGGTATGTCCGGTTTTCCAAAGTTTGGTGACTAAGTCTGCGATGATTGCCGATGCAAATGCCGGAAAAATCGAATCATATTTTAGTCTGCCAATCAGAAAAACTTCCAGACCGAAAATGGCTCCGGCTAGCGGCGTTCCGAATACAGAACCAAAACCGCCAGCAATGGCGGCAATAATTAAAACTTTTCTTTCATTTAGATTGAGTTTTAGTGGCTTGGTAAATTGGTCGGCAATAGAACCTGCCATTTGTATCGCTGTTCCTTCTCTTCCCGCAGAACCTCCAAAGAGGTGGGTAGCCAAAGTTCCGAGATAAACAAAAGGCGCCATCCGAAAAGGAATGATTTCTTTAGGGTCGTGAATAGTATCAATCAGCAGATTATTTCCTGCTTCAACTTCTTTACCAAATTGATGGTAAATATATCCGATTACGAACCCTGCAACCGGAAGTAAGGCAATCAACCAAAGGTGATTTTCCCTGAAATCTGTAACCCAGCCTAATGTTTTTAAAAATAATGCGGACGCAGTTCCGATACAAGCACCTATTACAAGGCTAATGAATAACCATTTGATGATATAGGGAAGTGATGGATAAGCTCTAAAAAAAGCTTTTGTTCTGATAAAGGATTTTTGCCCTTTCGATTTTTGATGATAATGCATAATATATCCTGACTAAATGATTGAACATTCAATTTTAATCAGGCGCCATCAGCTTTTTAGGGCGGTTGGGTAAGGGAGACACCATTCCCTTTTTTTGAATAATCAAAGGTAATAAAAATCAATGACCTACGACATAATCTTTAAGAATTTTTGCTATTCCAAGCTCACAATTGATTCTGTTTTTTTCACTCATTGCTGGGAATGGAACACTTTTAATAAATAAATCTTCTGGTAAATTTGCTCTTTCTACCGCCATTAAAACAAAGTTTTCAATATCCTTCATTATAATGATAATACATTTGGGACGGTATATTCTTAATCTTTTCGAAAGCGAGTCAACACTTTCAGAACGTTGTTTTTGTCTGATTTTTTTATCCTTTCGGTCAATTACTTCAGTCACCAAATATTCAATTTTGCATTTCATTTCCTTAAAAAATGCTAAAAAATCAATATCGGTTTCAAAGTTTCCAAATTGCATTTCAAAGGCAGACTTTACACTCCTATACAAAGGTGTATTACATTTGTAAAAAGATTTTGTATCAGAAGCTTTTGCTTCTGTGATCAGTAAGATTTCTGTTGGCATTTCAAAAAGTAATATTTATTATCACCTGATCATTTCATTGACTGAACGATTTTATAGTTAGCCATGCTGACTTTATCCACACTTAAATCGTTGTTCAAAACATAAAGGAACTTTCCGTATTTCGAAAAAACGATGGCTTGTCTTGGTTCTTTAAAACCTTTGATGGTTTGGATATTCTTATTGGTTTTAACGTCAACTACTGAAATAGTATTATCAATTTTGTTACCGCTTAACACAAATTTTCCATCTGGAGACAAACTTGCTCCGTAATTATCTTTCCCAACAGGAATGCGATAAGCAATCTTTTTACTGGCGATGTCTACTATAAGCAGTTCATTTGTTCCGCTGTTCGCTGCATATAAGGTTTTACCGTCCTTACTAATCGAGATGGCCCGGATTTTATTGAAACCCTCCACTTCTCCTTCTATTTTTAGCGTTTTAACATCAACAACGGTGATATGGTCGTTTCCAAAATTGGTCACATAGAGCTTTGTATTATCAGGATTAAATTTCACCCCTTGCCTGGGCTGATGAAAGCCAGTAATGATATTCTTGACCTCAGATGTTTCTGGATTGACCAAGGTTACCGTATTAGTCGCTTCATTGTTGATAAACAGCTGTTTCCCATCTTTTGAGATAGCAGTCCCAAATGCACCATAGCCAACCGGGTATTTTTTAATCAGCTGATAATTGTCAGAATTATAAACCATCAGATATCCAAGACTACTATCGGTAATGTAAATTAGCTTTCCATCCGGAGAGAAAAGGATATTTCTGGGGTTGACAAAACCTTTGATTGTAGTTTTTAACTCGGCTTTGGATAGGTCATAAATTTTAATTTCTGTAGAATCACTGTAAGAAGCCGCCGCTATTTTTTCATCAGGGCTAACTGCAAGTGAATTATTTTTAATATCCCCATCGAATGGAACTTGTGCGAACGCTTTTATTGTAAAGCTTAAAAGTATCAGTGAAATTTTAAATGGTAGTGATTTCATATTATTTCTTGTTTAGTGAAGTATGATATTATTTTGTTCAAATACATTAAGCAATAGATTCTTAACTGGCAAAAGAAGTTACCGCCCATAATGCAGCAGCAGAAATGATGCCCCAAAGTACAACGCCCTGAATCAAAGGTCTAAAACCAACGCTCATCAGTAATTTTCTATTCAGACCGCAGCCAATTAAAAATAAAGTTAAGGTTAGCCCTGCTTTGGCAATACCGGTAAGGTAATGACTGAAATTCTGAACAAAAGGAATATAGGTATTGACAATCATAGCCAAAACAAATAAGCCTATAAAGTAGGGGATTTTCACTTTACTGCCTTTGTTTTTGAAAAGGAATGTAGATAGAAATGCTATAGGAATAATCCATAAAGCACGCGCCAACTTAACAGTAGTTGCTACTTCCAAAGCCTGAGTTCCGTATTTGCTTGCTGCTCCCACTACTGAACTGGTGTCGTGAATGGCAATGGCACTCCATAAACCAAACTGGGTCTGAGACAAATTCAGGGCGTGACCAATTATTGGGAAAATGAATAAAGCAATTGAATTAAGAATGAAAACCGTACCTAATGCCACTGATATTTGTTTTTCCTCAGCTTTAATGACAGGAGAAACAGCAGCAATAGCACTTCCTCCGCAAATAGCGGTTCCTGCAGAGATCAGATAGGAACTCTTTTTGTCAATTTTGAGGAATTTTCCCATCAAATATCCTATAACCAAGGTTCCAATAATAGAAACTATAGTGAAAAGGATTCCTTCTTTACCAGCCTTCATTGCACTGGTCACGTTCATTCCAAATCCTAAACCAACCACTGAAACCTGTAGTAGAATGTGCGTCGCCTTATGATTGAGATGAAGGTAAGGATGGCCAATGAACTGTGCGATGACAAGCCCCATCAACAATGCAATAGGCGGAGATATTAAAGGAGATAGGCAGAATACGACTGCTAACAAAAAAATAACTTCACGAGTTGTAATACTTCGATCTAGAAGACTTTTGAATCGATTAAGCTTATTGGGCTTTTGAGTGTCTTGTTCCATAATGACTTTATATTTTAATGATACAAATGTCATCATTTGGAAAGTCTGGCAGAAATTGCTATTCGTTATCTGTCATTACCTAAAGTTATAACTTATCGCAAATCTCATAAACAAATCAGAAAGATTTTCGCTGTCACCCTGATTTTGAATAAAGTTAAATTCTCGTTCTATACTTAGTCCTTTTACTTCTACAACAGTACATTCATTGTTTTTTAGTTCTTTGAAAATGGAATATATGGAAAGAAAAGCCAAGGCTTCTGAATTGAGCAGGTACATTTTGATGCTTTCCGAACTGTCCAACTGCATTTCTAAATTGAGATTACTTATTTTTATACCAGACTGTTTGAGAGCGTGTGCAATGACTTCAAGTGTCCCAGAACCCGGTTCACGTAAAAGAAAACTATACTTTATTAGATCTTCTACTTTTACAGATGATTTTTTTGAGATCGAATGTCCATTTTTTGCAACCAATACGAGTTCATCCTTTATAAAGGCGGAGTATTTGAATAAGGTGCTTCTCGATTTTCCTTCTATAATTCCTAAATCAATATTTTTATTCTGCAAAGCAATCTCTATTTGCTCTGTGTTTCCTGTAACCAACTGAACTTTTACCTTGTCGAACTTACGGTGAAATGCTGCCAATATAGGAGGCAGCAGGTATTGTGCTGCGGTAGTACTTGCGCCAATTCGCAGCGTTCCTGATTTGTTTTGAGTAAAAGCATTGAGATCAAATTCCATATTCTGATAGATTGAAAACAACTGTTCCGAATACTGTAATAAAGTTTCGCCTGCGAGTGTAAGTTTAATTTTTGTTCCGTTCCGGTCAAACAGTTTTACCTTGAAATAATTTTCAATCTCCTTAATGTGCTTGGTAACTGCAGGCTGTGTGATATACAGTTCTTCCGAAGCTTTGGTAAAGTTGAGCCTTTTGGCAACGGTAAAAAATACTTTCAATCTGAAATCAAACATCTGCTATTTTATTTTCTTTGAAATGTACAAAATAAAAAATTCTGAATTGTATTAAAAGGTGTAGAATGGTCGAGATATTTGAAACTCTTTAGCTCAAAAGATCTCTCAAAAACTTTTTTCAGTGATTCCTCGGTAAATTGTTTGGTATCGAGACCACTGCATTTGGTTGGACCATTATCGGAGAATGTTCCCATAATCAAAAATCCATCTTGAGTGATAGTCCTTTCAGCAATTGAAACATATTTTTTGACATTTTCTTCAGCCGTTAAAAAATGAAAAGCCGCTCTGTCATGCCACAGGTCATATTTTTGTCTTGGTATAAATTCAGTAATATCAGTTGCAATCCAATTTACCAGCTTACTTTTTTCTCCCAATCTGTTTTGGTTTTTTTGAAGTGCAGTTTCAGAAATATCTAGGACAGAAATATTCGTATAGCCCATCTCCAGAAGAACATCTACCAAATGGCTTTCTCCACCACCAATATCGATGATATGTGCTGAAAGAGGTAAGTTTAATTCCTTTATCAACTCAATGGAAGCTTTCGGATATTCTTGATACCAGCTTACTTCATTCTCGTTTTTGCTTTGGTAAATGGTATTCCAGTGTTGTGTTGAAGTTTTATCTGTATTCATTCTTATTTAAATATTTTTTATCCCAAATAAATGTCCGACTAAAGCTGTTGCAGCCATTGCTATTGTTCCCCAAAAGCACATTCTGAGAACCGCAACTATGATTTTTGAACCTCCTGTTTTTGCAGTAACTGCACCCAGCAACATCAAAAACACGATAGACAAAGTATATTGATAATAAACCATTGTTTTTAATGGAGCAAATATAGAAACTATAAAAGGCAAAATCCCCCCCGCTGTAAAAGACGCAAAGGATGCTAAAGCTGCCTGTAAGGGTTTTGCCTGTGTAATTTCGTTAATGCCCAGTTCATCTTTGGCGTGGGCCTCCAATGCATTGTGATTGGTCAATTCTTTTGCTACCTGCAAAGCTGTTTGCATACTTACGCCTCTACTTTCATATATTTTTGCTAGTTCTGCTAATTCCATTTCGGGCATTTCTTTTAACTCTTTCTCTTCTCTCAACAAGTCGGCCTTTTCGGTGTCTGCCTGCGAACTGACAGAAACATATTCTCCTGCGGCCATAGACATTGCCCCGGAAACCAAGCCCGCCAATGCGGCAAGAATAATCGTATTTCTTTCTGAACTGGCTGCTGCAACACCAATAGCAATACTTGTTACAGATAAGATGCCGTCATTTGCTCCAAGAACTGAAGCTCGTAGCCAACCTACACGATTGGTATAATGTTTTTCTAAGAAATTTGTATGCATTAGTATTACTGTAGTTCTTTAATTTTTTCCTTCATTTTTTTTATCTCTTCTTCTTGAGATTTTATGATATTTTCTGATAATATCTTCACTTCTGGATCTTTGATCTCAGCATGTTTGCTTGTCATAATAGCAGAAGAATGATGTGGAATCATTGCTTTCATATATTGAATATCGCTGACGAAAGTTTGATTTCGCAGAAAAATAAATGCAACGATAAATACAGTAATTCCACTACCAATGATAATGGAATTAAGTTTTTTATTATGATACATATTGCCCATCATCAATATCATTAACACGGCCATCGGAGACACCATTAGCAATGTCATGTACGTTCGGGTTAAACTTATATAAACATGAGCAATTTCGTCAACATTTAAAAACATGACGAGATACATGATGATAAATGAAATTATCAGTGTAAAAAAAAGCTTTCTATAAACAGTATTATCTTGTTTTTTGTGATTCATATTTTCCATTTTATTCTATTTTAAAGTTGTAATTGATTAAATGGAACAGCTAATTGTTATATTTTCAGTGGAAACAATTGCAGTTCCATTTATTTATAGTAAATCAAATAATTATCCAAAAACTTATAATATTATTATTAATACACAAGTGACAATCCGGCTCCCCATCCCATATCACTATCATAATGAGCCCGGATTCCGATGTTTTTATTGATAATGTATTTGAGTTCTCCCATATATTCTTTGTCGGTATTCACCATAAATCCTCCTCTCAATCTCTTAGAAATCGGAATGTCCTCACGCATCAATGCCAATCTTACAATACCGTCGTGATAAACCTCTGCCTGAAAATTGACCAGCATTGGTAAAGTGTACATTACACCTAAACTAAAGGCCCTTCGGGTATCTTTCTCATTGGTTTGGCCAAACAGGTTTTTTTCCTGCTGGTCAATTCCCATTTTACGGTATCGCCAGTCATAACCAATAAAAGGCATCAGCCACTGCATTTTTCCGATGTATCTGCCAAGATGAGTTTCCACTTCATAACCGTGCATACTGTTGTAGCCTAATCGCCATTCTGTACCCAAACTCCATCGGGCATTCTGCAACATAGCCTGACCGTCGTTTCCATTGGTCGCAAAATCATTTTCTGCCATAAAGTGAGGCATATTGCTTTCTCTTTGCAACATATTATAGGCTTGTTTCTTGTCTGGCAAATTTGGATTTTGATAATCACCGACCGAAAAAACACGGTTCATACCCGACATCATATGATAAAGGATATGGCAATGGAAAAACCAGTCTCCTTCTTCATTTGCGAGGAATTCAATGGTATCGGTCTCCATCGGCATAATATCGAGTACGTTTTTTAGCGGCGATTTTTCTCCTTTTCCATTTATTACCCTGAAGTCAAACCCGTGAAGGTGCATCGGATGGCGCATCATCGAATTATTATAAATGGTAATGCGTAAAACCTCACCTTTTTTTACGGGTATCTTGTCCGTTTCGGAAAGGATTTTATTATCCATACTCCAAACATAGCGGTTCATATTTCCGGTTAGTGTAAATTTCAATTCTTTTACAGGAGCCTCCTTTGGCAATGTAGTATTATATGGAGATTGCAACATTGAATAATTTAGAGTTGTAATATCTCCCAGGGCATTTGCATTGTATCTATTCGGGTCGGTGTCCATTTTCATTCCAGATTCCATATCCATATTATGCTGGCTGTGATCTTCTTTCTTTCCGGCTGGTCCCGTAATTTCGGGATACATCACTACGTTCATGTCCATTTTGTTCAGGCTCATCTTCATGCCCATATCATCCAGATCTCCGTTCATTTTCATCATACCGTTCATCATTTTCATTCCTTCAAAATATTTAAGACGGGGAAGAGGGGAAATCAACTGTTTAACACCATTTCCAACAAAATAACTTGCAGACTGTGTTCGGTCTTCGGTTGTTGCCAAAAATTCATAAGCCACGCCATCGGCAGGAATCGTAACCACAACATCGTAAGTTTCTGAAACACCAATAATCAACCGGTCAACATCTACAGGTTCTACATCATTGCCGTCATTAGCGACTACTGTAATCTTTCCACCTGCGTAACGCAACCAGAAATAAGAAGAAGCTCCACCGTTGGATATTCTTAACCTCACTTTATCGCCTGCTTTCAATGATTTGCCATCGATGGTTTTTAAATCTGTGGTATTGTTTCCATTCATTAGTACTTTGTCATAGTAAACATCGCTTACATCCATTGCCAGCATACGTTTCCATTCGTTTTTTAGCTTGGTTTTAAAATAACCCTCACGAATGGCTTCTGCATAAGACTGTGTTGAATTCTTCTTAATCGCCGCCCAGTCGTTGGCATTATGCAGCATTCTGTTGATATTTTTTGGATTGAGGTTGGTCCATTCGCTTAAAACAATGGGAACTTCAGGTAAATCATCTATTCCTTTTCTAAACGTCTTATCGTCCTTTCTTTTCTTCATTACAAAGTTTCCGTACATCCCAATCTGTTCCTGTAATCCAGAATGCGAATGGTACCAGTGCGTTCCGCTTTGTATAATAGGAAAACGATAGGTATAGGTAGCCCCGGGAGCTATCGGTTTTTGGGTAAGCCAGGGAACTCCGTCTTCTTTGTTGGGGAGAAATACACCGTGCCAATGCAGCGATGTGCTTTCTTTCAATTGATTATGAACAACAATTTCGGCTGTATCACCCTCGGTGAAAGTGAGCGTAGGCATCGGGATTTGACCGTTTACGGCAATCGCTCTTTTTTGCTTACCTGCATAATTGACAAGCGTATCTTTTACATACAATTCGTAATGCACCACTTTCTGTGCAAACAGGGTTTGTGCGCAAAGCAGTAGCAATACCGTTTGCAGCATTTTTATGGGTATATTCTTATATCTGTTCATTGATTTTAAAAATTTTATTTAATACTGTCTTCCATTACGCCAAACCATTTCACCAAAACTTGCTTATCCTCTTGCGACAATACTGCATTGCGATGAATTAGTGTATATGACGATAAGGGCATTTCTCCGTCCTTGACCTGTCCCGCCATAGCCCTGAACTTATTTCGCTGCTTGCGGGGGGAATACTCCCCAAAGTTGCTGAAGTTGAGTTCCTCCTTACCTTTTTTGATATGCTGCGCCATATACCATGACCCCGGCTGGATGCGGCTATACCACGGATAATGGGTATTGTTGCTATGACAGTCGTAGCAGGATTGGACAAGGACAGCCTTTACATTTTGGGGTACGGCATACACCTTTTCAATATGAGAGGCTGTCACTTCATCCGACTTGTTCTGTAACGGTTGAAAAAACTGTATGCCGATTAAGATAGTAGTCAACCCCAATATGATTTTCTTCGTTAAGGACATATTAATTAAAGGTTTTTTCCACCATACCGCAGGTAATCATTTTTGAACCGTAATAAGGATTTTTGATTGCTTTGCTTTCGCTTAACCAAATAGCTCCTTTGCCATCATTGAACATTGGGCAATGATCCTGATAGAGTGCCTGCGGAGAACCGAACAGCGTAATAAGATCACTGATATCTTCACTTAATGATGCCAGATGCTCTCTCTGATGATCAATTTTACCTGCATTGTCGCCAATATGCTCTGCGTTTTCCTTTATATCATCTGTTATGTCCATGTATTTTTTGTGATTATCGGCAGGGACGGTTTTCATGTCCACTTTATTCAGGGTGGCAAACAGCTTTTTACCTGCATCGGCAGCAGCATTAGCATCGTCTGAAACAAGAGCGTTCTTCAGTGACAGATAATCAGCCACTATGGGCGCAATAGAAAAACCACCAGTTGCTGTTTCTCCTGCATTCTTACCGATGGATGTATCAGGCGTAGCTGGTAAGGGCACTGTGTCATTCACTTTTGACTGAGAAGGTGCCTGCTCGCCCGAAGTGGCAGTTGTATTATTTTCGGACAGCTCGTTGTTCTTAGTTGACGACTGATTACATGAAGCTGCTATAAATACTGTGATAACAGCGAAGATTGATATTGTTATATTTTTCATTTTTATTTACTTTTTGATTTTTAATAAACTTGCATTAATAGCCACTACAATGGTACTTATGCTCATCAGTACAGCACCCATTGCCGGGCTTAAAATAAATTTCGGATAGAGTACACCTGCGGCAAGAGGGATTGCTACCACGTTGTAGCCAACCGCCCATATCAGGTTTTGTACCATCTTTTTATAAGTAAGTTTGCCGAAGTCAATCAGTTTGACCACATCTCTGGGGTCACTGTCCACCAATATAATGTCCGCAGTTTCGGCTGCCACGTCTGTACCGGAACCTACGGCAATGCCAACATCTGCCTGTGCCAACGCAGGAGCATCATTTACGCCATCGCCTGTCATTGCCACAACTTCACCTTTGTTTTGAAATTCCTTTACTTTTTCCTGCTTATTGTGCGGAAGTACATTTGCCAAATACCCATCCATTCTCAATTTTCCAGCTACCGCAGCAGCAATCTTTTCATTGTCGCCTGTAAGCAAAAAGGATTTGATATTCAATCGTTTGAGGTCGTCAATAGCTTGCTTTGAACCCTCACGGATACTGTCTGCCAAAGTGATGATACCTGCTACTTTATTTTCGATTAAAACAAAGTTTACCGTTTCGGCTTCCTGATTGATTTCAGTTGGGATTTCGGGCAGTGAAAGGTGCTTTTCGGCGAAATAATTCGGTCCCGCCGCTACGACATTTTTCCCGTTTACAACACCTTTTACACCTATGCCCTGCATATAGCTAAAGTTTTCAGACTTCCATAGGGTGAGGCTCCTTTCTTTCAATGCAGCCATAATACCTTTTGCGATATGGTGTTCTGAATTTTGCTGTACTGCGGCAGCATACTGGATAACCTCATCGGCATTATATTCATCTGTTAAAGGGAAAACCTTTTCTACTGCGTGGGAACCTTTGGTAAGCGTTCCGGTCTTATCAAAAATGATGGTAGATAGCTTCCGGGTCGTTTCAAATGCCGTGCGGTTGCGGATAAGCAGCCCATTGGTCGCCGATAGCGTTGTGGAAATAGCGACCACCAAAGGGATAGCTACGCCCAATGCGTGGGGGCAAGCTGTTACCATTACAGTAACCATTCGTTCTAATGCAAAAGCAATATCCCCATTGCTGGCATACCAATAAATGAATGTGCCTATGCCTACGGCAATAGCAATAAAGGTGAGCCATTTTGCTACTTTGTCCGCAAGGTTTTGTGTATTGGACTTGGTAGCCTGTGCCTCTTGTACAAGATTGATAACCCTGTTTAAGTAACTGTCTTTTCCGACCGCTGTTACCTTAACTTTTACCGCACCATCGCCATTGATAGAGCCTGCAATAACCTTACTGTTGGCTTCTTTTTTTACCGGAACACTTTCTCCAGTAAGCATACTTTCATTGATGTACGAAAGCCCCTCCAGTACCAATCCATCGGCAGGAATTTTTTCTCCCGGTTTTATGATAACCGTTTCACCGCTTTGCAGGTCTTCGAGCTTTATCTTTACAGCTTCTCCGTTCCGCTCCACGGTAACATCATTAGGCAGTAAAGCCACCAACGACTGTAATGCCCTCGATGCAGCCATTTGAGAACGCATTTCGAGCCAATGCCCCAATAGCATAATGTCAATAAGCGTGGCTAACTCCCAAAAGAAATCCATCCCCTGCAAACCAAACACAACGGCTACCGAATAGATATAGGCTACCGATATGGCGATGGCAACAAGGGTCATCATGCCTATGGCTTTGGCTTTTATCTCGCCAATCATTCCTTTTAGGAATGGCAAGCCTCCATAGATATACATAACCGTACCCAACGCAAGCAGCACATACTTATCGCCACTGAAAGTAAAGCTAAAGCCTAACCACTGCTGTATCATGTGCGACAGCAGCAGGATAGGAATTGTAATGATGAGGCTTACCCAAAAACGTGCGAGGAAATCGCCCGTATGATGCCCCTCATGTTTATCAAAACTTTCTTTAGCATGGTCAGGGTGAGCATGTCCCGAATGCCCATGTCCTGATGTGTGTTCATGAGAGGCTGACGTACCGCCTATGGGAACCAATGCCATGCTGCAAAGGGGGCATTTTCCCGGTTCGTCTTTTAGCACCTGCGGGTGCATAGGACAAGTGTACTTGTTCATAATTGTAAGTTTAGGATTTACTTGCCAAGAATTTCAACTGTACTACCACAGGTAAGCATTTGTGAACCGTAATACGGATTTTTAACCGCATTCTCTTTGCTTAACCAGTTTGCTCCGCCATTATACATTGGGCAATGTTGATAATAAACGGGTACATCCTGTTTAGATACTTTAGCCAATGTGTAAATATTGCCCGAGAGTTTGGCAAAAGCATTTCTCTGTTTTGCAACATCTTTTGATTTTGATATACTTTCTGTATTGGCTGCTAAGTCTTTCATTATTTTCATCCAAACAGCATGCTCTTCTACCGATAGCTTACTCATATCAACTGGTTTAATGGATGCCGACAATTCAGCAGCTTTGGCGGATGCGGTCGCCGCATCTGTTTTTATCAAAGCATCTTTAACTGAAAAATAGTTGTCAAATACAGGTTTTAGTTGTGATTGATTTTGAGTAGCATTCTTGTTACCCTGTGCTGTCATTTCACTATGATTGTGATTGCCATGCCCGGCGTTCATATCCATTCCTGCCTCTTTGTTTTTGGCAGTTGGCTTCAACGCTCTATCATACTGGCAACAACCGGGTAATTTTGCATATACATCATCTGGCGCCAAGAACTTCTCGCTATCATAACCTGCTAAGGCGATACGTTTCAGGATTTCATCCTGATTTGTTTTGTCGCCGTCATAGGTGAGCGTAGCCATCTTGGTATCTTTGTTCCAGTCCACACTGGCTACCTTTTTTACGTTACCTGCTTTTTCGATGGTGGTTTTGCACATACCACAATTTCCGTAAATCTTTACGGTTTCTGTTTTCGCATTCTTGATTTGTGCGAAGCCGTTTATTGATGATAGTAATACAGCGATTACCATCACTATTTTTGATAATGATTTCATAATAATTACATTTTAAGAAATGGGGCATTAGCAAACCCATTTCTGTTTGAAATTTTAAATAAATGATACAAATTAGGGATTAAAAAAAGCCGGAACAGCTTTTGACAAGACGTACCTATGGCTGTCAAGTCATAATTTTAGCTTATTTTAGGGGGAAGCCAAATGGAGAAAAAGCCTGAAGAATAATAGGCTTCTTTGAAACCGAATTTTTGCTTTTTGGTTTCAGCAAAATAGTTCTTTGCTTTTAATTCTATTGCGATTGGTACACTTAAAGAATTTGGTGAAGAAACGCCGCACTTACACGAGTTATGCTTACAATTACCACCGCAGCCATTTCCATCTTTACATTTTTTACAGGATTTGGTTTTGCAACAATCCTTTTTTTCTGCTTTCTCGTGATGATTTTTTGAAAATTTCTGTTGTTCCGTTTTAATTGGAGCTTTTGAACAGGCATAGCTTATGTTGGGAGCCAATAGAAATCCCCAAAATAGCCATAGAACTATGGTGATATGTTTGTTCCAATTTTTCACTTAGACAAATTTATGAATTTATTTTTTTGTGATTATTAAATATAAACTGTAAAGTTTATACAAAGTTAAAATTGAATTTAGAAAAATTTCTGAATTTTATAACTTTGTGCTGATTTCTTTTTAAATCAATCTAATTATTGCAATATCTCTTCTTTAGCCACAAGCTGGCTTTTACCAATAAAATAAGCACGGGAACTTCTATTAATGGACCAATTACGCCTACAAATGCCTGCGGAGAGTGAATGCCAAAAACAGCTATTGCTACTGCTATCGCCAATTCAAAATTGTTGCCTGTAGCTGTAAAGGCTATTGAGGCATTTTTGTCGTAAGGAACTTTCAGCGTTTTATTGATATAGAAGCTAACAAAAAACATTAGTACAAAATAGATGATTAAGGGTATGGCAACTTTTATCACATCCATTGGCAATTCTAATATTTTATCGCCTTTCAGACTGAACATTAATACGATTGTAAACAATAAAGCATACATTGTAATGGGTGATATTCGGGGTATAAACTTATTAATTCCTTGATTACATCTTTGTACTTGGCCAATTTATCAGAACCCTTACTCAAATATGCTTTTGTCTTTAAAATTCTAAATTATTAGTTTTTATTGAAAGTCTTCGTCTTGTTCCAATCTCAGGCAAATATTTATCATCAATTGCTTCACCCAATAAACTTATTTCTCAAGTGCCTTACATAGCGTACTTCTCATTAAAAAATATAGCCAGCCCAACTAGGGGTAGCATCCTTACTCATTATTATAATGAATAGCTGGATCAAAAACAGCTTCATCATAAAGTTCAAATATGGTTTCCCGTAAACAAAAATAAAGGTAAAATTGAGTAAAGTTCAATAATTCCTTTATTAGTCTCAAAAATGAGAAAATGAAAACATAGTAGGGCTTTTCATCCAAATAATAATCATACAATGTTGCAAAAGTTACTGTTAAGGATAAACGCACTAAGAAAGTTTTATGGAAATTTTTAGCTAAATTTATAAAAGTACATTATTTCTTATAAACGAGCTTGGAGTTGATAATAAATCAACTCCAAGCTGAAAATTACCTATTTTTACTATTATAATAGTCAAAATAACTTAATAAAATCATTATGGCAAGAGGATTCGAACTTGAATTACAAATCATAAAGTATTAAAAACCAATATATTGAAAATTAGAGCTCTTAAAATATTAGGACAAAAGTTCGAAAAATTGCTCCCGTCAACATATCGCAAAAGGATTCGAACTCTCCGAAAACCTACACAAACAACTCATAATCAAATATTTAATTTCAAAATCCAATTCAAATCTTGTATCAGACGGTTCGAAGATAATCCTTCCAAGTTCACAGAACCTTACAACTTTGTTGTGAGGTTTTTTGTTTATACCTAAAATGACATCACCCAAACCCGGAACTCCATTGCCAATCGTTCAACAGGATTTCATTAATGATAAAATCATCTGGATAATTATTAAATCCATCTTTTTGTTTAAGAAACTCAACAACATTCTTTGCCATTTTTTCATCAGAAAATACCCCTATTTCTCTTTCATCATCCAAAAATGTATGAATTGTATAAATATGACTTACCTTAAAAACCGTCTTTAACTTCAGTTTTTTAATTATTTGGCCATAATCAGGAATATAATCATCTTCCGGCAAATAATCTCTTCCTATTTCACCTACAACTTCTGTAAAGCCGTTTTGCCAATGTATTTTATTTAATCCAACTTTTTTCAAATAGAAATCATTCGGGTAATCTGAAAACCCATTAAAAAGCAACAATCTCTGCTTTTCCTTTTCCGCTTCGTCAGGATCGTCAAAATATCCTAAAAACTTACTATCACGGTGAGATCCGTCTGTATAAATATGCTCAAGAGCATAAACAAAATAGTCCATATTAGTTTAAATATAAATTTCTTCCAGTCTGTTTAAATATAAATCCACAAACTCTGTAAAATTATTAGCTATAAGTCTAAAATTCTCTCCACAAAGAATAAAAACGCTGGTTTCAGACGAAAGATTTTGATGCAATTTAATTCCAAAAGCGTAAAGATTAAATTCATATGCTCCAAAAACGAAAACATTTTCCATTCCGGTAAAATTTAATTTGCTATAATCCGGAATTCCTTTCCAATTAATTAATTCCTCATGAATTTTCTTAGTACGATGAATGCTGTAAAATTCGTACAGATTATTCAGGGTTCCATTTCCGCTTCCGTTTATATCTAAATAATAATTCCGTAAATCCTGTGGAATTTCAACATTATATTTCTTTTGGAAAGCTTCAATCTCATCTGTATCAGAAGGAAATATTCTAATTCCATTTTCTTCGAAATTTTTTTTCAATAATTCTAAATTAATATTTCCATTTTTCATCATTATAAAATTAAAACCACCGTAAATATACAGTGGTTCCAAGTTTATTATTAAAATTTTTCTATTTCAATTTATAAAAATTACCATCCCAAACATACGTTTTCGAAGATCTTTTCTTTTTTTCACGATCGTTATCATCTTTTTCCATTTCTTCCATCTTAAAAATAAAAGCATCTGGAATTCCGCCTTTATCGTTTGGGAAAACAAATTTTTCGGAATGATAATAAACACCGGCATCACTCACATTTATTAACTGCGGCAGGGAAATCAACTTTTTGCTTTTCAATAGAATATACTGGTCATAAGTCGGAACACCGCAGGCACCACCGGAAGTGGTTGCTTTTAGCGTAAGCTCAGCATCTTTCAGCTCATGGCCGCTTTCAATGCTAAAGCCTGCAAAATTTAAGTTTTCACCGGAGCCTGTTTCAAAAGAAACTTCATCTAAAAGAACATTTCCTTTCAACATCTTTACAGAAGCATAATTCTGTGGGACCGAGCCATCAAAATCAGGACTTTTCTTATTTAATGTTTTTGT
>Ga0308161_1001202_pt1 | contig 32666 bp, 32 predicted proteins | sample PhyFR2_FD_201034 | JGI IMG/M metagenome (GOLD analysis project Ga0308161, IMG submission 201034) | Phyllosphere microbial communities from UC Gill Tract Community Farm, Albany, California, United States - DLSLF.R2 | ecosystem: Host-associated > Plants > Phyllosphere > Unclassified | place: USA...
GGTTGTTCGCGATCGAGTTGATGAAGTCGTTGGTGAACTCCTCGCTCGACACGTACCGGACGCGGATCCCCGGGTAGAGGCTCTCGGCGTAGTGGCCGATCGCGTGGAGCAGGTGCGTCTTGCCGAGCCCGGAGTCGCCGTAGATGAAGAGCGGGTTGTAGGCCTTGGCCGGGGCCTCGGCGACCGCGACGGCCGCGGCGTGGGCGAACCGGTTCGAGGACCCGATGACGAAGTTGTCGAAGTTGTACTTCGGGTTGAGCCGGGACTCCGGGCGCCCGCTCGTGCCCGGTGCGTCGATCTGGCTCGGGACGAACGGCGCCTCGATGTACTGCCGCGGTGCCGCGCTCTGCTCGACGGGCTGCTGCACGGGCTCGGCGTACTCGGGCACGTGCGACGAGACGACCGGGTCGACCCGCGGCTCGGAGGCCATGTCGGGGTTGACCGTGATCGCGAAGTTCGCGACCGAGTCGTCGCCGACCCGGGAGACCGCCTCGGTGATCGGGATCCGGATCCGCTGTTCGAGCATGCCGCGGGTCAGGTCGTTCGGGACCTCGAGGTAGAGGGTGCCGGCGAGGACGCCCTTCGGTTCGACCAGGTTGAGGAAGCCGTGCAGCTGCGGCGTGATGCGGTCGTCCTCCGACAGGAGGCCCAGGACGGAGGACCAGAGGTCCTCGACGGGATCGGCCGGCATCGTCATGTCGCGCTCGTCTCCAGGTTCGCTGTCGTGGTCGGCCGTGCTCGGCCGGTGGTGGTCGTGTCCGGTGGTGGGTCTTCGTCGTGCGGGCCGCGGTCCCGGCGGTTCTTGCGTGCTGGTCTGTGCCGGGCCGGCTGAGCCGGTGTGCCCCGCGGGACCCGGTCCGGGCCCGGGCGGCACCGTCGTCGGTCCGGGTACGGGACGTGTCGTCCGGGGTCCAGCGGTGCGGGCCCCGCGAGCGGTGGTCCACAGGGTTGTCCACAGTCCTGTCCACGTCGACCGCGCCGGCGCTCTGGGGGGTACTCCCCCGTGGCTCCGGGGAACGGGCCGATCGATCACACCACTGTAAAGGGTCAGGGGTGGTCGTACCGAACGAAGGTTTTCCCCAATGTGGAGGACGGGGTCACGCCCGGCACCGTGCGTGCGCGTCCGGAGCTGCGTTTGACCTGACCGCCGCCGTCACGTACCGTTATCCAGTTGACTGCGGCCTCTTGGTCGCGCCCATCGCGTCGTCCGGCCACGTCGGACGGCTCTACATACATACGTGACGGCTCGCGCTGAGCCCATCCCTCCAGCGCAGCCGTGTGGAGATCATCATGAGCAAGCGCACCTTCCAGCCGAACAACCGTCGTCGCGCCAAGAAGCACGGCTTCCGCGCCCGCATGCGCACCCGTGCCGGCCGCGCGATCCTCGCCGCACGTCGCGGCAAGGGCCGCACCGAGCTCTCCGCCTGATCGGGCTGGAGCGCCTGATCCGGTCCCGGACCCGGTAGCGATCGTGTTGGCCCGCGCCAACCGCATCGTCAGCGGTTCCGACTACCGGTCCGTCGTGCGTCGTGGTCGCAGGAGCGCCACGGCGCACGTCGTCGTATCCGTGGTCAGGCGTACTCCCGGTGGCGCAGTCGCGGTCGATGCCCCGACCCGCTTCGGGTTCATCGTCGCGAAGACCGTCGGGAACGCGGTCACGCGGAACCTGCTCCGTCGACGGTTCAAGGCGATCGCGCACGAGCTGCTGACCGAGGTGCCGACCGGGCACGACGTGGTCATCAGGGCACTGCCAGCCGCAGCGGGTGCCACATGGCCTACCCTGCTCGAAGACGTCTCGCGCTCCTTCGCGCGCGGGGTGGAGAAGGCAGCAGCATGAACCGCACCCTGTTGACCCGGCTCGGCTGGGTCCTCGCGTTGCTCCCGCGCAACGCGTGCGTCGTCGTGCTCCGCGTGTACCGCGCGGTGATCTCCCCGCTGTACGGCGACGTCTGCCGCTACCACCCCTCGTGCTCCCGGTACGCGCTCGAGGCCATCCAGCAGTACGGCGTCGTCCGCGGATCGGCGATGGGCGCGTGGCGCATCGCCCGGTGCAACCCCTGGGCCGCCGGCGGCATCGACGACGTGCGTGAACGGCGTCGTCCCTACCTCGTCAACCGGTTCGGGTTCGTGCTCGCGCCGACCCCGCAGCAGGAGTCCCGTCCGGCCGGTGCCCACCGCCCGGTCCTGCTCACCCAGCGCACTCGAAAGGCGTGACCGTCCTCATGGACTTCATCGGAACGATCCTCTGGCCCCTCAAGTGGGTGGTCTCGGCGATCCTCGTGGCCTTCCACTGGATCTTCGAGAACATCGGGATGGACCCCTCGGCGGGCATCACCTGGGTGCTGTCGATCATCTTCCTGACCTTCGTGGTCCGGGCGGCGCTCATCCCGATCTTCGTGCGACAGATCAAGTCGCAGCGTCGGATGCTCGAGGTCGCTCCGCAGCTGAAGAAGATCCAGGACAAGTACAAGGGCAAGAAGGATCAGTTCTCGCGTGAGGCCATGAGCCGCGAGACCATGGCGCTGTACAAGGAGACCGGGACCAACCCGCTGAGCTCCTGCCTGCCGCTGCTCATCCAGATGCCGATCTTCTTCTCGCTGTACTCGGTGCTGCACGAGGCGCAGATCAACAAGACGGGCATCGGCCTGCTCACGAACACCCTGGCGCAGGACTTCGGCAACGCCGCCCTGTTCGGCGCCCCCCTGCACGAGACCTTCACGAACGCCTCCGGGTGGGAGGTGCGGGTCATCGCCGGCTTCATGATCGTCGTGATGACCGTCTCGCAGTTCATCACGCAGCTGCAGCTCGTCGCCAAGAACATGTCGCCGGAGACCAAGGCGTCGCCGATGTACCGCCAGCAGAAGATGATGCTGTACATCCTCCCCCTGGTCTTCGTGATCTCGGGCCTGAGCTTCCCGCTCGGCGTCATGTTCTACTGGCTCGCCTCGAACGTCTGGACCATGGCCCAGCAGTTCTTCGTGATCCGCAGCATGCCGACCCCGGGGTCCGAGGCCGCTCTGGCGCGCGAGGCCCGCCTGGCGAAGAAGGCCCAGCGTCGTGGGACCCCGGTCCTCGCCGAGGCCGGCGTCGGCGCAGGTGCCGTCGAGGCCGAGGCCGCCCGTGTGAACACGCAGCGGCAGCAGCCCGTCGGCAAGAACCGTTCCAAGAAGACTGGGAAGAAGTAAGTGACTGAGCAGGACATCGCCGCCGCTGACGTGGTGGACGAGCACACCGACGCACAGCAGGCCGCCACCACGGACGAGGACGTCCGCGACGGGGACGTGCGTGACGGGGACGTGCGTGACGGGGACGTCCGTGACGAAGCGGACATCGCGGCGGACTACATCGAGGAGCTCCTCGACATCTGCGACCTCGACGGCGACATCGAGATCGAGGAGCGCGCCGGACGCGTCTACCTGTCGGTCTCCGACGAGGGCGGTGCCCTCCGCGTGCTCGCGAAGCCGGACACCGTGTCGGCGCTCCAGGAGCTGACGCGCATCACCGTGCAGGCCGAGACCGGCGAGTTCAGCCGCCTCATCCTCGACATCGGTGGCTCGCGCGATGCCCGTGCGTCCGAGCTGCAGCGCCTGGTCGACACCGCCGCCGAGCGCATCGAGGCCGGTGCGCCGTCGGCTGCCCTCCCCCCGATGTCGTCCTACGAGCGCAAGCTCGTGCACGACCTCGTGGCCGAGAAGGGCCTGCACTCGGAGTCCGAGGGTGAGGGTCGGGACCGCCACACGGTCGTCACCCGATGACGGACGAGGCACCGGCCCCGGTCCTGGAACAGGAGCCCGCCGCGGCGGTCGACCTGTTCGGCGATCGGATCGAGCTCGCACGCTCCTTCACACACGAGCTCGCGCGTCGGGGCGAGGAGCTGGGCCTCATCGGCCCGCTCGAGCTGCCTCGGCTGTGGACACGACATATCCTCAACTCTGCACTCCTGGCACCCCTCCTGGAGGCGCGTGGCCGAGTTGCCGACGTCGGTTCGGGTGCCGGGTTGCCGGGTCTCGTGCTCGCGATCGCTCGGCCCGACGTGTCCTTCACGCTCATCGAGCCGATGGAACGGCGTTGCGAGTGGCTGACGAGCGAGGCCACACGCCTGGGGCTCGACAACGTCGAGGTCGTCCGTGGCCGGGCTGAGGACGTCGCTGACGAGATCGTCGTCGACCAGGTGACCGCGCGCGCGGTCAGTGCCCTGTCGAAGCTCATCCCGTTGACGGTGCCGCTCGTTCGTTCCGGAGGGCAGCTCATCCTGATGAAGGGCGCCCGGGTCGACGAGGAGATCGAGAAGGCCCGCAAGGTCATCCTCCGGAAGCGGCTCGCCGACGTCGAGGTTCTCGAGCTCGGGGACGGTGTGGTCGAGGAGACCACGCGAGTCTTCCGGGCTACAGTTGACTGACGCTGCAGCTCGGCCGGTTCGACCGGTGATCGCCGGCACGTTCCACGTGAAACATCGAACCGGGGAAGAGGTCTTCGTTGAGTTCATCGACTGACTACGACGCGTCGACACCCCTCGCGCGCGAGATCGCCGATCTCAACCGTCGGCGCCGAGCGATCGCGACGCAGCAGTTCCCGCTGCCGCCGAAGACGCGGATCTTCACGGTGTCGAACCAGAAGGGCGGCGTCGGGAAGACCACGACGACCGTCAACCTCGCGGCGGCGCTCGCGCACGGTGGGGCTCGCGTGCTGGTGATCGACCTCGACCCGCAGGGCAACGCGTCGACGGCGCTCGGAGTGGACCACCAGGCCGAGGTGGCGAGCATCTACGACGTCATCGTCGACGAGGCGCCGATCGCGGACACCGTGCAACGCTCCCCCGAGTCGGACACGCTCTGGTGCGTGCCGGCCACCATCCACCTCGCCGGCGCGGAGATCGAACTCGTCTCCCTCGTGGCCCGCGAGCAGCGGCTCCGCACAGCCCTCGACCAGTACCTCAGCTCGCTGGACGAGCCGTACCACTACGTCTTCATCGACTGCCCGCCCTCGCTGGGACTCCTGACGATCAACGCGTTCGTCGCGGCGCAGGAAGTGCTCATCCCGATCCAGACCGAGTACTACGCGCTCGAGGGCCTGAGTCAGCTCCTGCGGAACATCGAACTCATCGAGCGGCACCTGAACCCGAACCTGCGGGTCTCGACCATCCTGCTCACCATGTTCGACGGGCGCACGAACCTGGCGAACCAGGTCGCTGCGGACGTCCGAGAGCACTTCGGCGACCAGGTGTTGCAGGCGATGATCCCCCGGTCCGTCCGGGTCAGCGAGGCTCCGAGCTACGGCCAGAGCGTCGTGTCGTACGACGTCAACTCGTCCGGGTCGCTCTCGTACCTCGAGGCGGCCGCCGAGATCGCAGCACGAGGAGCGCAGGACTGATGGCACCCAAGCGAACCGGCCTCGGACGAGGCATCGGCGCACTCATCCCGACCGCGAGTGACCAGCAGGACCGTCCCGTCGACGTGTTCTTCCCCACGGGAGGCACGCCGGCTTCGGCGCCCAGTGCTTCGGGGCAGACCGCAGAGGACCTGCTCGCGGTGCCCGGTGCACGCCTGGCGAACCTCAATCCGCTCGACGTCGTGCCGAACGCGAAGCAGCCGCGCAAGGAGTTCCGCGAGGAGGAGCTCCAGGAGCTCGTGCACTCGATCCGTGAGATCGGACTCCTGCAGCCGATCGTGGTGCGCCCCATCGCGGGTGCGACCGGTACCGAGCCCCAGTACGAGCTCATCATGGGCGAGCGCCGCCTCCGCGCGACGAAGGAACTCGGCCTGACGACGATCCCCGCGATCGTCAAGGACACCCCCGATGACGCGATGCTCCGCGACGCCCTCCTCGAGAACCTGCACCGTGCGCAGCTGAACCCGCTGGAGGAGGCATCGGCCTACCAGCAGCTGCTCGCGGACTTCGGCATCACCCAGGAGGAGCTCGGGCAGCGCATCGGCCGTTCACGTCCGCAGATCACCAACACGATCCGCCTGCTCCGCCTCCCCTCCCCCGTGCAGCGTCGAGTGGCGGCCGGTGTGCTGTCCGCGGGGCACGCTCGCGCGATCCTCGCTGCTCCGGACGCCGAGGCGATGGAGTACCTCGCCGAGAAGATCGTCAACGAGGACCTGTCGGTCCGTGCGGCTGAGGCCATCGCGCAACAGCTCAGCACGAAGACGCCGGCGAAGCCCAAGGCCGAGCCGTCGAAGAAGCAGGCCCACTTCAACGACGTCGCCGAGCGACTCGGCGACCGGCTGAACACGCGGGTGAAGATCGCCGTCGGCGCGCGCAAGAGCTCGGTGACGATCGATTTCGCGAACGGCGACGACCTGAACCGGATCCTCGGCGAGCTCGGCCTGGGCGACGTCACCGGCTGACCCGTCGCGTCGTCGACCTTGCAGGCGCCGATGTTCCACGTGGAACATCGTCGAGTCTCGCTCCGGAAGGCCGGTGTTCCACGTGGAACATTGTCGAGTCGCGCCGGGGCGCTGAGATCAGCGGTTCCACGTGGAGCCTGGTCTGCACGGGCAACGCGGAGTGGGACCGTCTGGGTTCGTTTCGGCGAACGGCAGCGCGACGGAGTCGATCTGACAGTCGGTGGGCGGCGACCCGCTGTACGCGCTTCTCCGGGGCGATCGCACCCTCGGGCGGATCGATGGACCAGGCGACTGCGAGAGGGCCTGTGAGGCCCAGTGGGGAGCGCTCCAGGCCGCGGGACTGGTGCAGCGACCAAGCCAAGGCAGGCCTTAGGCGCCGGTATCGGCCGAGGTCGGGCGCGATTGATCGTGATGAGAAGGGGCGGCGTGTGGGGCGCACGCACTGTTCCACGTGGAACCCTCTGGTCCGGCGTCACGCTCCGCCCGGATTGCCGCTCCCTCGGCAGCTTGAGGAGGCCACGTGGCGAACTGGCGCAGCCGGGTTGACGAGCTGCGAACTCGCTGACGCCGGGTGGAGAGCGCGTGGCCGTCTCGCGCCGACCGCAGCACGACGGCGCGGCGCCCGCCCGGCAGCTGCACTCCCTGGACCGAGTGGCGGGGGCGCTCAGGAGCGGAGCGCCCGCAGCTTCCGCAGCCCGACCGCGGCGAACACCGGCTTGACGAAGGTCATCTCCCCGAGGCGGTAGCACTTCGTGCGCACGAGTCGACGGGCGAGGTGCTCGTCCTGGCGGGCGAGGTACACGCGGGCTTTCTCGGCGTGGAGCCCGTTCGAGCAGATCGCAATGCCGTCGAAGTCCGCCAGCAGAGTTCGGGTGTTCTCGATGTTCTGCCAGGTCGATCGGCTCGACTCCTCGATGCTAACCGGCCCGTCCCATCCCGACTGTCGGACAGTACTCCGGAGGTGTCGCGCCTCGCTGATCGGTCCGCGGACCGGTCCGCCACTGCAGACGATGGTCGCCGATCCCCCGCGGCGCTCGACGTCGCGCGCGGTCCGGACGGCCATGCGTGCACGCCAGCGGTTCACGAGGTTCGGATGGTGGCCGGGGTTGCCGAAGCCCAGGACGAGGACGGAGATCCGCGGGCCTGCCGGGTCCGGAGGCGCGGCGAGTGTGGGGCGGACGGGCAGGTGCGCTTCCCGGCGGTCGGCGGACCAGTGCACCCACTCCCCCCAGACGAGGACAGCAGCAGTGGCCGCCGTGCTCGCAGCGACGATCGTCGGCACGATGCGGCTGCTCCGGACGGTGCTCACGTCAGCAACCCCCACCGCTGCTCGCACGAACCCCATCGACGTCGATGTTCCACGTGGAACGTCGCCGTTCCGACTCCGCGCTCAGGCGCCGTGGTCGCGGATGGCCTGCTCGGCGAGCTCGGCGTAGGTCCACCCGAGATCGAACCCCGATGCGCTCAGGGCCTGGGGCACGAGCGACGTCTCGGTCAGGCCCGGCAGGACGTTGGCCTCGAGGAACCACGGCGTCCCCGCACCGTCGACGATGAGGTCGACGCGGGAGACGTGCCGGAGGCCGAGCGCCTCATGTGCGGCGACCGCGGCCTCGGCAGCCGCGGACGACGCCGCCTCCGGGAGTCGTGCCGGCGTGTAGAAGGTCGTCAGCCCGGCGTTGTACCGGGCCTCGAAGCCGTAGACACCGTCCTTCGGGACGATCTCCACGGCGGACAGGGCCACGGGACCGTCACCGGTGTCGATGATCCCGACGGCGACCTCGGTCCCGCGGATGAGCTGCTCGATGACCACGTCGTCGCAGTAGGTGTACGCCGTGACCATCGCGCGCGGGAGGTCGTGGACGTCCTCGACGAGCGTGACGCCCTGTGCACTGCCGCCCCGCGCCGGCTTGACGGCTAGGGGAACCGGGTGGTCCGTCCCGATGGCCTCGAGGACACCCACCGCGCCGAGCTCGCGGAACACGTCGTGCGACAGGGTGATCGAGCGCGGGGTCCGGACGCCCGCCCGCGCGACCAACGCGGAGGCGGTGGGCTTGTCCCATGCCAGCCGTGCCGACGTCGACCGTGAGCCGACGAACGGGATGTCCAGCGCCTCCAGGATGCCCCGCAGGGCGCCGTCCTCACCGGAGGCGCCGTGCAGCGCCGGCCACACGACGTCCGGGCGGTCGTCGCGGAGCGCCGGGAGCAGCGACGCGTCAGCGTCGCGCAGGTCGACCTGCCAGCCGTAGCCGCTCAGGGAGTCGGCGACACGACGACCGGATCGCAACGAGATGTCCCGCTCGTGCGAGATCCCCCCGGCGACGACGACGACGTGACGACGGGTGAGGTCGGCCATGCTGGATCCTTCTGCTGCGGTGTGAGAAAAGTGCTGATCAGGAGATGTTCGGCGGCGGTGCCGAGACCGAGTCGGACGACGGGACGGCCCGGAACGGACGGGTCGCCGGGCCGAACGTCTCGAGGACGTCCAGCTCGTCGTTGATGACCGTCGCGAGTCGCTTGACGCCGACCCGGATCTGCTCGGGCGTCGGGTAGCAGAACGACAGGCGGATGTTGCTGCCGCCGCGGCCGTCGGCGTAGAAGGCCGTGCCGGGGGTGTAGGCCACGAGCTCCTTCACCGCGCGCGGGAGCATGCCCTTGGAGTCGAGCGAGTCCGGCAGGGACAGCCAGACGAAGAAGCCACCGTTCGGCTTCGTCCACGAGAGGTCGGGCAGGAACTCCCCCAGCGCGGACATCATGGCGTCCCTGCGCTCCGCGTAGAGGCCGCGGAAGGTGTCGACCTGGCCCTTCCAGTCCGCGGCGTCGAGGTAGGCGTTCACGACGTACTGGCCGAACGAGTTCGGGGCGAGCACCGCGGACTCGTTGGCGAGGACGAGCTTCTCGCGGATGGCGTGCGGCGCGAGGGCCCAACCGACGCGGAACCCGGGTGCGAGGGTCTTCGAGAACGAGCCCAGGTAGACCACGCCCTCCTCGTCGATCGAGCGGATGGCCTGCGGCGCCGGCTCGTCGAACCACAGGAGGCCGTACGGGTTGTCCTCGAGCACGAGGATGCCGTTCGAGCGGCAGATGTCCAGGACCTCGATGCGGCGCTCCCGGCTCATCGTGACGCCGGCCGGGTTGTGGAAGTTCGGGATCGTGTAGAGGAACTTGATCCGCTTGCCCTGGGTCCGGAGGTTCGCGATCGCCTCGCGCAGGGCCTCGGGCACCAGACCGAGTTCGTCGGTCGTGACGTGCACCGTCTCGGCCTGGTACGAGCGGAAGACCCCGATCGCGCCGACGTAGGACGGGGACTCGGCGAGCACGACGTCGCCCGGGTCGATGAACAGCCGCGTGACGAGGTCGAGCGCGTGCTGCGACCCCGTGGTGACCACGACGTCCTCGGCGCTCGCACGGATGCCCTCGAGGCTCATCACGTCGACGATGTGCTCGCGGAGGGAGCGCAGGCCCTGCCCGCCGCCGTACTGCAGCGCCATCGCCGCGTCCTCGTTCATGACACGGTCGATCGAGCCCGTGACGAGCTCGCGGGGCAGCGCGGAGACGTACGGCATGCCACCGGCGAGCGAGACCACCTCGGGGCGGGAGGCGACGGCGAACAGGGCTCGGACCTCGGAGGCGCTCAGCCCTGCGGTGCGCTGGGCGTAGGAGTCGTACCAGGGGTCCAGGCTGTTGCCGTTGGTCATCGCGTGCTCCGTTCAGTGGGACATTCCCGCCACACTACGACATCGTCTGCCGGAACCCCGGTGGGAGACGGGGGCCGATCCTGAGGTTCTGGCCCCGGGCGTCCCAGGGACGGTCCGGGTACGCGGACGGCCCCGCCCTCCCTGAGGAGGACGGGGCCGTCGGTGCTGGACTGCCTACGCCAGGAACTCGGCGAGGTCGGCCTCGAGCGCCGGCTTCGGCTTGGCGCCGATGACGGTCTTGACGACCTCGCCGCCCTTGAAGACCTTCATCGCCGGGATGGAGGTGATCTGGTAGTTCATCGCGGACTGCGGGTTGTCGTCGACGTTGAGCTTGACGATCTCGATCTTGTCGGCGTGCTCCGCGGCGATCTGGTCGAGGATCGGCGAGACGGCGCGACACGGGCCGCACCACTCTGCCCAGAAGTCGACGAGGATCGTCTTGTCCGACTTGAGGACCTCTTCGGTGAAGGTGGCGTCGGTGACGGCCTTGGCGTTGGACATGGTTGTCCTTTCTGTGCAGTCGGTACGTGCTGGAACGGTGTCGCCCCGGGGAGCATTCCCCGTGCGGCTCCCGGTGGTGGCTACAGGGAAGTGACGTCGACCATCGCGGGCTCGGTGGGCGTGCGCCCCTCGGCCTGGTCGGTCAGCGCGTCGTCGAGCTCGGCGAGGTACTTCTCGGCGTCGAGCGCCGCGACCGTGCCCGAACCGGCGGCCGTGATCGCCTGGCGGTACGTCGGGTCGATGACGTCACCGGCGGCGAAGACACCCGGCAGGTTGGTCTTCGAGGACCGGCCCTGCACGGCGATGGTGCCCTCGGGGGCGAGGTCGATCTGGCCGTGGATGAGGTGCGTGCGCGGGTCGTTGCCGATCGCGATGAACAGGCCGTCGAGTGCGAGCTCGGACTCCTCGCCCGTGACGGTGTCCTTGAGCGTGACGCCCTCGACCGCGGTGTCACCCGTGATGCCGGTGACCTCCTTGTTCCACGCGAACTCGATCTTCGGGTCGTTCATCGCGCGGTCCTGCATGATCTTCGACGCACGCAGCGAGTCCTTGCGGTGGATGACCGTCACCTTGTCGGCGAAGCGGGTGAGGAACGTGGCCTCCTCCATCGCGGAGTCACCGCCGCCGACGACCGCGATGTTCTTCTGGCGGAAGAAGAAGCCGTCGCACGTGGCGCACCACGAGACGCCGTGACCGGACAGGCGCTCCTCGTCGGGGAGACCGAGGTGGCGGTAGGCCGAGCCGGTCGCGTAGATGACCGCGAGGGCCTCGTACGTCTCGCCGGAGCCGACCGTGACCTTCTTGACCTCGCCGGTCAGGTCGACCGAGGTGGCGTCGTCGTACAGGACCTCGGCACCGAACTTCTCGGCCTGTTCCTGCATCTTGATCATGAGGTCGGGGCCCTGGACGCCCTCGGGGAAGCCGGGGAAGTTCTCGACCTCGGTGGTCTTCGTGAGCTCGCCGCCGGTCTCGACGCTGGACGCGACGATGAGGGGCTTGAGCTCCGCGCGCGCGGCGTAGATGCCGGCGGTGAACCCGGCCGGACCGGAACCGATGATGATGAGCTGGCGCATGCCGTGTTGCCCTTCCGTTGCGTACTGACCGGGTCAACACATGGTACCGGCGCGGCATTCCGGCCCGCCCGTGCGCGCCGGGATCGGCCCGGCACCCGCAGCGCGTCGACGCGGACCGACCGGCGGCGGCAGCGCGTCGACGCGGACCGACCGGCGGCGGCAGCGCGTCGACGCGGACCGACCGGCGGCGGCAGCGCATCGACGCGGACCGACCGGCGGCGGCAGCGCGTCGACCCGGAACGAGCGACGGCGCCCGCGGCGCATCGAGCGACGGTGCCCGCCGCCCCGGCGCTCAGCGCCCGAGCTTCGCCCGGAGGATCGCCACCGCGTTCTGGATCTCCCCGTTCTTCGCGACCACCAGGGCCCCGAAGTACACCGCCGCCATCACGGTGCCGCTCAGCGCGAGGGTGATCAGCGCGCCCGTGACGTCGGCCATCGCGAACCCGTCGGGCGAGAACGCCCCGAAGAAGTTCACGACCAGGAGACCGACCACGCCGGCGATGAGCGCGGCGATGACGAACTGCACGTGCGACCGGGTCACGATCGCGCCCTCGATGCCCTGCAGCCGTCGGCGGACGACGACGAGCGCGACGATCGTCTGCGTCGACCCGGCGACCGTCGTGCAGACCGCGATGCCGACACCGATCGCCGAGCCGGGCAGCATCGCGACCGACAGCGCCCCGATGACGAACAGGCCGGACTGCACGAGCTGCATGAGGAACGGCGTGCGGTGGTCGTGGAACGCCCAGAACACCCGCTGGATGATGAAGAGCATGCTGAACAGCACGAGTCCGGGCATGTAGGCGACGAGCACGAGGGCCATCGCCTGCGCGTTGGCGAACTCGTTCTCCCAGATGCGGGCGAACGGCAGCGCGAGCACCACGAGCGCGACGCTCGCGAACACCGTGAACAGCCCGACGATGCGCAGCGAGAGCGACAGGTTGCGCCGGACCGCGTCCAGGTCACCGCGCTCCGCGTCGTGGCTCATGCGCGTGAAGTACGCGGTGGCGATCGACACGGCGACGATCGAGTGCGGGAGCATGAACAGCAGCCAGGACGTGCTCAGGGTCGCGTTGCCGGCGCCCTGGGCGAGCGATGCGACACGGGACTGCACGATGCCCGCGACCTGGGTGGCGAGGATCATCGCGAACAGCCAGCCCGCTGCGGTCCCGGTCGACTTCAGGCCGACGCCGCGCCAGCGGAAGTCCGGCTTGAAGGACAGCCCGGCCCGACGCCAGAAGAACGGCAGGAACGCGGCCTGCGCGAAGACGCCGAGCGAGGCGCTGCCCGCGAGGACGGCGATCTTCAGCGGCGTCCAGTCCTCGGTCGCTGCGTTGACGCCGCGGCCGCCGAACAGGGCGATGAACACGACGAGCCCGGCGATGGCGATCACGTTGTTGAGCAGCGGCGCCCAGGTGAACGGGCCGAACACCTGCTTGGCGTTGAGCACCTCTCCGAGCAGCGAGTACATCGCGTAGAAGAGGATCTGCGGCAGGCACCAGAAGGCGAACGCCACGGCGAGGTCGGTCTGGGCGGGCGTGAAGCCCTTGCCCGCACCCGACGACTGCTGGCTGTAGACCCACACGAGGAACGGTGCGAGCAGGGTCGCGATGACGGTGATCGCAACGAAGACGGTCGCGCCGAGGGTGACGATCTTGTTCACGTACGCCGTGCCGCCGTCGGTGTGCTGCTTCATCGAGCGCACGATCTGCGGGATGAGGACCGCCGAGAGCAGGCCGCCCGCGATGAGCGCGTAGATGTTGTTCGGCAGCTGGTTCGACACGGCGAACGCGTTCGCGGCGTCGGACCCGGTGTTGCCGATGGCGAAGGCGAGCACGAAGGTCTTCGCGAACCCGAGGACCCGCGACAGCATGGTGCCGGCCGCGAGCATCGCGCTGGCCCGGCCGAGGTTGCGCTCGGCAGCGGGTTCGGCGTCGACGGCGGGCTGCTGCTGGGTGCTGATGGTCGGCTCCTGGGGGTCGGTGATCGGTGCGTCGCGGTCGTCGCGACCGCCGTCGCGGCGCTGGTCGCGGTCGTCGCCCCCGTCGTGCTCGTCGCGGCCGTCGCCACCGCCCTGGGCACCGGCCGGGAGGCGCGGCTCGGCCAGCGCGGTCCGGCCCGCCCCCGCCGCGTGGTGCGGTCCAGGGCCGGCCGTGGCCGCGCCCGCTGCATCCGCTGCGCCGGCTGCGCCGGCTGCGCCGGCTGCGGCTGCCTGCCGTGCGGCCGCCGAACCCGGCGCCGGCGGCTGCTCGGCGAGGAGCCGGTTCGGGTCGTCCTCGTCCTCGTCGTCGAGCTCGCCGTTGCGGCGCCGGACGCGCTTGCGGATGCTCCGGACGATGCCGAAGCCGAAGACCGCGACGAGACCGATGCCCGCGAGGGTGGTGATCACGGTCTCCCACTGGGCCTGCACGTTGAGCTCGACCGTGGACGGCTGCGAGAGCGTCGTGCCCGTCGGGCTGACCACCGTCATGGTGAGGGTGACCGTGCCGTTCGCCACCGACCGCACGGGGATCGTCGCGCGGGTCGAGGACTGCGGCTGCACCTGGACCTCGATGTCGTTCCGCACGATCCGGAGAGCCGAGCTCGACGGCTGGACCCGGAGCTTCACGGTGACCGGGTACGCGGAGCTGTTCCGGATCGACACCGGCAGCGATGTCCGGTCGCCGAGGAGCGTCAGCGAGCTGGAGTTCGGGATGCTGACCGACGAGGTCGTCTTGACCCAGCGACCGACCTGGCGGTCGACCGCGGTGGCGAGGGCGTCCGGGTCGGCGCGCCAGGCGTTCGAGGCGAGCGCGAGGAGCTCGAGCCGGGCCGGGGCCGTGACGTCGGTGGGGGTGTCGAGGGCCGTGGAGAACGCGGACAGGCTGCGCTCGCCCTCGACCAGCCGACGGAGGCGGTCGAGCCGCGCGTCGTCGTCACCTCCTGCGCTGAGCGTGAGGGAACCGGGCGTCGCGGCGGCCGTCTTCGACAGGTCGGACGGCGACACCCAGGCGGTGCTCTCGAGGGCGTCGAGCGCCTGACCGAGCCGCTGGGTGTCGGTCGGCCACGTGCGCCCGAGGGTCAGGAGCACCGGGTTCGTCGCGGAGCCGGACCGTGCCGAGGCCGCCAGCGTCGCCGTGAGACCGGCCATGGCGGTGTCCCACGTGGCCTGGTCGTCGGCGTCCGCGGCCGTGCGGAGGAGCGCGGAGGCGGACTGGTCGGCCACGAGGACGTGCTGGTCGCCGATCCGTTCGGACGCGGCGACGGTCGCGTCGGCGCCCGCGGAGGTGTTGCCGCTCGCCACGATCGTGCTCGTGGTGCCGGCGGCGGCGAGGGCGGGCAGGTCCCCGTCGGCCACCGTGCCCTCGACCGGCCAGGAGACGCCGGACATCGACCACGGGAAGTCGAGCAGCGTCCGGGTGGTGGGGAGCGTCGGCGTCTGGTCGCTGCCGTCCGGGTCGTCGGTGGCGTCGGCCCCCGGCTGGGAGTCGGTCGCGGCGTCGCCGTCGGCCGGTGCGGTCGCGTCGGTCCCCGCTCCCGGGTCCGCGGTCGCGGTGTCGCCGGTGGGGACGTCGGTCGGTGTGGGCGTGGCGGTCGCGGCGCCGGGGAAGTCCTCGGGCCGGACCTGCTGGTCGAGGGACAGTACGCCGGGGACGCCGTCGGCTCCGGCCTGGCGCAGCCCGGTGACGTCCGCGTCGGCGTAGGACAGCGCGAAGGTCTCGTTGCGCATGCCCTCGAGTCGCTGCAGCCAGGTTCGTGCCGTGGACGGGGCGCTCTCGCCGAGCAGTCGGATCGACGCGATGATCCTGGGGTCGACCGCGAGCGCGACGTTGTGGTCCTGGGCGGCGTCGAGCTGCTGCGACAGGGTGCCGTCGACCGAGGTGGCCGCGGCGAGGTCGTTCGCGCTGATCGTGCCGTCGGTGGTCGCGGGCAGGGTGACCGGCATCGCGACGGAGACCCCGACCGGCGTGCGGTCGAAGTCCGGGTACCAGGTGATCGCGGAACGGGCGACGGCCGAGGTGTCGCCCGCGGAGTACTCGGCGGCGATGCGGCGGGCACCGAACGAGGAGTACCCGCCGAGCCCGACGTTGCCCGGGACGATCCGGACCGTCTGCGACACCGAGCGGTGTGCCGGGACGGCCGGGACGTCCACGGAGCCCATCGGGGCGCCGAAGTAACCGCTTGTGCTGGTGTCTTCGAGCCAGTCGGCGAGCTCGCCGCGGCTGCTCACCTGGCGGTAGATGTCGAGCTCGGCGGTGCCCGCGGGCACCTCGTCGTCGGTGCCGTTCGTGACGGTCACCGTGAGCTCGAGGTCCTGGTCGCGCTGCACGATGCCGCGGTTCCCGGGCGCGACCGAGACGGTCGTCCTGCCGGTGTCGGCGGCGACCGTGTGCGTGGTCCGGGTGGTCGGGGAGGAGCCGGTCGCGGCGTCGGCGCCGTCGGTCACGGCGGGCGTGACGACGAGGCCGATGGCGACGAGGGCCGTCGCTGCGGCGGCGAGGGTGGAGCGGAGCATGTGCATACGGAGGGGCCCGAGGGTCGGTTCCGGCCGTGCACGAGTGTACGAGGGCGCGTGGTGACGATCCCGTGGGCACTCGGACACGTGCAGAACTCCTGCACGCGCATCTGGGAGGATGAGGTCCGTCATGCACTCCGTTGCCCAGGCCGTCGAGCGACTCGACGCACTCGCCGCCACCGAGCCCGTCGCCCTCCTCGCTCGGACCTTCGCCGACGCCGGGTACGAACTGGCCCTGGTCGGCGGGCCCGTCCGCGACGCGTTCCTCGGCCGTCCCGTGACCGACCTCGACTTCACGACCGACGCCCGGCCGGACGACGTCCTCCGGATCGTCGAGCCGATCGCGAGCGCCACCTGGGACGTCGGTCGCCAGTTCGGCACGATCGCCGCCCGCGTCCGCGGCGAGCAGGTCGAGATCACGACGTACCGCAGCGACGTGTACGACGGCGAGACCCGCAAGCCCGAGGTCGCGTTCGGCGAGACCATCGAGGACGACCTGCTCCGTCGGGACTTCACCGTCAACGCGATGGCGCTCCGGCTCCCCCAGCGCGAGCTCGTGGACGTGCACGGCGGTGTCGAGGACCTGCTCGCCGAGCGGCTGCACACGCCCCAGGCCGCCGAGGTCTCGTTCCGCGACGACCCGCTGCGGATGATGCGTGCCGCCCGGTTCACGGCACAGCTCGGCTTCACGGTGTCGGCCGAGGTCCGTGGTGCGATGACCGAGCTCGCCGCGTCGATCGAGATCGTCTCCGCCGAGCGCGTGCGCGACGAGTTCGTGAAGCTGCTCGCCACGGGTGACCCCGTCCCCGGCATCCGCCTGCTCGTGGACACCGGCCTCGCCGAGCGCTTCCTGCCGGAGCTGCCCGCCATGCGCCTGGAGATCGACGAGCACCACCACCACAAGGACGTCTACGAGCACTCGCTCACGGTCCTGACCCAGGCGATCGGCTACGAGGCCGAGCGGCACGCCGGCGAGGCCCCGGACACCGTGCTCCGGCTCGCGGCGCTCCTGCACGACATCGGCAAGCCCGCGACCCGCAAGCTCGAGGCGGGCGGGGCGGTGAGCTTCCACCACCACGACCTGGTCGGCGCGAAGCTCGCCAAGAAGCGACTCCGCGCGCTCCGGTTCGACAACGACACGATCGCCGCGGTCGCGCGCCTGATCGAACTGCACCTGCGCTTCTTCGGCTACACCGAGGGCGCCTGGACCGACTCGGCCGTCCGCCGGTACGTCCGCGACGCCGGTCCCCTGCTCGAGCGCCTGCACGAACTCACCCGCTCCGACGTCACCACCCGGAACCGGCGCAAGGCCGACCGGCTCGGGTTCGCGTACGACGACCTCGAGGCGCGCATCACGGCCCTCGCCGCGCAGGAGGAACTCGAGTCGATCCGTCCGGACCTGACCGGCGACGACATCATGCGGATCCTCGACATCCCGCCGGGGCGTGCCGTGGGTGAGGCGTACCGCCACCTGCTCGAGGTCCGGATGGACGAGGGCCCGCTGGCCCCCGAGGACGCCGAGGCGCGCCTGCGCGCCTGGTGGGCCGCCCGCGACGCGACCGCCTGACCGACGCGACCCGATCTGCACAGCCGGTGGCGGGCCTCCAGGCCGTGAGCTAGGGTTGGGGGGTTGTCCGCGCGCACCTGCGCATCCGGACACGTGCACAACCCTCCTGTTCCGGGAACCGCCCGGAGCCGTTCGAGACCAAAGGAGGTGGGTTCCGCATGCACCAGTACGAACTGATGGCGATCCTCGACCCCGAGATCGATGAGCGCACCGTCGCTCCCAGCCTGGACAAGTTCCTCGCGGTCATCCGCAACGACGGTGGCACCGTCGACAACGTGGACGTCTGGGGCCGTCGTCGCCTGGCCTACGAGATCGCGAAGAAGTCCGAGGGCATCTACGCCGTCGTCAACTTCACGTCCTCGGCCGACTCCGCCAAGGAGCTGGACCGTCAGCTCGGTCTCTCCGAGGCCGTCCTGCGCACCAAGGTCCTCCGCGCCGAAGAGGGCATGGCCCAGGTCGCCGCGCAGAAGCAGCGCGACGAAGCCCGTGCCGCCCGCAAGGCCGCCAACGCGACGGCCACCGCGACCGCGAGCGCCGAGTAGCCCGTGGCCGGCGAAACCGTCATCACGGTGGTGGGCAACCTCACCGCGGACCCGGAGCTGCGCTACACGCAGAACGGGCTCGCCGTGGCGAACTTCACCATCGCGTCGACCCCTCGCACGTTCGACCGTCAGGCGAACGAGTGGAAGGACGGCGACGCGCTGTTCCTCCGTGCGAGTGTGTGGCGCGAGTTCGCCGAGCACGTGGCGGGATCGCTGACGAAGGGCTCGCGCGTCATCGCGCAGGGTCGTCTCCGTCAGCGCTCCTACCAGGACCGTGAGGGTCAGCAGCGCACGAGCATCGAGCTCGAGGTCGACGAGATCGGCCCGTCGCTCCGCTACGCGACCGCACAGATCACCCGCGCTGCGGGTGGCTCTGGTGGCGGCCGTGGCCAGGTCGGTGGCGGCAACGCTTCCGGCGGTGGCCAGGGCGCCGGCGGTGGCAGCTGGAACGGCGGCAACGGCGGCGGTCAGTCCGACGCGCCCTGGTCGCCGCAGGGTGGCCAGCAGGGCGGCAACGCACAGTCGAACGACGTGTGGAGCACGCCCGGTGGCTCGTTCGACGACGAGACCCCGTTCTGATCCTCCTGTCCCCGGACACACAACTTCTTCTTCTCTAAGGAACAACAATGGCTGGAAAGAGCACCGGCGACCGCCGGAAGCCTCGCGGTAAGGGCGGCAAGAACGCCGCTCCCGCGAAGTCCATCAAGGTCGGCGTCATCGACTACAAGGACGTCGCGACCCTTCGCAAGTTCATCTCGGAGCGTGGAAAGATCCGCGCCCGTCGCATCACCGGCGTCTCCGTCCAGGAGCAGCGCCTCATCGCCCGTGCCGTGAAGAACGCCCGTGAGATGGCGCTCCTCCCCTACGCCGGCTCCGGCCGCTGATCGGAGGAGTTCACATGTCGAAGCTCATCCTCACCCACGAGGTCTCCGGCCTCGGTTCCGCCGGTGACGTCGTCGACGTCAAGAACGGCTACGCCCGCAACTACCTCGTCCCCCAGGGCTTCGCTGTCGCGTGGTCCAAGGGCGGCGAGAAGCAGGTCGAGTCGATCCGCGCGGCCCGTGCCGCTCGCGAGCTCGCCACCATCGAAGAGGCACAGGACCTCAAGATGAAGCTCGAGAACGCGACCATCAAGCTGACCGTCAAGGCCGGCAAGGACGGTCGTCTGTTCGGCTCCGTGCGTCCCGCGGACGTCGCTGACGCCGTGCAGGCGCAGGGCGTCGGCTCGCTCGACAAGCGCAAGGTCGAGGTCCCCGCGACCATCAAGACCGTCGGTGACCACGAGGCCACCGTGCGTCTGCGCGAGGACATCACCGCAGTGATCTCGCTGCAGGTCGTCGCCGCCAAGTAGGCACCGCACCACCGTCGCAGGGCGGGTCTCCTCCGGGAGGCCCGCCCTTCGTCGTTCCTGCGGGGTGCGGTGGCGTGTCTGGTTGCGCGGCTCGGGTCGTTTCCGGCTCGTTTGTTCGCGCTGGCTCGGGTCGTGGCCGGCTTGTCTGCTCGCGCTGGCTCGGGTCGTGGCCGGCTTGTCTGCTCGCGCCGGTTCATGTCGCGCCCAGCCTGTCTGGTTACCGATCACGGCCTTCTGGGCTTGCTGGGAGCAGGCCGAGAACCGGTCCCCCGATTGCGCCGCTTGTCAAGTCGTTCTCCACACTTCCGGGCACCGATCCGTGAACCTTCAACGTGGAGTTGAACCCCACTTCTCCACACATGATGTGGAACAGGAAACCCCCGGTCAAGCGGTCGAACGTGTGTTCTGCGACCTCCTTGTCCACACCCCTGTCCACAGTTCTCCACACCGACTTCCGGCGTGTTCCCGATCCTCTCCACAGAGTTATCCACAGGGCCGTTTGCTGGGGATAACTCCGGCCCCGTAGCGTGACGGCGCGACCAGGAGACGTCGGGGGATGTCGGTCGTCCGGGTCAGAATCGCGGTGCGGGTCAGGCCCGCGTCGTCAACGACAAAGAGGGAGTCCGTGTGTCGATCGCGCATCTCGATCCGTCCCCGCGGGACATGGCCGACCGCGGATCCGAACGGACGCCGCCGCACGACATGCTCGCGGAGCAGTCGACGATCGGCGGGATGCTGCTGTCGAAGGACGCCGTCGCCGACGTCATCGAGACCGCCCGAGGCGTGGACTTCTACATCCCGAAGCACGAGGTCATCTTCGACGCGATCCTGTCGCTGTACTCGCACGGCGAGCCGACCGACGTCATCGCCGTCACCGACGAGCTGACCAAGACCGGTCTGCTGTCGCGTGCCGGCGGCGCCGAGTACCTGCACAGCGTCACGAGCATGGTGCCGACCGCCGCGAACGCCGGCTACTACGCCGCGATCGTGGCCGAGAAGGCCGTCCTCCGGCGTCTCGTCGACGCCGGCACCCGCATCGTGCAGATGGGCTACGCGTCGGAGGGTGAGGTCACCGACCTCGTCAACAGCGCACAGGCCGAGGTGTACAACGTCGCCGGCGGCGTGCAGACCGAGGACTACGTCCCGCTGACCGACGCGATCGGTGCGGCCATCGACGAGATCGAGGCGGCCAAGGGGCGCGACGGCCAGATGACCGGCGTGCCGACCGGGTTCAGCGGGCTCGACGGCCTGACGAACGGCTTCCACCCCGGACAGCTCATCATCGTCGCTGCCCGACCGGCGCTCGGCAAGTCGACCCTCGCGCTCGACCTGTGCCGCGCCGCCGCGCTCAAGCACGACCAGACCGCTGCGTTCTTCTCGCTCGAGATGGGTCGCGCCGAGATCGCGATGCGCCTGCTGTCCGCCGAGTCCAGCGTCCCCCTGCAGAACATGCGCAAGGGCACCGTCGACTCCCGCGACTGGACGACGATCGCGCAGACCCGCGGCCGCATCAACGACGCCCCGTTCTTCATCGACGACTCCCCCAACATGACGCTCGTCGAGATCCGCGCCAAGTGCCGGCGACTCAAGCAGCAGCACAACCTCAAGCTCGTCGTCATCGACTACCTGCAGCTGATGACCTCGGGCAAGAAGGTCGAGAGCCGCCAGCAGGAGGTCTCCGAGTTCTCGCGTGCGCTCAAGCTCATGGCGAAGGAGCTGCAGGTCCCGGTCATCGCGCTGTCGCAGCTGAACCGTGGTCCCGAGCAGCGTGCCGACAAGAAGCCGATGATCTCGGACCTCCGTGAGTCGGGCTCCATCGAGCAGGACGCCGACATGGTCATCCTGCTGCACCGCGAGTCGGCGTACGAGAAGGACAACCCGCGGCAGGGTGAGGCGGACCTCATCGTGGCGAAGCACCGCAACGGGCCGACGGACACGATCACGGTGGCGTTCCACGGGATGTTCTCGCGGTTCGTGGACATGCCGCAGTAACGGGCCGTCGGTATGTGAAGACAGGAACGAAAGTGTCTGGGAGTGCCCCAAACTGTCCGTTTCGCTCCAAGTTTGTCTGACCCTGAGTTCCAGGCTGGCAAGGGAGCGGACTAGATCGGCCTGAGCGCAGCTGCCTGGCGGCGGATCGTATCTCCTCGTCATGCGGAGTTTCGCGCTCGTCAGTGCCGGCGAAGTGGCGTCTGCCCAACAGCTGTCGGTCGCCGACAGTTCGTGTCTCCATGCCGCGGATCCTGTCGTTCGGAAGCTCAGCGACAGATTGCCTGACATTGGCGCCTCAAAGTCGTGTCGCTGCGCTTATGACCTGTCCCCTTCGCGTACAACTTGTCGCCGGGTTGGCCCGCGCGACGCGACCGAATACATGACGCACCTCAACTGCGAAGGATCGATGACCACCTATGTGAGACCAAGGTTGCCTGGAGTCGGCGCGAGTAGGGATTTCTCAGCGGTGGAGTGGTCCTGGTCGCGGCAACGGCCACAGCGCAGCTAAGTCTGGTAGCTGATCCTCTACCAGGCAGAGCCGTGTCGGGCGATCACGCCGCCGAAGGAGTTCCCGATGACGACGAAGGGCCCATCGCCGAGGTGGTCGTAGACGTCGGCGAGTACCTCGTCGGCCACATCGACCGCGCTCTTCGTGGTCGCGGTCGCCCCGGCAGCTTCGACCCACGGCAGGTCGAGGAGCACTAGGACGTGTCTGACAATCCAGTTCGACGCATCGGGTGAGGTCTCGCTGTGATTGCCGCTCGGCCGGACGTGAACACGCCACCCGCCCGTCTCTGGTTGTCGGCGGCGTGAAAGTTCATCGGTAGGGTGTGGTCGTGCGAGGGCATCCTTGGAGACGACTTGCAGCGTGGCTGGTTGATTGCGGTCTGATCTTGCTCTTCGCTGGCCTGCTCGCTGGAATCGGCATACCGCTCTACTTGACCGGGGTCCTTCGTTCCGCTCCGCTGATCGTTGAGAACGTCATCTCCGCTTTCCTCTTGGTTGTTCCCGCTGTCCTCACCTTGGCCGGGCTCGAAGCGAGCCAGAAGGCCAGCACTATTGGTAAGCGCGTCATGAAGCTCCGCGTTACGGGGCCGGGCGATGCGCGAATCACCTACGCGCGGGCCATCACGCGGAACACGCTGAAGTTCGGCGTGCCGTGGCTGATCGGGCATGCCGCGGTCTATGCGATATGGAACGCCTCCTCCCGCGGCACGGTCCCGGGCTGGTGGATCTGGCCCCTCCTCGTGCTCTCGTACGGGATTCCAATTGTGTGGACCGTCTCACTCTTCGTCGGCAACGGACGCACTCCCTACGACCGACAAGCGCATACCTGGGTGAAAGCCTCGCACTCGCAGTAAGGGCGGGCGCAGTTGAACGCGGTCAGTTCCGGAACGACATGCGTGCCCGACGTGGGTAAGCGCGTTGGAGTGAGATCGTGATCTCATGTCGCGGTTTCAATTGCTCTCTGATGCTCAGTGGTCGTTGATTGAGTCGATGTTGCCAAAGCCGACGGGGCGTGCGGGGCGGAAGTTCTCCGATGCACGGTCGATGCTGGAGGGCATTGTCTACCGGTACCGGTGCGGGATCGCGTGGCGGGACTTGCCTACGGTGTTCGGGCCCTGGCAGACGGTGTGGACCTGGCATCACCGGCTCGCCACCGACGGGACCTGGGACAAGATCGTGTCGATGCTGATCGCGCAAGCCGATGCTGAAGGCCTGGTGGAGTGGTCGGTGTCGGTGGATTCCACGATCGCTCGAGCGCATCAGCATGCGACGAACACGACCCGCCCCACAGGGGGCTGGATCGAATTACACGAATCCGGCCGTCGAGCCGCCTGATCACGGCATCGGCCGCTCCCGGGGCGGGTTGTCGACGAAGATCCATCAGCTCGTCGATGGCAACGGGCTCCCGCTCGTCACCGTGATCACACCCGGCCAGGCCGGCGATTCGCCCATGCTGTTACCGATGCTGGAACAACTCCGCGTGACCCGCCCGGTCGGACGGCCTCGCACGCGGCCGAATGCGGTCCGGGGCGACAAGGCGTATTCGTCGCGCGCGATCCGGGCGCACCTGCGTGACCGCGGGATCAAGGTCGTGATCCCGGAACCTCGCGACCAGCAGGGACACCGCAAACGCCGCGGATCACACGGAGGCCGGCCCGTCGGACTCGACGTCGAGGACTACCGCAACCGCAATGTGATCGAGCGACGGTTCTGCCACACCAAGCAATGGCGAGGACTGGCCACTCGCTACGACAAGCACGCCGTCATTTACCGCGCCGCCGCCCTCATCCACGCCATCATCGCATGGACAAAGACATTGTCAGACACGCCCTAGCCGCCACGGCAGATCCTGCACCGCGTCCGCCAGCGGCAGCATGATCCGGAGGTCGACACCAAACCCACGGAGGTTAATCAGGGGACGACCAGAACCAAGGACTTGCACGACCACCGAGCAGGCTCATGAGCAGCCCGTCCCGATAGCCCGATCGGCTATCGAGCGCAGGTTCCGAGTCCGAGGAGTGTTGGACTGATTGCTCGTGCCGAGCGTTTACGCGCCCTTGAGTTAAGACTCTACGACGAGGATTGGTGGTCTGCGTACATACGCCTGATATGGGAAACGAGTTCGGCTCTGGTCGAATGCGTCATGGAGCCGCGAACAAGAGGTCTCCACCGGCTGGGGGCGACGCTGTACGGGTTGCCTTTCTTCGAGATAAGCGACGCTGCTCCCGTGATGACGACGCCATGGCGGGCTCGTGAGATGACGACCAGCAGCACGCGCAGTTCTTCGGCGCGCTCGCTCGCGCTCTTCGCAAGGAAACTCGGCATGTTGCCCTCATCAAAACCGGGAATGAAGACCCAATCGAACTGCTGCCCTTTGCCAACGTGTGCATTCAACAAGTGGATCCCCGGTGTGATCCCTTCTGCGACGTCCTCTGCAGCTCGTAGGCGGGAGACAGCGGCCATCAGAGACCCGGATTCGGCGACCATCCCGTCGAGCGCGTCAAGGGCTTCGACGAGTGCGGCGAACGTCTCTGAGTCCGCCGACTCGGCATTGGTCAGAACGTGTGTGCGCAGTTGGTCGAGGGTCGGGGTGGCGCCGAGACGGTCCACAGCGTCGTGGATCCGAGAGATGACCTCTGGGTCATCGGTGGCAAGGTCCCAGCGCCTGGCGGGCGTGTCCGACCTCGTGAACGCGCTGTCTACGGGTTTCCGCCGCCAGCCTGAACGACAGATCACGCCGATTGTCGCTTCCGGCGCTCGCTCGTGGATCTCCGCTGCCGTCGTTCGCACGAAACTGGCTTCATCCGCTCCTGTCTTGAAGAAGAAGCCAGCAGCAGTTCCCCCTTCGAACCAGTTCTCAGGGTCTGCCGCTGCGAGCGGAGCGCCGCCAAGCTCGACCGAAACCGCGCCGAGGATCCGAAGAACGTTTGGCGACGATCGGTAGGACGTGCCGAGCGAGAGCGGGTCACCGCTGATCCGTCGGAGAAGACGCTCGTTCTCAGCAGGGCGAGCGCCCGTCCAGCTGTATATGCCCTGGAGCGGGTCGCCAACGACCGTGCGGCTGCGATCTGATGAACGCAGTACGATGTCCAGCTGCTGCGGGGAGAGGTCCTGGAACTCGTCCACCATCACCGATTGGAAATGGGTTCGGTACAGGCGAGCGATCTCTGGTACTCGCAGCAGCCGCTGGCCGTGACGGAGGAGATCGTCGTAGAACAACACCCCGGTGCGCTGTCGGTGTTCTTCGACGAGGACGCTACGTTGATCGCCCGAATCACGTAGTCGAGCGAGCACCTCATCGTCGCTGTAGGGCCCGCGTTTCGCTTCGCCGAGCTGGCTATTGATGAGCGCGCGCACGCCGTCCGCTTCCCGCTCGGTGAGTCCCTCAAGGTAGGCATCAACGATGTCCGGTTGAGTGCGGTCGGTGGGCATCTCGAAGTCCACGGGGATCCCGAGGGTGCGACCGTGGCATCGGATGATCTCGGCGCTGTGACCATGGAAGTTGTGGACGACCACGAAACGCCGTTTTCGTTCGACGCCGAGGACGTCGTTCAGCCGGCCGTTGAGGTTCGTCTTCGCCTTGTTCGAGAACGTGAGAGCCAGAATCTGGCGACCTTCTGCGAGCAGACTGATTTGCTGCAATGCCCGATGAGCGAGCAGCTCGGTCTTGCCGCAGCCTGGTGCGGCGATCACCAATAAGTTCCGCTGGTCTGTCTCGACGGCTTCGTCGAACGCCTGTCGACGAGTGGTCACGAATCCGTCCGTCGTTCGATTTCGACGAGCAGCGCATGGACGCTTTCCATGGCCTGGACCTCCGCAACCGTGAGTCCCTTGCTCACGGCCAACGCCGCTGGGACTTTCCGGTTGACTCGTGGCTGGCCGCCGCTGGATCGGCAGTACTTCGCGATGGCCTCTGGCGTCATCGAGCTGGTATCTTCGGTGGCGCACGCGGCGCGGAGTGCATCGAAGTCCTTTGCAACGCCAGCATTCGTCAGACGAGTTGCCATCACTTGGACACCGAGAGCTCGGCAGTATTCGTCCTCGAGGTCGGCCTTCGAGACGAAGACGGTGCGCCCAACGACGTCGCGTTCTCGTCCGCCCACAGCGCCGATCCATTTGCCCTTCTCGGCATAGTCGACAAGACCGAGCATATCGATCCCGAATCCGGCAGGTCCGAGCAGCTTGTATACGGCGGGGAAGTTTTCGGCGCCGCCAAGTTCGAACACGGACGCCCCGATGCGGTCGAGAGAGATTCCGAGTGTTCGTGCCGCAGCCTCGACGATGAGCCGGTCGGCGACACCTTCGACCGCGATGACAATCCGGGCGGTGAGCGCCTCGATCATGCGCGGTGACCACCAGTGCGCCTGCACCCGCTCTTCGAGCGTGACGAGGTCGGGATCGAGCTGGTGGCAGACACCGTTCGGATCAACGGCGACGACTGCACTTGGATCGAACTTCTGAACGATGTACGGCGAGTGCGTCACGAGGATCTTTTGGTTTCGATCCGACGCGAGTAGGTCGGCGACGGTCCGCTGGCTCGACGGGTGCAGGTGAATCTCCGGCTCATCGATCGCAATGACGTTCGCGGCGCCCTCGGCGAGATCGAACAGCGTCATGGCGATGAGTTGACGGATACCGTCGGACTGCTCAGAAATCGGAACGTATCCATCGTCGGACCGGGTGTACAACGACACCCCTTCAAGAACCGAGGCGGTGGGGTCGGCGCTGCTTCGGATGGCGAGCTCCTCGGGTGTGATTGTTCGCGGCATCGCGTCTGAAAGTCGGTTGGCGACGCCGGACAGGAGTTCGGAGAGAGGGGCACTCCCCGCCAGCGTGGAGTTGAAAGAGTTGAGGATCTCGCCGAGCGCCACTCGCTCATCGCCCAGGTCCGGTTCGAGTGCCCGCAGCAGCGTCTTGACTGCACCGGTCGGGCTTTCGAGCTGCGCTGTGGACGCTTGTCGGACGGCCGGGAGATACCTCCAGCCGAGAGTCGAGATCTGCTCTCTGGTCAGTGGGCGGACCTCACCCCGCCCTGGGCTCCACCGCGAGATCAGCACGGAGTCCGTATCGTCCGGATCAACGACGACTTCAAGTCGGACATCGAGCGACTCCGTCTTTGTGAGTGGGTCGCTGTCGATCTCACGGTAGAAGGCCGCTCGTTCCGTCTCCGAGAAATCGACGAACTGCACGGCGACGGTAAGTGGTTCATCCGCCGCGGCCAGGTCTTGCACCGACAGTGACTGGTAGAGCTGCGCGGCGGATCCCAGAGCGAGATCGATCGCTCGAAGCACGGATGTCTTCCCGACGTCGTTTGCTCCCACGATGACAAGATGGCTGCCGACGTGCAGATCGAGGTCGGCGATGCGCGAATAGTTTTTGATGGTGATTCGTGATAGTCGCATCGCTGAGCTCCTCGGTCCGGTGGACGGACCGAGTCGGTGCTGACCGTCCTTCACTTCCCGAGCATCGTTGCACAGCGGTGCTAGAACTTTCAGGCGACACGAGCACGCGGCGATCCACAGGTCAGTCGGCAGCGCGTCTTCCGCCGGTGCCGCTTCTGTGTCGACTCATGACCTGGAGGTGTGATGCAACCTAGGAAGCATCCCGAGGGCAGACTGCCCCTCAGACCGATGGGTTACCGGACGAGCGGACCTGGTGCTCATGGAGCTTTGAAGCCGGCCGCCTGGAGCACCTTCTGCCCGGCGTCGTAGCGGATGTAGTCGCTGAACGCTGCGGCGAGGTCGGGGTTCTTGCTCTCCTTGAGCACCGCGATCGGGTACGTGTTGACGGCGGAGGAGGCGTCCTTGAAAGTCACTCCGTCGACCTTGCCGGCGGCGCCCTTGACGTCGGTGACGTAGACCAGGCCGGCGTCTGCCTGACCGGAGCTGACCTTCCCGAGCACGTCGGTGACGGACTGTTCCTCGCTGACGGGCTTCGACGTGATGCCGGTGGCCTGCTCGACCTTCGCCGTAGCCGCACCGCAGGGCACGGGGCTGGCGCAGGTGACGACCTGCACGCCCGCGTTGGTGAGGTCCTTGAGGTCGGTGATCTTCTTCGGGTTGCCCGGTGCGACCGCGATCTCGAGCGTGTTCTTCGCGAAGTCCTCCGGTGAGCCCTGGAGGTCACTGCCGGCGAGCTTGTCCATGTTCTTCATGTCCGCCGACGCGAACACGCCTGCCGGCGCGCCGTTCTGGATCTGCGTCACGAGGTCGCTGGAGCCGGCGAAGGAGAACTCAATCGTCGTGCCCGGGTGCGGCCTCGTACTGCTTGCCCAGCTCGGTGAACGTCTTCTGCAACGACGCGGCCGCGAACACTGTGATCGAGCCTGTCGCAGACGTAGACGACGCCGACGGTGACGACGAGGTGGCTGTCGTGCTACCGCCGGAGCACGAGGTGAGCAGCAGCGTCGCCACGGCGACCGCGGTCAGGAGGACGGGCAGGCGGGTGGCACGGTGCGGCATGACGGGTTCCGTTCGACAGTCGCGCCGCAGATGCGGCGATGTTCCGCTATTCAACACGAACATGCGGCTCTAGCCGGTATGGCGGCTTGGCGCGATCTGTACTACCGTCGTCCTAAATACCGCTGGCGACCGGCGCTGGGTCGGCGGTTGGCTGATGCCATGACAGATGAGCGTTCAGTGACCAACGAGTCCGATGGCAGTGCCGGCGACGCGAACTACGGCGTGATCGGGACCGGGTACGCGCAATACCGGCGACCGGAACCCGAGTTCACCGCGGCGATCCGGACTGCGCTCGGCGACGCGCGGACGCTCGTGAACGTCGGTGCCGGTGCGGGCTCCTACGAACCGACCGGCCTGGACGTGACTGCTGTTGAGCCGAGCGCCACGATGCGTGCGCAACGCCCCGCGGGGTCCGCACCGGTGATTGACGCGACCGCTGAGGCTCTCCCGTTCGCCGATGGCACCTTCGACGCTGCCCTGGCGTCGTTCACCGTCCACCAGTGGCGCGACCTACTTGCCGGGCTTCGTGAGGTCCGGCGGGTGACCCGTGGTCCGGTCGTGATCCTGACCTGCGACCCGGCAGCGCTCACCAGGTCGTGGATCAACGACTACGCGCCCGAGGTCATCGCCACCGAAGCGAGCCGGTACCCGACGGTCGACGCCCTCGGCTCGGGGCTGGGTGGGACCGTCACCGTGGAGTCGGTGTCGATCCCGCTCGGATGCGTGGACGGGTTCAGTGAGGCGTACTACGGCCGGCCCGAAGCGCTCCTCGACCCCGGCGCCAGGCGGGCGAACTCCGCGTGGAGCTTCGTCGGCCCGGACGTCGAAGAACGCTTCGAGCGCACGCTGCAGGCTGACCTCGACTCAGGCGCGTGGGACGCCCGGCACGGGCAGCTCCGCGTCCAGCCGACGTTCGACGGGTCGCTGCGCCTCGTAGTGGGGCGCCCGTGACGACAGAGACGGTGCAGCGGCAGGGGAAGGTGCTGTGGCCAGTCGCGGCGTGGTTCTGGGCGTTGCAGTTCGCGGTGCTGAACCCACTGCTGGCCGTGCTCCTCGTGACGCTCTGCGGCGCGACGCCAGCCGAGGTCGGCTGGGTGCTCGGGCTCTACAACGTCGGCGGGTTCGTCGCGTCCCTGGTGGTCCCGACCCTCGCAGACCAGACTCGGAACTACCTGAGGCCGCTGGTGTTCTGCGCGCTCGGCGGCGTCGCGCTCGTCGCGGTCCTCGCCCTCACGACGTCGCTCTCCGTGGTCGTGCTCGCCCTGGTCATCCTCGGCGGCCCGCCCGGGGTCGGGTCGACGCTGCTGTTCGCGCAGCTCCGCCACGAAGGCGCACCACCGGCGCAGGTCATCCGGACCCGTGCGATCGTGTCCTTCGCCTGGGTGATCGGCCCACCCCTGGCAACCCTGGTCACCGGGGCGGCAGGCTCCCCGGCAGCGCTGGCGCTGCTCGCCGGCATCGGCCTGATCAACGTCGTCACCGCGCTCCTGCTCATCCGCCGTCGCGGGACCATCCACACCGACGACGCTGCGCCTCGACCGCGGCCGTTGGCGCAGCTTCGCGGGTGGAGCCGCTGGGGTGTCGTCGGAGCATTCACACTCCTGCAGGCCACGAACATCGCCACCGTCACGATCGCGACCCTGTTCGTCGTCCACGAGCTTCTCGCGCCGATCATCTGGGCCGGTGCCACGCTCGGTGCTGCCGCTCTTCTCGAGATCCCCGCACTACTGCTGATTGGCCGACTCCAGGAACACCGCTCCGTCCGGCTCCTCCTCGCCGGCGGCTGGGCGTGCGGAGTCGCCTACTACGGCCTCGTCGCACTGGTCCATGAGCCGTGGCAGCTCCTGGTCCTGCAGCCACTGAACGCCTGGTTCTTCGCGACCGTCGCCGGCCTCGGACTGACCGTGTTCCAAGACGTCTTCCCGAGCCCCGGGCTCGCATCAGGGCTCTTCACCAACACCCGCCGTGCCGGAGCCGTCCTCGCCGGCCTGCTCATCGCCGCCCTCGGCACCTCCCCCGACTCGTACCGGGCCGTGTACACCGCCGCGGCAGTCATCGTTCTCACCGTGCTGGCCGCCGCCGCTGCCGCCACCACCCGTGCACGCGACGAAGCGCGCTAGGTTCAAGGTCGTGAGCACAGACCGCGACCACCGAGTGGCGGTCCTCGTCCTCGACGGAGCAAAAGCGCTCGACGTCGGGATCGCCGCGCACGTGTTCGCGAAGCGGCCGAGCATGCCCTACGAGGTCCGCGTCTGCGCCGAACACGTCGGCACCGTCGACGGGTGGAACGGCCTTGCCTACGCCGTCGGCCACGACCTGGGCACCCTCGCCTGGGCCGACACTATCCTCGTCCCCGGCTACCGGAACCCCGCCGACGTCACCACACCTCCAGCGGTCATCGCAGCACTCCGCGCCGCACACGAACGCGGCGCCCGGCTCGCCGCGATCTCGACAGGCGCGTTCACCCTCGCCGCCGCCGGCCTCCTCGACGGGCAAGCCTCGACGACGCACTGGCACTACACCGACGTCCTCCGCGACCAATACCCGGACGTCGACGTCGACGAGCACGTGCTGTTCGTCGATGCCGGGAACGTGCTCACCAGCGCCGGTGCTGCGAGCGGCATCGACCTCTGCCTCCACCTCATCCGCCGCGACCACGGCGTCGCCCTCGCCAACCACGTCGCCAGGCGCCTCGTCAGCGCTCCCTACCGCAGCGGCGGTCAAGCTCAGTACGTGCCCCGCACCATTCCAGAACCGCTCGGCGACGTCTTCGCGGCCACCCGGGCCTGGGCGCTCGACCACCTCGACGACGACCTGTCCCTCGTCACCCTCGCTCGTCAAGCGAACGTCTCCGCACGCACGTTCTCCCGGCGATTCACAGCCGATACCGGCATCACCCCGATGCAGTGGGTCCTTCGCGCCAGGATCGACCGCGCTCGGGAACTCCTCGAACGCACTGACCTCACGATGAGCCAGGTCGCAGAAGCGACCGGGCTCCGCTCCGACGCGAACCTCCGACGCCACTTCGGCAGCATCATTGGCACATCCCCCACTGCCTACCGAGCCGCGTTCCAGGAGTGAGGCAGTTGCCTCATCGACTGATCCGATCATCGGAAGCAGCTGACTGTCGTTCACACCTCCCAGTCGGATCGATACGCCCTGTCACGAAGCAGACTCGCGAGCTCGACATGGACCGCCATGGTCTTGTCCAGCCTCGCCGCCCTGTCGACGGTGAGGACCCCTTCGTCCCAGTCACGCTCCGAGATGTATGCCGTGTACGGGTTCACCACGCACTTGAAGTCGAGCATCAGGGACTGCGCGAGGACGCCGGTGGCCATGTAGCTGTGCGGCAGCCCGGCAGCACACACGAAGGTGACGACCTTGTCGAACCAGGCAGCGCGCCTGCCGTTCCCAGTCGCGCCGGTAGCCTCGATGAGTGATTTGACGACCGATGATGGGGCCCAGTTGTAGATCGGGAACGCCAACACCACTCCATCGGATTCGCGAATGGCATCGTGCAGCGCACTGAAAGCGCCACTGTTGAACACCCGGTCGTTATCGAACGCCGGTAGCGCGAGCGTTCCAAGGTCAACGACCTCCGACCGGTGGCCCCTCGCTGCCAGGAGCGCTACCGACTGATCGGCGAGCTGGCGACTGGAACTGGCGGGATCGAGGCTGCACGAGATGACCGGCAGGCGCAGGGAACTCATCCCTGCACGGTATCGAGTCAGGAAGGGATGCAGTCGTCTCGATAGCCGATCGGCTATCGAGACGCCGTCAGGTGCAGTTCATCAGGCCGGTAGGGCTGCGCTCGGTAGCCCTCCCGGCTCCGATCAGAGCGTCCGGGCGTAGTCGACGGTCGGGTACGGGATGAAGCCGAGGGATTCGTAGAGCGCTCGTGCCGGGGCGTGGAACTCGTCGCCGCCCGGTCCGATGTGCACCACGGTGACCCCAAGCTCTCCGAGCCTGGTCAGCGCCGCCAAGCAGAGCGCTCGCGCGACCCCCTGCCGACGAGCGTCAGGGTGAACGGCAACCATCTCCAGTCGTCCGGACGTCGCACCGGTGGTGTTCCAGCCGACGTAGCCGAGCGGTGTGCCATGTTCTTCCGCGAGTGTGATGAAGCGGCCCTCGT
>Ga0308161_1001203_pt1 | contig 32650 bp, 41 predicted proteins | sample PhyFR2_FD_201034 | JGI IMG/M metagenome (GOLD analysis project Ga0308161, IMG submission 201034) | Phyllosphere microbial communities from UC Gill Tract Community Farm, Albany, California, United States - DLSLF.R2 | ecosystem: Host-associated > Plants > Phyllosphere > Unclassified | place: USA...
GCTGTTCTAATCTTAAATGGCAAGGCGACACCGCCTTCATAAATGCCAACTTTTAGCGCACGGCTCCTTGAGAGCCATTTCCCTGGACCGAATATAGGAATCGTATTCGGTCTTTTTTTGGTTGGCATTTAAAAACAGCAACTTAGATTAAAATCAATGAGTTAAACGCCACCCTGTTGCCTTCTGTTCTACTCTGCTGGACTCTGTGCCGCCACTTTGTCGCCATTTTTCTTCGCCATCAACGCCAGCGGATTGCAGCGAATTGCATCTTCAAGATGGTCGGGCGCGAAGTGCGCATAACGCATCGTCACCCTGATGTCGGAATGCCCGAGAATACGCTGGAGCACGATGATATTTCCTCCGGCCATCATAAAGTGGCTGGCAAAACTATGGCGCAGTACATGGCTCATCTGGCCTTCGGGTAATTCAATGGCGGCCAGCCGAATTACCTGATAAAACTGGCGATAGCACTCTGCAAAAAAACGGCCTTCTTTGTCTTTTAATTCGTTATAGATGGCATTGTCGATGGGGACCGAGCGGTTCTTTTTGCCTTTGGTATTGATGAAGGTGATTTTGTTTGGAGACAATTGTGAGGCTTTAAGATTCGCGGCTTCACTCCACCGGCACCCGGTTGAAAGGCAGATTTTGATAATCAACGTCAAATCCGGGTTATCGTGAACTTTGCAGGCAGCAAACAGCTTTTGTATCTGGGCTTCAGTCAACCATGCCATTTCTTTCTCTGGCTGATCAAACTCCCGTATATTTTTAAGTGGGTTGGGGTAGCTGATTTCGCCAAGCCGTTCCAGCTCATTAAAAAGAGCGCGAAGGAATGCATGTTCACAGTTAATGGTACCCGGTGAGACCTTTAACGATTTATCACTGGTTTTGTATCCGTTTTGTATGAGGCCCTGTAAACGCCTGTCCCGATAATGTGCCCAATCCTTCGAAGTTATAGAGGCAGCAACGGGGTTTCCCATGCCATTGCAAATAATATTGAGTTTGCCGAGTCGGCCTTTTTTGTCACTTAGCGAGCAACCGTGCAGTTTGTACCATAGCTCGATAAGTTCGCTAAGCTTGCGGCTATCTTCTTTGTCGGCTAACCAGGGTTTAGCCTTCATCTCGTCCTGAGTGTATTGCTCAAAGGCAATGGCTTCGGCACGGGTCCTGAACTGTCGTCTTACTCGTTTACCATCCCTTCCATTGAGATAGCACTCGCAGAGCCACTTACCTGTATTTAATTTCCTTATTGCCATGCACTCCCCCTCGATAAAAGGGGATTAAATTACTGTATATAAAACCAGTATTCAATGTTTGATTATGGCTTTTCAAACATGAAAAAACCCGCTGAGCGGGCTAAATTAATGCAGAAGGGAAGGTTGCTGTTGGTTGGTATAGAGTGGCACCTTATTGATTTGCCCTGGCGAGACAATCATTCCAGTTACGGTCTCGTGCGTTTTGAATGTGCAGCTGCAATTAATATTCTGGCACTGGTGATAACGTTCTTTTGTTTCTTTTGAAACATAGCGGCTGCTTTTTGCGTGGGCTGCTGTCTGGCATAAAGGGCAGTGCATCATCATCGATATCCTCAAAAAGGGCAGGGGAGAGCCACTTAGTTTGAATATGCAAATCGTGTTTTGCAAATTACACCCGAATTAAGCCGTTTCCGTTTCACCCTCTGTTTCTGACTGATATTCAATATCTGAAAGCAGCACTTCAAACTCAAGCTGCGTAGTATATCCGCTGCCGCTCAGCCTATGCGTCACCTTACTGATTATCCACGGCTGCGCATCAATAACGGATTTAAAGCCGCTCACCCTGACAGGCGTTTCCGGGTACAGGTCGGCGCGCCCCATTGCAAGCGTAAGCGAGAACTCAGCGACGCCGCGCTGCAGCTTATCCCACTTTGCTTTAGCGGCACGCATCGCAGCTGCTTTCGATGCATACACGGTCGTCAGCGTGAATATGTTGTCTTCCGTGCCAGCCAGATAATCCCCCTCTCTGGCCTCCGGTGTTTTGATCGCGGTCGTCTTTTTCTTTTTTGCCGCCGGGTGCTCCAGCGCGCGCAGATGCTTTTCTTTCGGCTTTCGCTTTACCTTAACTTTCTTAGGCTTAGGTTCTTTGGTATGCAGCCAGCTCGCTGATACGCCGGTATATGCGCCACGGTCAGCAATGCTGAAGCTGTGCCGGTCACCATCCTGCCGCGTGATCGTCATCTGCGGAATTGGCTTGCCGCTGGCGGTGACGCCGTTACCGGGCTTTATAAACAGAAGCCGCCCGGCCTTAACTGCCGCAACCGCACCATAAAGCGTGGCGAGTCGCATCAGGAATTTAGCGTCTGTTTCCTGCGTCTGGTCAATGTGCGCTACGGCAATTCCGGCGAACCCATCAGCCAGCATGGGCTTTAAGTTATTGCGAGCGGCTATCTGCGTGACGACTTCCCCCAGGGTAGTGTCGTGATAGGACACCTCCCGGCGGGAATTGAGCGAGCCACGAAAATCGGCACTGCGGGCGCGGATTGTCATGGTGTCCGGCGCGCCGTGGTGCTCTACCTCGTCAACGGTGAAATTGCCTTTCCCGAAAAGCGTCTGACCTTTCCAGCCGAGAAACAGCGTTATCACTGCGCCGCGTACCGGCATCGCCAGCTGCCCGTCGGCGTCGTCCAGCTCAATATCCAGCTGGTCAGCCTCAAAGCCGCGGTTATCGGTCAGCGTCATCGAGATAAGGCGATCCCGGATGTTGGTTGTGACGTCATTAGAATTAACCTTCAGCATGAAATCCGGCGTCAGCCGCGCCCCGGCCTGCACCGGCAGGCTGCTTATCCCGATCATCCGAGCAGCCCCCCTGCAGTTGAAATCAGGCTACCGGCCGCCGACTTCACGCCGTCGATTGCTGACGTAAGCTGACCTGGCAGACTGGCGGAGCCGCTGATAAGCCCGTCAGCCTGCTTTTTCAGATCGCCAAACATGGACGTCAGCGACTCATCAACGCGTTTCAGGCTCAGCGTAAACATGATTTTGCTGGCCGTGCCGTTGGGGTAGAACTCACTGAAGGTGTTAGAAATACTCTCGATCACGTACATGCCGTAAATCATGCCGCTGCCGCCAATCAGCGGCCACGCTGCCCCCTCGTCGGCCATCAGGCGGATTGTCATGAGCGACAGCGAGCCGCCCGTGATTTCCGGGCGCAGCTCCCCGGATAGCGTGATTTTTTCATCGCCCGGACCGATAAACTGCGCCGACGGACGCTGCCCGAACCGGCTGTTAGTGGGCCAGCGGTAGTCGATATTCTGCTGCATATCCCCGTAAGGCAGGGTCTGTCGCATAAACGGCATCATGCCGTAAATCATCATCATCAGTTATCCTCCCAGCCCATTTTGCTGCGGTTCTGCGCCTGACGGTTGCGCTGCTCTTTAGCCTGATGCTGCGCCATCAGCGCCATTGCGTCGTCTTTGGTCATGCCCTCGTGCATGTTAATTTCATACTGATAGGTATTCTGGCTGCGGTCGGTGAATCCGCCCCCGGCTGACGGTGAGGAAACCGGCCGGTAAGGCGCGCCACCGTAGGCGATGTTGTATTTCAGCCCGTCCGTATCTGCGCCCGCGCCACCTGTCGCAACCGGATCAGGCGACGGCACCTTGTCTTTCAGGCCATCGGATTTCGTGTCGATAATGCCGAGCTTTTCCAGCACCCAGTCAATGCCGCCCATCAGCTGATCGAGCGCGTGCCCCGGAATTTTCAGCGCCTCGGCCAGCATGTTGCCGAATTTCTTACCCATGTCTCCGGCGGCGGCAAGTTCGGTCTGCGTGGATTTCACCGGCTCCAGCAGTTTGCCGAACCAGTCCCACAGCTCTTTAACCTTGCCACCTACCCACTCAAACACCGGTTTCAGCGAACCGAAGGAGTCACTGATCGGCCCCATCGCTGCGGTGAAGCCTTCGGCCATGCCTGCGATAAAGGCGCTGATAGGTTCCCAGTATTTCCGCACCACTAATGCCCCGGCCACGATTACCGCCGCGATGGCCAGAACCGGCAGCGTGATAGCGCCGAGCGCGGCCGTAATCGCGCCGCCCGCGATGCTGAATGCCGTGCCGAGGAAGCCCGCCCCGGCAATCAGGGTATTCACGCCCGCAATCACCGGCCAGGCTACCAGCCCGATTGCGCCCAGCGCCCCGGCCAGCATCAGTCCGCCCATAACGACTTTAGCGATACCGCCCGCCAGCTCAGGGTTTGCTTTAATCCAGTTATCAACCGTCAGCAGCAGCGCCGCCGTGCCCTGGGTCAGTGTGCGCAGGCTGCCGTCGTTCTGATCAAACAGGTCGGTGCCGATAGCCTCATAAGCAGACTGCAGCTCTTTCAGGTCGCCGCCGAGATTATCCTGCATGACCTGTACCAGCTCGGCGGTTTTACCATCAGAGGCTTTAAACGTGGCGGTCAGCTGGTCGAGCTTACCGGTTGAGGCTGCAGTCATCAGCACGGCCGCCGATGAGCTGGCCTCCTCGCCGAAGATGGTCTTCATGTACTCGGCGCGCTGGCCCGTTCCCAGCTTGTTACGCTCAAAGCTCGCCTGCATTTCTTTCAGGATGGTGAAGATCGGGCGGGTATTTCCTTTGCCGTCTGCCGTTTTAATCCCCAGCTCTTTGATGGCCTTGAATGATTCGCCGGTCGGTGCCTGCAGCCTGCTCAGCACGGCGCGGCCTCCCGTACCGGCCATTGAGCCGGTTATTTTGGCATCGTGTAAAGCGCCGACCATCGCTGCCGCCTGCTCGATGCTGACGCCCGCGTTTTTTGCTACCGGGGCGACGTAGGTCAGCGCATCGCTTAGCCCGTCAAAGTCAGCGGCCGTTTTATTCATGGTCATCGACAGCACGTCGCCGATGTGTGCCACCTTATCGTTTGAAAGCTGGAAGGCTGATTTCATCCCCATCAGCAGCTCGGCGTTTTCCTCCATCGTGCGCTTGTTTGCCAGAGCCATGTTGAGCGTAACCGGCGTAACGGCCTGAACGGCAGCGGCATCGCCGCCGCCTTTGGCGATAACGATTTGCGCGCCTGCGGCATCATCGGCAGAGGCGGCCGTTGTATCGCCCAGCTGACGCGCCTGCGCACGCAGGGCCTTCATTTCCGGCGATTCTTTTCCCACGCCGAGCACGGCCTGCAGCTCGGAATTCTTCTGTGCGAAATCAAACCCCGGCATCAGCAGCGAGGTTGCGGCCATGCCGCCGACCGTTGTCGCTCCGATACCGGCCGCGCCCATGTTACGCACCTTACCCGACAGCTCCTGCCCTTTGCGGTAGCGTTCGCTGGTCTGGTTCAGCCGCTCCTGCTGTGCATTCAGCCGCTGCAGCTCAATTTTCTGACGGCTCAGGCTGACGGTTGCCTGCGCTGAGGCGGATTTCAGGCGCTGCTGCTCGCTGCTCAGGCTCTTAGTGGAAATCCCCGCCGCGTTAAGCGCCTCGCGCTGCTGCTGCACCGAAAGGCGCAGGCTGTTGGACTTCATCTGCAGCTCTGTCGCCGCCTGCCGGGCCTTTTCCAGTGCGCGGGCCTGCTGTGTCGTCGGGCGCTCCGTATTTTTAAACTGCACGGCCAGCGCTGCCACCTCCTGCTTTGCGTCTTTGAGGCTCTGCTGCGTGACGGCCAGCTGCGCGCTGGCCTTGCGGAAGCCGTCAATTTTCCCCGCCTGCGCATCAAGTTCCTTAATCGTCGTCTGCGTCTGGCGTATGTCAGACGACAGGCTTTTGGCTGCGGTCTGCACGGCTTTGAAGGGGCGCGAGGCTTTGTCTACCGCATTCAGCAGCACCTGCACCTTGAGGTTATTGCTCATCCGGGGTTGCTCCGCTGCGGATAAAGGCTTTATGCCGCCAGTCCATCAGCTCGGCCAGCGGCATGTCGTACATCTCGGAGGGTTGCCAGTGGAATATCGTGGCAATGTCGGCCATCAGGTCATTGACCGTCAGGCCGTGCGGCCAGTCTATTCGCCCGACTTCGACTGCAAAAAACCGATCACCTTTCCGCCCAGCGCAATCAGGTCAACCGGATCGAGGGCGTTACACTCGGCCTTTGTCAGTGCTGGCAGGGTAATGCGGGGCAGCACGGTCAGCAGGGCGTCAACATCTGACTGGCACAGATCGGCCAGGCGCACGCCGCGCAGGCTTCCGGCTGTCGGCTTAATCAGCTCCACGCTTTTGATTTCGGTTTCGCCGCGCTGCAGCGGGGTTTCAAACTCAACAACGTTATCTTTCTTTTCCATGATTGTTCTCTGTTCACTGTAGTCAGGTAAAGCCAGCGGCGGGCGCTGGCGTCAGGGTTTATACCAGGCCGAGGTTTTTACGGCGCTGCTCAAGACGATCAACGCCGTTGACCTTCTCCACCATGTTGATGGTGTCAATTTCGATCAGCTCTTTGCCGTTAAATGTCAGCTTGTAATAGGTGTTTTTACTGGTGATTTTGGTTTCGGTGACTTCGCCCTGTTTGGCTTCGCCGAAATCAAACGACTGATGCTTGCCGCGCACCTCAATCTCCACTGCGATTTCCTCGCCGGTATCGTCGCGCTGGTACGAGCCGGTAAAGCGCAGGGGAATATCAGACGCGCCCCACTGCGTGAGTACCAGCTCATCAATACCGCCGATGCTCCACTCAACATCGAGCGCGTCATCTTCCAGACCGTTATCAATGAAGGCCGCGCCGCTCATGCCGCCCGCGCGGAACGGATCGAGCTTGCGCGCCAGCTTCGGCAGGGTCACGGCGGTGACGACACCCTGATAGCTGTTGGCGTTATTAAAAAGGTTCATGCCCTTTAATTTACGTGGCAGTGCCATTTATCCGGCTCCTCAGCTGTTTACGGATGCGGCGAAGTTCGCCAGATATTTGTCGGAAATGCGCTGGCGCAGCGTCAGGTCTTCCAGCGGCGGAACCGGCGTGTAGTCGTAATCGATAAAGAGTTTGCCCGCTTTCAGACTGTCTTTATCGTTGGCGCTTTCGTCATACCAGGCCGACGCGCCCAGCAGATAACCGGCGCTGACCAGCTCGCGGAACTTCGCATTGATGCCCGCGATAATCTCGCGCACCAGAACCGGCGTCAGCGGCTTATCAACCGCCCACATGTGCGCCTCGGCCATCGTGTCGGCCAGCACCTGCGCGGTGCGGCTGTAGTTCTCAAACTGAAATAGCGGGTCATCGCTGCAGGTGCGGTTGCCCCAGAAGCGGAAACCGTCTTTACGAATCAGCGTGGTGACGTCTGCCTCGTTGAGAAGGTCGGCGTCAGTGCCGGTCTGCTGCAGATCCCAGAACACCGACGCAGAAATGCCGGTCACGCCATTGACGCCGACGTTAGACAGGGTTTTATGCCAGCCAGTGTCGTTGTCGATTTTTGCGCGTAGGCCCAGCGCGCGGGCAGTCGCAAAAGCGGTATCGGATTTACTGGTTGCGGTGTTCCAGGCAATGAAATCGGGCCAGATAACCATCAGCTCACGCTGGCTGAAGTTCTGGCGGTAAAGGCGGGCTTCGGAAATGGTTTTACATTCCCACGCTGAGACGTAGGCAAAGGCGCGCAGCTGCTGCGCGATGCCCGCAAGCGCGGTTGCCACCGGCAGTGAATCCAGCCCCGGCACGCCGAGAATACGCGGCTTAACGTCGAGCTGGGTCTGCGCGGCGAGCAGCGCTTTCATGCCGGTATACTGGCCGTTTTCATCCGTGCCGCCGATGATATTGGACGTGGTTTCGGCCTGATCGGCTCCTTCAGCGACGCGCACGACGACAGTCACCGGTTTTGACTGGTCAGCGATGGCCTGCAGCGCAGCGGCCAGCGTGCCTTTTTTACCGGCCTTGCCGACAGCAGCCTGCACGTTGGTGATAAGTACCGGCGTATTGAGCGGAAAAGTTGCCGCATCCGCATCCTGCGCTGTGCAGACCATGCCGACGATTGAGGTTGATACGGTTGTAATGGTGCGCGTGCCGTCGTTAACTTCGACGACGCGAACACCATGATGATAATCAGACATCTGATGCACTCCGTTTTGAGGGTGTGCTCAGGGTGTCAGTTCAGGCGGGGTCGTGCATGCGGTTGCAGTTTGCTGGAAGGTGAGCGGACAAAAGAAAAGCCCCGAAGGGCTTCACTGTCACGCAGGCTGCTCAGGCCAGTCAGTGACCGGCGCGTGCGATGTGTCCACGCGGTTCAGCATTACCCGGTAAGTTCGCCACGCTTTAAGCTTCGCCACTTCTTCATCGGTCGCAATCCCCAGCTCCACCGCGTCATTAAGCGGCCGGATTTTGCCGTCTGCAATCTGCATCAGCGCGCTGACCTGCGCCTGTGCCTGCTCTGAAATTTCCTCTGCCGTAGGTGGCGGAATATCTGCCCAGGCAGGAAGCCCGTCAACCCCGGCTACCCGGACTTTTCCTTCCGGCGGCACTCTGCTGTATTCGTCAAATGCTCCCTCACTGACCTTTACGGCGTCTTCCGGCCAGTCGCTATAACTGGCCTTAAGGCTGTTGGCATAAAAAGCGTTATTTTCAGCGCTGTAGCTGTACGTTTCCATTATTCCCCCACGGCAATCCAGTCAAAATAAAACGGCAGATTCACCGACGGGCGCTTTATTGTCGCGCCGGTTGCATTCCTGCCGGTATGCCCGTAAATGACCCCACCTTCACCCTGCCACGCAGTCAGAACCAGTCCCGCGCATCCTTTCGGAAAGGCTATCGGAAAGTTAAGTTTGAATGTCGTCGATGCAGTGTCGGCCGATGAATAACTGCCAGCCTGAACAATCAGTGACGATCCATTAGCGAGCGGAATTTTAGCCCAGCCGTTGCTCAGCAGCCCGCCGGTAAAGGCACTGATATCAGGTATCTGATTGGCGCCGGTTCCCACGTCGCGCACCGCCGCCGCTTTCAGTCCGAGGTTTGCGAGCACCTTAATAATCAGTCCCGCGTCTTTAAGCTCTTTCAGCGCATTTCCCGTGAGCAGGTACTGCGTATGCGGATTAAGGGCTTTGAGATGGTCACTCATCAGCCCGTCAGCGTACTGCCTGACCTCGATAGCCTTGCCGTCAACGTACTGACGCGTTGCCAGAACCACTGACGGATCAATTTTCAGCGTGACGGCCGTTGTGCTGTTCACGATTAAAATCATACGCACGGTCTGCGTCCGGCCGCTGCCTTCGGCCAGCTGCGGCTTATAGGTTTCCGGGCAGTTAGCAACGGCAATCAGCCCGCCGTCGGCGTCGTAAAGGCCGATTTCGCGGATCCAGAAGCCGCCCTCGTTTTCGGGAATAATCTGCTCGGCGATAATCTGGCTGCTGTTTGCCGCGTCAACGCTCAGCGAATTAAGCTGTGCGCGGCGCTTCTCGCCGATGAGTTTTGTCTGTGTCACGTCAGGGGTTGGCAGCGTGCCGCCACCGTCCCCGACGCCCAGCGATGTGATATTCACTTTTGTGCCGAGCGCGGCGGCGTTCGCCAGCTTAGCCGCGCCCTGATTTGTCAGCAGGGCAAAATATTTTGTCGTCATGCGCTCACTTCCGTCAGGTCAATAAGATGCACCGCCACGCCGGAATAACCCGGCCCGCCGACGCTGATAAGTTCAGGGGTATAGGGATAAACGGTCAGCTCGTCGCCGCTGTAGCTGGCAACGGCAACCGGCAGCGTGCCGTTCGCGTCAAGATTGATAGACAGGCCGATAAGGTGACGGCTGCATGGCTTCGCATCGGCTATCAGACGCTCCAGCTCGTTATACATTTCCTCGGTAATGCCGGTATCCAGTACGCCCACATCCAGCCGGAACGTGCCAGGCGCTTCGCCGGTTTTCCACCACTCAATGATTCTGATGAGATAGCCCAGCGGCTCAACGACGCGGCGGATAGCGCCTATCGTTCCCTTGTGCCGGTGCACGTACTGCGAGGCGGCAACCACGGCGCGCTTTGTCGATTCCGGCCAGGCTGAATCCCAGCGATCAACTGACCACGCCCATGCCAGATAGGGCAGAAGCTCCACCGGGCAGGCTTGCGGATTCCATAACTGGCGCAGCGGCACGCTCATCGCACCGGGGCTTGCCAGCGCCTCAGCGGCTGCAATCTCAAGCGCTGACGAGCCGGTCGGCAGCAGGCGGTCACTCATCCGAGCCTCCCACGGTCAGCGTGTAGCCGGTGCAGTAAGCAGCCTGTGTTTTGTCGAGCACCACGTCTGCCGATGGCTTAATCAGATTGACGCGCTGCACGCCCTCAACGTGCATGGCGGCATACAGTGCCGACAGGCGGATGTCCCGGCCGAGACGCTTTTGCGCGCTGACAAAAGCGGCGAGCCTTGCCTCAGAGGCGGCGCGGATTGGCTCCGCCTCCGGCCCCGGATAGAGGTAAAGCTCGGCCACAATTTCATAATTCACAATCTTTGCTGACTGCACGCTCACCCGGTCGGCAACCGGTCGCACGTCCTCGTCATTGAGCGCAGCGTTAACCACGGCCAGCAGGTCAGCACCGGCCACGCCACTGCCCTCCCGCGCGAGCACCGTCACGGTAACAACGGCTGGCGACGGGCTGATTGCCGATGCATCGGCTACGCGGCCGTCGGCGCTTCTTGCATGGTATTCATAAGCCCCGGTCGGCCCTGCCACGCTCAGCCCCTCAAAGGCCGAGGCGATGCGCAGCCGGAAATCGTCGTCACTTTCCATCACGGCGGGGGTCGGCGGCATGGTCGTATCATCGGCCGGGGTAATGGTCAGGCGGGGTACGCCATTGTTAGCGCCGAGCTGGTCAAGGTCGCCGTCCAGTGCATACGCCACCATAACGGCCTTTGCCGCCTCGTTGATGCGCTGGCGCAGGATCAGCTCGCGGTAAGCATTTTCCTGCAGCAGCTTGACGATGGGTTCTGACTCCAGCGTCAGCGTGCGAGCGACGGCCTCCTGCTGGTCAGCAGGGTAAAGGGAAATCAGCGTCGCCTTTCGCTCGGCCAGCAGGCTTTCATAGTCCAGCGGCTCCACCACATCAGGCGCGGGCAGCTGGCTCAGGTCGATAGTTGCCATAGTCTCAGCTCACAGGAACGGTTAAGGAAAAAGACTGGGCGCGGTCGGTGCGGTTGCCGGACAGTTCAACCACCATTGCGCCGTTGATATCCGACTCAAAGCTGATGGCTGTCAGCTTTACGCGCGGCTCCCATTTCAGGATCGCCATATAGCAGGCCGACATAATCTGCAGGCGCAGCGCCTCGTTTTGCGGCTGGTCAATCAGCGCGGATAAAAGCGAACCATACTGGCGACGCATCACCCTGGTGCCGACAGGTGTCAGCAGAATATCGCGCACTGACTGCCGGATATGATCGAGGTCGGTAAGCGCGCCGCCGGTTTCCCTTTTCATGCCGATATATTTGGCGGTTGTCATACTGGCGCCCCCGTTTTGCCGCCGCTGTCGCCTGGATGGACATGCAAATGCAGCACCTTGCCGTTTGAGGAAAGGCTGCCGCCGGTATGCGTCACGTCGCCTTTCATGATGCCGCCCTTTGTGACTTCCAGCTGCGCGGTTTTGAGCAGCTTTGTGCATTCCACTTCCGGCGAGTCGAACAGGATTTTTACCGCTGCTTTGATGGTTGCCGTCTGTATGCCGGTTGCGGTCAGTGCCCCCGTTTCCGGCTCATACTCGATCACTGCACCGTCAGGAAATGACCAGTGCAGCGCATCAGCCGAGGCAGACGGAGCCGGGTTTTCATCCGAGAAAATGCCTGGCAGCACAAAGCCGGTATCAAGTTCACCGCCGAGGCACAGAACAAGCACCTGCTCACCCAATGACGGCGCATTCCAGGAGCGGGTTTTACCCGCGCGGGCGCTCAGCCAGTGCAGCCAGTTGGTTGTATTTTTTCCCGTATCGACACGGCACAGCCCGCCATCGAGATTGACGGCCGACACGGTTCCGATGCGGATCAGGTTGCGCAGCAGGCGCTGGATTTCTGCGATTTGATCGTTCATAGCGTGAAGGTTGCATCATTTGAAAAATTTCATCGACAAAATGAAGTTTGTTGATTGCTGAGCAAACAGATGTAGCTTAAATTGCTTTTTCAAAAAGGAGATAAAAATGAAAAAAGATATTGCCTTAGTGATTGGTAATGGCTTCTCCAAAAGCTTTAACAATTTTCATGATGTGCAAAAATACTCAAACACAAGCAACCCTCTAAAATGGAATATCCCTAACCCTGCTGGTGAAGGGCTTTTCTTGGATGTATTGCATCGCTTGAAAAAATTTATTGATATACATACTGAAGATGATGATTTCACTATCTTTAAAAAGGCAGCTAAAATTGGCCCTCCCGGACATGAAAGTAACTTTATAACTCAAGATAAGCACTACATTCCACTTGAATGCCGTCACTACTTAAGTATAGCTTTTTCACACTATTCCTTACATGTGAAAAAAACCATAAAATCAGACTGGCCTTGGTACAAGTGGATAAGTCATCACAAAAGAAGAATAGGAGCCGTCTCATCTTATAATTATGATTTAATCATTGAAATTATACTTGAGAGGCTGGGGGTTTATTACAATGAAGCTGCAACTCTCAAACAGTATGGTAAGGTGATCTTACATAAGCCCCACGGATCATGCAGCTATGAAATTAACCCTAACGCCATACATGGGCTTAAAAAGGAATACCCACTAAAAAACTATTTTTACAAGACAGATACGCAATTTGTTAAACTCAATTTTAGAGATATGCTTGAGCCTCGACTTGATCCCCTATGCATAATACCAAATGAGCCTAACCTATACAGTGGATTTTTTACGATGTGGCAGCATGAGCTTAAATTCAGAGGTTTCCTTTCTGAATGCTCATATTGTCTATTTGTGGGTAATTCTTACATGGAATGTGATAGACCAGAAGTAGACGCCATGCTTTCCAGTTTAAAAAAAGAGTGCATAGTTATAATTTCGAATCCTTCACCATGCGCATTAATGTTAGAGAAAATAAAAAGCCTTGGCCTAGCTTATAAAATATGGAGCAATGCAGCCGGGCCATTGGATGAGCATGGTGATTTGATTTTACTATAATTATAAAAGACTTTTGATAATCAGTTCTTCAATCATTTTTAAGTCTTTCTCGCTTAATCCTAACAACGGTCGTGCCTCATACTGCACCTCTTTACCTTTACGCGACGGCCGGTCGCGCAGCCCGTAATGATGCACGCGGGCCATGCGCTGCACGTTACCTCCAAACTCAATCACGGCCTCATTCGGGCTGGCCTGAGTCTTCATGTATTTAGCCGTGCGTAGCTTTGCGAACATCTCGCGCTTTATACGGCCCTTTTTGCTGCGCACCGGCTGCGTTTTACGGGCTTTAAATGGCGTGCCGTCTGGTGCCTGCTGGCGCTTGATGTTCTGCTGCTGACTCGCTCGCAGCTTGCGGCCAATGCTGCGCGCCATCTCTTTACGCGCCGGGGCTGACAGGCTGCTGATAAGCGCCTCCAGCCGGTCATTTACCATCTGCAGCTCGCTCATGTCTGCCACTCGCTGACCAGCTCGCCCTTAACGTAAAGCTGCAACGGCCGCGCGTCATTCTCCGGCAGCGGGTTTTCGCCGACGTGGGTTACGTGCAGCCCGTCGTCTGCCCGCTTTACGATCACGCGCTCGCTCAGCTGCAGCTCAATGCTGATATCGCTGGCCGTGTCGCTGATAACGTCAGCCTGAAAGGTAAAGCCCGTCCGGCGCTTTTCCTCGGTTGCCATAATGTCGGGCTCATTGGTTCGCAGCCATGCCAGCAGCGGCACAATCAACAGGTCGATGTTACCGGCGTAATCGGTAATGACCATGTTAAGCCGGTACTGGTATTCAAACGACAGCGAGCTGGCAAGCGTCGAGACGATGCGCCCGCTGTCGATAAACACATTGAGCGCGTCAGGGTTTCGCTGCAGCTCCGGCACGCTGTCGGTAAGCGCCTGGCGCAGTTGTTGCGGTTTCAGCATCGTGTTGCTCCTGGCAGTCTTTGATGATTTCGACCTGCAGCCCGCAGGCAGCGAGTGCGGACTCAAGCTGGCGATTATCCGCCGCCAGATCGCCCGCCGTTTTAAGGCTGTTTCCCGGCAGCGGGCAGCTTGTCACGCGCGGACACCCAATCCAGATAATCTCTGGCGCTGCTGAAGGCCGGGCGGGTGTGCAGCCGGATAACATCGTCAGGCAGAGCAGCAGCAGACCAGTCACGCAGTATCGGATTCGCATCGGTTTCTCTCTGTATGGTCATTTCACGGTTAAGCGCGGCCGTGCTGGCGCGCCCCTGCATCAGCCGCAGCTCGGCCTCACGCTTCTGGCTGGCCCTGGCATCGGCATCCAGCCGGGCTATGGCTTTATCCCGGCTCTCGATACCGGCTGAAAGCGTGCCGATAATGCGTTGTGCGCTGGTCAGGTCGTCTTTGGCTTCTTTCCACTGCCAGCCGGTTACGCCCAGCGCCAGCAGAGCCACGGCCAGAATCAGCGCTATCAGGCGCGTCATGTCGCACCCCGCAGGCAGTATGCTGTCTCATTCGCGCGGCGGTTCTCCAGCCCGCGATTTCTCACGCCCTTAACGAACACCCAGCGTCGCAGCTCGTTACAGGCATCAAGCCAGTGCTGCAGCCTGATGTAACGGGCAAAGGTCGAGCTGCAGGCCGCGCGCACGCCGACGTTAAAGGCGAATGACACGGCCGTGTCATAGACCGGCTGTGGCATATCGCTGCGCATACAGGCATCGATCCCGCCCTCGACGCGCATCACGTCATACACCAGATTGACCGCCGCCTGTCGCTCGCTGATCTGGCTTTGCGGCGTCACGCCCTCTGTGTGACCGATGCCGTTCGTCCAGACTCCGGCGCTGCACTGATAGGGCGAGGTGCGACACCCCTCAGCGTTGGCGATGAGCGCCAGTCCGGCCTCGGACGTTTTCAGGGTTTTGAACTGTGGCAGCAGCGCGGCAATCGCCAGCACGGCCACCACGGCGCAGCGTTTAACGGTCTGGCTCAAGGCTCACCCCCCGCAGGCGCTGCAGCTCGTAGGTTTTACGGCGGTAATGCCAGTTGATAAAGAACGTCGCCACGTTAGTAATGAGCGTGATAACGGCCACGCCGGAACCGACCATAAAGGCGATATCCTGCGGCGTATGACGCCCGAACCACATCAGGATGAGGCCAATCAGGTAGTTAATCACAGAGCTGATTTTTTCCATTTTTAGTCCCACAGGTTGACGGTTTCACCTGCTGAAGAGTCAGGCAGATCGGGCAGCGTTACCTCACAGCCGTGCGGCAGCACCGGCCCGCTTTCGGCAAGGCCCGGATTAGCCGCGTAAACCAGCTCGACGGCCTGCCCGGTTCGCCCGTAATAGCGCTGGCAGATTTCGTCAACGGTATCGCCCTGCTGTGCGTAAATGTTCATCAGAGCAGATCCACAATGCAGCCAGGCTTACCTGCGATTCGGCTGATACTGAATCGCGCGTCGCGCCAGTACTCGTCGGCGCTCGCCTCAATTTCGCCCGCCTTTTTCGTGCCGCTGGCGTCATAGCCGCGATAGCGCTCAACGATGGTGGCGGCGGTCAGCGCGCTGACGGCGGCAAGGTAGGCCGTAACCTTTTCGCTCTCGCCGTCGAGCGATTCCGCAGGCACGTCGGCCAGCACCTTAAAGCCCTCCGCCATCTGCGCGGCGCGCCAGTCGTACAGCTCGGCGTTCACTTCTGAAATCGCCGTCTTCACGGCCAGGCGCAGGCGCTGCGCCGTGACCGTTCCCTCATAGCGCAGCGAATCGCGCAGCTGCTGCAGGTCAACGTCAGGCCAGAAAAACGTATTCTTTACCGGCGGCTCGGCAGCATCTGCCGGTCGCGGGGCGGGGATAACAACCGTGTTATTCATAATCGGCCTTTGAAATAGGTGGGCGGTGGAGGAGGGCGCAGACACTGAAAGTGCGTTGCCGTCCTGCCGCCCGTGCGCGGGGTCGCGTTCGGTCAGCGGCTGGCGATGGCCTGCTTTTTCATCGCCGTTCCCAGCCGCTCAATGTCTTTTTTGACGCCGCAGCCGTCGTGCAGCTGATGCGCCCTTACAAGGTGGGTCATCGCCTCCGAAGCCCTGCCCGCATCGCGAAGCACATACCCGGTTATCTTGTGCAGCTTGGCGCGCACCTGATCGGGCATGTCTTCGGACTCCGTCATCGCAATGGTTGCCAGCAGCGGGTCAACATCGACCGGCGCTTTTGCCGTCCAGGCGCGCGTTGCCGCGCTGGCGACTTCCTCGGCCAGCAGGTAAGGCAGGCTGGCGCGCTTAAAGCCGTCAGGCGTCACAAGGCGATGCGGCAGCGCGTACCGGGCAATCTCCAGCGCGCCGGGCACGTCGCCCGCATCGAGCCGCCAGATCATGACGGTCATCAGCACGGCATCCTGTGCGCCTTTGCCTTTTTCCAGCACGCCCGCTACCCACGGCAGGTACTCCGGCAGCATCTGGCGCTTAAGCTCCGCCTTGCGCTCGTTAGAGTGCACTTTCTTCAGGCGGCGCTTGTCGTCGTTCAGCTTGATGAGCATCTGCTCATAGCCGCTGGCGTGGCGCAGCGGGTTGTCGGCACTCTGCGAGGCTTCGATAGCCTCCTGGCGCATGCGGTGACGTCGGGCAGGGCTTAACATGCGTTACGCCTCCGGGGTTACTGCTGCCGGGGCTTCTGCAGCCGCGCTGAACTCACCGACTTCGATGTTTTCAACCAGGCAACCGGCCGCGTAATCCTCGATCACGTAGTCCTCGTTAATGGACTCATAGTTTTCGATGCGGTCGCGCTTTGGCACTTCGTCAATCAGGCGGCGATGGGTGCCTTCCTGCCAGTAAACCGACAGGTTATCGAGGCGGGTGATCATCAGGGCGCTGGCCGGGAAGTAAGGCACGCGCACCGCTGGCAGGTTGCCGATTCGCTTCTGGCTGACGATAAGGTCGGCTGCCAGCTGCTCGGTGTTGGCCTGCGACTGGTTGATGATCGGGAAGTACTTGTCAGCCAGCAGCTGACGGCCGCAGATCACAACCAGCTCCGGGTCTTCCTGATACCACGGCTCAATCAGGGTGTTGGTGGCATCCATCACCAGCGCGTCGAGGTTGGCATAATCGCCGCCTTTGCCGACGCGGATTTTTGCCGATACCACGGCACCGGTTTCGTCGGTGACTTTGCTCAGCACACGCTCCGGCGCATGCTCGCGGTACTTCTGCAGCCAGCCCACGGCCACGTCCTGCAGCATCGGGAACTTCGCACGGTTCGAGGTTTTGGTGCGGGTCACGCCGTTGAAGCCGATCATGATGCGGTCAAGCGCCTGGCGCTTTACGATGGCATCACGCAGACGGGCCTGAAAATCTTCATAACGCGCCCACAGGTCGAGCGTGTTATAGCGGATATGAAAGTCATAGTTGACCTGCACACACTCATAGCCGTTAGAGTCCAGCGCAGCAAAATCAGCGGTTTCTCGCTCATCGCCGCCTGCCGTGTCGGTCACGCTGGCAATCGAGCCGGACACGCCGATCCCGATTTTCTCGCCCTTCATTTCGGACACCGGCACGATGTTGACGCGGGTCAGGAAGTCGGAAGACTCCTGCACGCGGCTCATCAGGGTCTGCGTGACCGACGGCTCAACGGTAAACTTTTTGTTCATGTCGTCGGTTTCTACGCCGTTCAGCTCGGCGAGGCGGGTCATGAACTGGTTAAACTTAAAGCGGGTATTCTTGCGCATTGGCGTTCCTGTTTATCTCTGTGTTGGGGTTTAACGTTCAGGCAACGCCTGATTAGCAGTCGGTCTGCGCGCCGGACTTCGGATCGCTGCCGGTTGCCGCCGGGCGGCGGTTAAAGCTGCCGTCGGTCTGCGAAAGCTGGCCCTGCAGCGCAGCGAATGCGGCGCGGTCTTCCCCGGCCTGCTGCTCGATGGCCTCCAGACGTGCGGTGACGGATTGCTCCAGCGCCGACAGCTCCTGTGTCTGGCTCTCCGCGTTCAGCTGCACCTGCTCGGCGACGGCTGTTACCGCCGCGCTGACGTCGGCGAACTGCTCGCCATCGGTTTTCTTTTTGGCCGAGAACATGGCTGCAATACGCTCCAGCAGCTTTGGAGCCACATCGGCCACTTCTTCAAACTCAATCACGGTTTCTTCGGCGGCGGTAAAGAGGTTGTCTTTGTCCTGCTTGCGGGACGCCAGCGGATTGGCTTTGGCCGTGGCGCTGAAGCTCAGAATTTCCGTGCCGAGGCTTGCCGGGTCGTCGGTAACGGCGATACCAATCAGGTAGGCTTCGCCCGTGTCGGCAAACTTCGTATTGATTTCAACGGAGGTGTAGATTTTCTGACGCGCCTTTGTCAGCTCAACCAGCTCCGGCGTCGGGTCGATATCCCCGTAAAGCGCCAGCTTGCCCTTGAGCGGCCCGTCGGTAATTTCTTCGGCGGTCAGCGCGGTAACGTCACCGTAGCGGCGAAACGGGCTGTCAGGGGTATAGCCCTTAATGTGCTCCATGTTGACGCGGGCACCGTACATCGCCGGGTTGTAGTTTTTCGCCATCTGCGAAATCCAGTCGCGGGAAATCACACGGCCGTCAGTGGTTGCGCCTTCAACGGCGATACGAAAACGCTTTGCTTTGATTGCTGCCATTAATCAGGCTCCGGTCAGGTGTTGGGTCGGTTCGGGGCCAGTTTCCCCGTCGCCACCCAATCCCTCAACGAATGCCAGCCCGCTGATGCATCAGCAAACAGGGACAGCAGGCGCGCCATTTTCGGCACCGGTAGCCTTGCCGGTATGAACATGACACCGACAACCATCATCAGCGATCCGCGCCGTCAGGCCGCGCTGCTTTACTGGCAGGGTTATTCCGTGCGCCAGATTGCGGAGACGCTCGGACAGAAAACGCCAACCGTGCAGAGCTGGAAGCTGCGCGACGCGTGGGACAACGTCGCGCCCATCAGTCGTGTCGAATCCAGCATGGAAGCCCGGCTGATTCAGCTCATCATGAAAGAGGTAAAGGGGAATGGTGATTACAAAGAGATAGACGCGCTCGGCCGTCAGATTGAGCGCCTTGCCCGCGTTGAGCGCTACCGTAGCAGCGGCAACGAGGCCGATTTAAACCCCAACGTTCGCAACCGCAACAAAGGCGAGCGCCAGCCGGTTGTTAAAAATGAGTTCAGCGAGGAACAGACAGACAAGCTGACCGGCGTGTTTATGGATAACTGCTTTGAGTATCAGCTCAACTGGCATAAAGCCGGGCTGACTCACCGCATCCGCAATATCCTGAAGTCCCGCCAGATTGGCGCAACGTTCTACTTTGCCCGCGAGGCGCTGATCGATGCGCTGACCACCGGGCGTAATCAGATATTCCTTTCAGCCAGTAAAGCGCAGGCGCACGTCTTTAAAAACTACATCATCGACTTTGCCCGCCAGGCTGACGTTGACCTGAAAGGCGATCCCATTGTGCTGCCGAATGGGGCGCGTCTGATATTCCTCGGCACGAACGTGCGCACCGCGCAGAGCTACACCGGCAACCTTTATCTGGACGAATATTTCTGGATCCCGAAATTCCAGGAGCTGCGCAAAGTCGCCAGCGGCATGTCGCTACATAAAAAATGGCGCACAACGTACTTTTCCACGCCGTCGGCCCTGTCGCACAGCGCTTATCCGTTCTGGTCAGGCGAGCTGTTTAATAAGGGGCGGCGCAGCAAAGATGATCGCATTGAAATAGACCTGTCGCATTCACACCTGGTGAAGGGCGCGCTGTGCGGTGACGGCCAGTGGCGGCAGATTGTCACGGTTGAGGATGCGCTGACCGGCGGCTGCAACCTGTTCGACATTGACCAGCTGCAGCTTGAATACAGCCCGGCGGAATATCAGAACCTGCTGATGTGTGAGTTTGTCGACGACGAGGCGAGCGTGTTCCCGTTTGCCGAGCTGCAGAGCTGCATGATCGACAGCCTGGAAGAGTGGGAAGATTTTAACCCGTACCTGCCGCGCCCGTTTGCATACCGGCCGGTCTGGATTGGCTATGACCCGTCACACACCGGCGACAGCGCAGGCTGTGCGGTTATCGCGCCGCCGCTCGTTGCGGGCGGAAAATTTCGCGTGCTGGAGCGCCACCAGTGGCGGGGCATGGACTTTGCCGCGCAGGCGAAATCTATCGAGGACTTAACGAAAAAATACACTGTGGAATATATCGGCGTGGATGCCACCGGCATAGGGCAGGGGGTTTTTCAGCTGGTACGCCAGTTTTACCCGGCCGCTCGCGAAATCAAATACTCGCCCGAAGTGAAAACGGCAATGGTGCTGAAGGCGAAAGATACCATCAGCAGCGGGCGGCTTGAGTATGACGCCGGGGCGACTGATATCACGCAGTCGTTTATGGCTATCCGCAAAACCATGACGGCCAGCGGCAACCGCTCAACCTATGAGGCGAGCCGCAGCGAAGAGGCCAGCCATGCCGACGTCGCCTGGGCAATCATGCACGCACTGTTAAACGAACCGCTTACCGCAGCCAGCGGCGGCGCTAATCCCTCTATTCTGGAATTTTACTGATGAACAAACGCAGAGGCCGCAAGGCTCAAACCCCCACCGCGCAGCCGGTACAGACAACCGCACCGCAGCAGCACGCCGAGGCGTTTACCTTTGGCGAACCGACGCCGGTCATGGATAAGCGCGACATTCTGGATTACGCCGAGTGCATCGGTAACGGACGCTGGTTTGAGCCGCCGGTCAGCTTTAACGGCCTGGCTAAAAGCCTGCGCTCGGCTGTGCATCATAGCTCGCCGATTTACGTAAAGCGCAACATTCTGGCCTCAACGTTTATTCCGCATCCGATGATGAGCCAGCAGGAGTTCAGCAAGTTTGCGCTGGATTATCTGGTCTTCGGTAATGCCTTTGCCGAGCTGCGCCGTAACAGCCTGGGTAAGCCGCTGCGACTTGAAACCACACCGGCCAAATTCACCCGCAGGGGCGTGAAGGAGGGCGTTTACTGGTTTGTGAATGACTGGAAAGAGCCGCACGAATTTTCGGCCGGCAGCGTGTTTCACCTGCTGGAGCCGGATATCAATCAGGAGCTTTACGGCCTGCCGGAATACCTCAGCGCGCTTAACTCCGCCTGGCTGAATGAGGCGGCGACGCTGTTCCGCCGCAAGTATTACCAGAACGGCGCGCACGCCGGTTATATCCTCTACATGACCGACGCGGCGCAGAGCAGCAGCGACGTTGACCGGATGCGCCAGGCGATGCGCGACACGAAAGGGATCGGCAACTTCCGCAACCTGTTTATGTACGCGCCGAACGGTAAGCCGGACGGGATCAAGATTCTGCCACTTAGTGAAGTGGCGACGAAAGACGATTTCTTTAATATCAAGAAGGCCAGCCGGGACGACCTGTTAAGCGCGCACCGCGTGCCGCCACAGATGATGGGAATTATCCCGGATAACTCAGGTGGTTTCGGGGATGCAGTGAAGGCGGCACAGGTATTTGTACGTAATGAGCTGACGCCTCTACAGGAGCGAGTGAAAGAAATTAATGGATGGATTGGGGAAGAAATTATTAGATTTTCAGAATATAAATTATAAACATTCAGGAAGCAACACTCGCCCAAATGATGGGCGGGTATCTTAAAGTTTGAAGAATTTATTTTTGGATGATAGCTCCAGAATTGTATTTTCAACAACAAAATTTTCTGGCAGAAGATTAAGCTTATCATTAAGTATAGATACAATCACCTGTATATCGTTTTTTGAAGAGTAACTAAACAATGTGCCAAGTTTATCCTCATCAACAGACTCTAAGTAATCTTGCAGAGTAAATTCTGGTAACTTTACATTAAGGGTTTTCAAGTATTCGACCAAGGCTATATCGAAAGCCATGGCCTCAGCCCTAGGCGTCCCATCACCTGTATTTTTATCAGAATTCACAACTGAAAAACGCAAATCATTTTTAGCATCAATATCCACATTTAGAGAGTTCGAGTGTGTTTTGAAAAGCTTTCGGGTCAACTTGGAAAAGTAACCATTAAACTCATCAATATTTTCTTTTAGCCCACTCACCAATAGCTCGACTCGATCTTTTGTTTTTTGCAAAAGTATGTTTAAACGGCGATTTTCTCTATTTATATTTCTAGTTTCGTCAAATACATACGCGAGTCGCCCACGTTTTTCGCGAAGAGATTGGATTTCTTTTTCAACTAAAATCAGCCCGGTTAAATGCCCCTCACCAGAAAGTTTCTTTATTTCATGCTTCTCCTTTTCAATACCCTCAATTAAAACCTCTCTCTTTAGCTTTAATTCTGCAGAAAGAATTTCATTACGCCTTTCGGATTGAAGCGCTTTTTCTAAGAAAATCGCATTGTGAAAACCGATAGTCTCCTCCAAACTTTTGCTGACAGATGGGACGTAGCCAACGGCCTCGCTGTAAATATCATTGACCATGTCAATATCAATATCTACTTGATTTTCTCGATACTTCTCGATTGTTCGATTATTATATATCAATCTTGTTTCGAGTGACGCTACTTCGTTCGAAATTATAGATATATTTTTTCTAAGCTCACGAAGTTGCTCAAGCACTTCACCCTGTAATGCGGTCAAGTCGATTTCACTTTCTTCATTTTCATAATGTTCAATTTGCGTATCGATATCTTTTATAGCATCGCTAATCTCAATCAGGTCCCTACCATTAAGGATTGCATCCGAACGCCGGTTGTTTTTATCCATCTCATGTTTAATATTCATTTCTTCTTTAAGATGGCTTAGACCTGCAAACCCAAACAACGTTGAGTAAATCATTGTATAATCAGTGATTGACGTATGAACATCGAGGTAATTCAATGAGTTATTTGAAGTTAACCTATTTATTCTAGTGAATTTACTTCTTATTGTATTAAATGAAGGTTGATCCTGATGATAATTAAATATTGACTTGGAAACTTCCTGCTTGTAACCATTTACAGACGTGACATGAGTATCATTTACCCAGCCTTCCGTTTTAACTAAAACTCTATTTTTTTGTTGCTTCTCGTAAACAAACCGCTTCAAGGTATGTGTTACTACGTGTTTTATTTTAAGTTCAAAGACTACATCCTCATCAAGGATGAATTTCTTCACATCAACATTTTCACTCTTGTTGTCAGGGTCTTTCCATAAGGAATGAGCATCTGAACCTAGGCAAAAAGCTATAGCACGTAAGACTGTACTTTTGCCGATCTGATTACCATTAACGCCTGCGTTGGTTATGATATTCAATCCAGATTTAAATTTCACTTCTCTTATTATTTCATTATCATGAAATACTCTTAATGAAACTAACTGCATAGTGTCAGTTCCCCTTTTTTATTTAAATCGATAAGACCAATAATGAACAACCAGTCAAGGGAATATATAAAGTAAGGATATGAAATTTTCCCATACTGACTTTCATAATCATCATGTAAACTTATAATGTTTCTTGATGCATAAATGTTATTTTGAAATATTTTAATTATTTTTGCACCTATAACATAAAGGCTTTTCTCCGGATACTGTAAGTTATTTATCATTTCTGAGGCTCTTCAAGAATCATACACCCAATAAACCCATAGCAAGCTAACAACTCCTTAGCAGCCATTAAACTTTCCTTAGGGCATGAAATTCCAATATCTCCTATACTGAAAAGTGATTCACTAACCTCTTGAAATATTACATCAGAATATTCGCTTATGACTCTTTGTACTTCGGCTTTATTAGAAATTGAAACCTTATTTTCCATTAATAATCTTAATTTTACATCTTTGTAAGCTTTATTTATTGCCCATTGTATCGCACCTTTTGCATCGGGTTCTGCATCATCGACGATTGATAATGAATCTTCCACTAAAGCCATGAACTCACTATTTAGCCTAATGTCATCACAAAAATAATTCAAACAATTGAAGGATATTTTTTCTTCTATTTTTGGTGATTTTTCAAGTAGAACATTTTTATTAAATCTTGGTTTATGATGCTGAACAATTTGCAAAAGCAAAGGAGTCAAAACTGATGGCAAATGTGCCAACTGCGCAGCCATGTTTATGGTAACTGCGCCACTGGCAGCATTATTTATAGCGATCGAATCCTTATCTGCTCTTACGCTAATCACTTTGAGTGGTCTCTGTTGATAGTTATCGATCCATTACCTGTGTTATTTATAGCATTTGAATTATTACTAGCGGTTACTATAGAAGATGAATGTGATTTGTTCCGCTTCTCAAGAATATGGCAAGCAATAAAACACAAAGCTAAGAATGCAGAAATAATCGTCGATATTACAAAGGAGTAAAAAACATGGTTAGCATCTAAATTTTTAAATGCAGAAGAGGTTACCCACTGTTTTGTTACCGATAAAAACAGTAGAGCAGCTAGCCCCGCTAATCCTGCACCGTACTTAAAAGTTGTCCTCAGAAAGTTCAGCATTTGAATCTCCAGATAAATCAAGCAATCTAGAGGATAATGTATCTATATATTTCATTGCTAGTGCTTATCAAAAAAAAAGGAAATCTGAATAGGAATCCACCTAATTATCCTTCTGCGCGCAATGCTATCCCCGCCACGCCTGCCCGCTTTATGCATCGCTTTTCATGCATGTGCATGTACCACCTCTGAACGCGCCAGCTCTGGCCTTACAGACGCTCAGCGATCCAATTTGGATCATGCGGATTCATGCAAGTATATGCACTTTGATGCAGAAGCAAAAAGCCACCTGAAAGGTGGCTAATGAACGGTAGGGAAGGGGCAATTAATCATTCAGCCTGGCGGTATATGGCAGCTTCGAAAACAGATGTATCGATTGTCCCTGCCAAGTCGCTGATCATCGACAGTGCCATTTTTAATTCATCTTCTTTGCAGTGTGCGATCAGTGATACGTCAGCAATGAACTGGATGCGTGCAACCGTCTCGCTTAGATTATCTATGTCCATCAAATGATTAACTCCTTCTAGTCAAAATATACTGTATATATAAACAGTGTCATGGCGTTTTGGAATCGTAAAGAATCGTGCGGCTCAGATTAGTCCGACTGCCGTTTTATTAATCAGGCAAAGGTACGCCGCTTTTTTCCGCAAGAGCATTAAATCTTTTTAAGGGAGTAGGATTCTTGTTCCGTCTATGGAACAGGTAGCCGCTTGTACCGCTCCAGTAAGAAAGCTCCCCAACCTTGATTGTATAGCCTTTCATCATGCGCACAGCTTCGCCGTCGGACAGTGTTAACCTGGAGATCTCGAAGAAACTCTTTTTCAACGCCTCCCGTTCTGTGCAATGACTCACTTCAGGTGGGTATTTGTCCGGCTCAGGTTGCTCCTGCGCTGGCTTTTCTCTTAATCGCTTAATAATCCTTCTTCGCTCGGCGCGAGTAGGGGGCTTTGTGAAATCGATAGCTGCTTCAGAGCCTGTTGGCTCCGTACAGTTATTGACAGAACTCCGAGAGGACGCGGGCGCGTCCTTAAATTCAAAACCCAAATCAACGGCACGTTTCGGGACAATCTTCCATTGCATCAGACGGGTTAAAATTGGCGTATCGTCGCCAACTTCAGTTGCGTAAACACCCTTGATGCGCACGGTTTCCTCGCCGTACTCATTCACGTCTTCGCTTGCCTGATACCATGTGCGCACAGCCAGCTCGTCACGGCGCACGAATGGGCCTCCCTGCGCGTTAACGTATTCGGCCCAGTCGCCTGCGTCGGCTGCATCATGCGCTGCCGCAAACTCGACGCTAAGTCCGTGTGCGGTTTCGCTGTCAGCCATGCGGCGCAGTTCGCGGTAAACCGTGACCGGCGCGCCGCCTACGAACTGGAATTGACGGATGTGCCAGCGTGCCGCCCAGGCAGAAACGGCCGAGGCGGTTTCTTTAAGGTCTTTGCCGCTTTCGTCATCCGTCTCGCCGTCCAGCGCGTAGCCATCGATATTCTTGGAAATGTATTTAGCAACGTAACCCGTCGCGCTGCCTTTCTCCGGGTCGATAGCCTCGGCATGAAAACGGGCCTTACGGGCCTTGTCGGTTGTCAGCTCGCTGCCGTCTTCCTGCCAGGCGTAGTCGCGCATAATCTCGCGCACGCGCTCAGCCTGTTCCGGGCGCATAAACATGAGCATGTGCCAGTGCGGGGTTGCATCGTGATGAGGTTCGGCAACGCGGATCCCGAAGATGCGGATTTCTTCGCGGTGCAGCTTGGCGCGGATTTTCTGCCATACGCTGCAGAGATAACGCTGCGTGTCGGCCGGGCTGGCACCGTTCCATTTACGGTTACGATGCCCGGTTTTAATCGTGGCGTGATAGCGCGCCGGGGCAGTCAGCGTGTAGAACTCGCCGATAAAGCCCATTTCATTGCAGATGTTTTCAAAGCCACGAATACGGGTCATCAGCTCGCAGCGGCGGATCGCCGGGTTGGCCACGCTGCCGTCGTATTTCTCAATCAGGCTGATGCGGTTGCCTTCTTCGTCTTCCAGCTCCATTCCCTTCAGAAATTCACGGGTGCGGCGCTTCTGCTCGCGCCACTCTGAAACGGTCGTGCTGCTGGCGTAGGGGGTGTGTTTTTTGCTGACGTTAGCCAGGGCAATCTGAAGATGCTCACGCCATGATGCGGCCACGCGGCGCAATCGGCCTTTCCACCATCTTTCCGTCTGCATACGCATGATCGCCGGGGTAACTTCCTCCGGGTCAAACAGCCGCGACGTGACTTTATCCCACAATGGCGGCGTCTGGCTCAGCTCGCGGGTGATGGTGGCGGCAGTCATGTAAACGCGGTGCGTGTATTTGTAATCTGACTCGTCGCTGGACTGCGCGTGAGCCTGTACCAGCTCGGCGAGGATGAAATTAGCCACATCCCCGGCCAGCAAATCGACGTCGGCGCGAGCCATATCCGGCAGTCGGTTGAAGCGGCGCATCAGCTCCCATAGCTGACCACCTGCGCTGGCCGCGCCATCCTGTTTAGTGGCATTACCTGCCAGCAAGTTAAATGCGCCGCCGCTCATTTCACGGAGGCGATATTGAGCGTTAACGGTTTCGACGCGTGGCAATGTGCGCTCAACGAAGGTTTTCGTTAAGTACGCATTGGCACGCTCAATACCCTGTGTTTTTTCCAACTCACTAAACCGACGCTTTACATCAATCAGAATCAGCGTCGGTTGCTTTTCGAGTAGTTCCTGCGCACGCACTAAAGCCGCAATCATCTGAGTGCGGCTGTGCATTTCCTCATAGGTTGGGTATGGGCTGGCAATGGCTTCCCGTGGAGCATTCCACGGGTAAGCGTATGCTTGCGGCACATCAGAAATAGTATTAGTTTCTTCGCTGATATTAAGAAGGGAGGCATCCAATGGAACCGGAATCATCTACTCAACGCCCTTATTACGCCGAGAATATTTATTTTCTGGATGGCGTGAGAGCGCCTCTACGCGCTGTAAGACTTTTATCAGCGCACGACATGTATGCTGCTTGCGACGCGTTTTTGGGTCAGACACAAAACTACCGACCAGAGCGCTGGCTTGGCTCAAAATCCAGTCGAGACGATCTTGTTCGTCTTTTCGTATGGAGTTTTGGAGCAGAGTGGCTACCTCACGGAGAATGGAAAGGCTCAGTTCAGCGCGCATTGAATAGCGTGCGCCAACAGCTAATGAGCAACCGTAGACACGAATTCGATGAGTGGGACGATTGGGAATCTCTACAGTCAGATATTCACATTTCGCTTCAAGCGACTCGCAAGACTGTTGAGTTTTTCTGCGCGGGCGACCCGCGATTTCTGCCAATGCAGACAGACCTCTTCTTGGTTCCTGATCACTTCGGGAAATTTCTTTGCTCACTTGTTGCCGGCACTGTGAGTCCGGCATGGATCGCAACGGTTGATAGCGAAATGACACCGGGATGCCGTAATGGGCTGCATCCGATTTATGCTGAACGTGAGATTTAGAATTGCTCATGCCGCACCGCCTTTGCGTGCATTGCCGAATCTTTCTTCGATGTCCTGGCAGTAAACGCAGCGTGTCACTCCATTAATGGCGCGGCGACGTTTTTCAGGGATAGGAGCGTTGCAGTCTTCACAGAAAAATGCAGATACACCGACAGGTCGATTAGTGATTAACGCAATGTTGCGAGTCAGCATTTCATCGGTGCGCTGTTGCACGATGTCCATTGAGTCAGTCATTAGTGCGCCTCCTCAATCTGAGCCTGAATTTTTTCCGCTTCCTGATTAAGTAGCTCGGCTGCTTCGACACAGGTTAATTCTTCCCGACGAATTTTCGAGGCCAGGATGTTAAGGCGACATATCATGAGGTCAGCACGACCGCGGCGTTCCTCACGACGAGCATCATTCAGCATCATATCGAGTTCAATATATGAAGCAGGTTTATTGGTAGCAGATGATTTATTCAGCATGTGATTTTCCTTTCTTCAGGCAAAGCGAATCCCGGCGGGTTTACGCCAATTAATTGCTTTGGGTTATTTAGCTTAAAAGAGTCATTCGTTTGGGAAACAAACTCACAACGGCTTTCAGCTGGTTCATTGCGCGAATCAACGCGTTTCTTTCATCAGTAGTGAGATCAGTAAAATCGGCTGAGTGCCGGTCTTTACCGATGTTTGCCAGAAAGAAAATGGCACTTAAAGCACGCCTGTTATCCTGATAATTGCTGTCAGTCACATCGCGCATTTCAGCAATAAAACGGGCTACATCTTTTTCACAATTACCGCCCATCAGTTGAGCCCGAAGCAGAGCTACATGATTCAACGCGGCAACACGTTGACCGGCTGTTAGTTCGACCAGCATGGAATCGCCTTCGATAGCCATGATTTGCTCCTCTTAGGTAATGCCTGTGCTTTGATTTCTGAAGCTGACGGCGTTACTGGATTCCAGCGCTTACCGTTTTCTCCCATGATCCAGCCGTGCCCATAAGACATAGATGGGCTTTGGCGTTTAAGCCTTGCTGCCAATGAGATCATGATTACCACTCAACTCATGCCAAATGATGCACCGATGCCGCTGATGGCATCGACAGTTGAGGACAGTGCCGGGTTAGCCTGAATACGCGCTTGTACTGCCATTGCGGCCAGTGTTAAGCAGCGAATACCGCTATTAACATTTTGCAGCAGGCCGCGTTTACAGTTGGCAGTCATAGGTTCTGTAGAGGTTGCACCAGCTGCTAACTGGCCTACTTCTGCGGTGGCTTTCATGACATATAGGGGAAATTTTTCATCCGCGACTTCGTTTACCGGCACACAGGGGAGGCACTGGATTTGCGCCAGCAGGCCATCAACCAACGTTGCATCCTCAGTGACATCGGTTAGGGCTAAAACCTCTAAGACGGTAAGCTGATGTGGCTGGTCTGGATTCAGCTTGTTACGCAACGTTTGCGCACGCATGCCGGACTGCTTAGCGACGTCTTCCATGTTGTGAGCTAACGCGAATTTGCGACAGGCATCGTCGTAATGGGTATGGGTAGAAACCTTGAAATCAAACATGCTCAGATCCTTCTTAACTTGCAAAATCAAGTTATGGTTTGATATAGCGGCATTTGATTGCTTGTTGGCGGTTCTTCTCACGCCATGCAGCAACATTGATAAGTGGATTGCCATGTTTCGTCATGGTGGTTTCTACCACTTCGCCTGTCTTACGATTCGTGCGGTTCTGCGTATACGTGAAAGATGGGGTAGGGGCGAGCAGTACAACTCCGTTAGCAATCCATTTCTCAAGCACTGACAGGCTAATGCGGTTGGCTGCAGCAAAGTCCTGTTTGGACATTGTTGGGGATGTGGCGAGCGTGACTGCTTTGTTTACGGCGTCGTTTACTGTTTCGCTGATGGCTGGCATCAAAATCGCTGCGACATTGGCAATAAAATCTTGTGATTGCACTAAGTCAAATGCGTTCTGGCTATTTGCATTTTCGGTATACATATCGCAGTATCTCCTCGTGGTCGTTTTGTTCTATGGTGTTTCATGTGGTGTGAGAGCACTTTAGATCGTAAAAGCGATTTGGTAAATGATTATTTATCACTTATTGGTGTTTTTATGATTGAAGAGAAGGGCAGTAGTGCTCAGATTCTCGAAAGACTCATGTCTTCTTATGGGGTTAATACTCAAAAGGATTTAGCTGCTGCTCTGGATATTCCAGCTAACAACATCAGTGGCTGGACACAGAGAGATAGGGTGCCTGGTAATGCGATTATCAAATGTGCATTAGATACGGGTGCAGACCTTCAGTGGCTGATAGCAGGTAAACTTGCAAATGCGAAATCAGCATCGTTCAATTCAAAGCATTCTGGCAGGCTACTTTATGAAGAAATAATGGCTAATGGTGGTAAACCCGTTTTACGACGCATTTTAGACGCTTATGGTTTTACCATGCAGAAGCAGCTTTGCGACTTGCTCGACATTTCTTCAGGCACAGTTAGTACATGGATTAGAAGAAATCACTTCCCGGGTGATGTTGTTGTAACTTGTTCATTGGATACGGGTGTGTCTCTGCAATGGCTTGCAACAGGTAAAAGTGATGTAAGGCTCTCGAAGACTACAAACCATGATATGACAACGTTTCATCAATTAAAAAAGTTGAGAATTGAATCTGGTAAGCTAGTATCAGATGGCTATTTTATAATAGATCCTTCTTTTATATCATCTCCTATTGAGGAAACTGCATTGGTTGTCAGGGGGGTGAATACTTGGCTCGTGGATTGTTCCAATAAAAATTTTTCAAACGGGAAATGGATGATTGAAATTGATGGTAGTGTAGATATTTATAGTGTAAAAAAACTACCCAAAAAAAAGTTGCTCTTAGAAAATAGCGGTTATGAATTTGACTGTGATATGCAGCTTGTAGTTCCTTTAGGAATAGTAACTAAAACAATTTTCAATCATGAAATTAGCTGAATCTAAAAATCACGGATATGATTATGAATGATCAGGTTGAATCTTTCCGAAATTATTTAAGAGACAACAGTGTTCAAGACACATTTAGACGCTTCATTATGCATCAAGACTGTAAGGTAATTACTGAAGATCAAAGTTATGGCTTGAAAAATATTGTGTGCGAAAATTTCAGTGTAGGATTTGAACATGTTGTGATAGTAGGTTCATGTAAACTTGGGTTTAGTATTAAACCTGATAAAAGATTTGTGCCTTTTGGTGATGAGTCAGATATAGATGTCGCTATTGTCTCCTCGGGATTATTTGAGTCTGTATGGAAAGCTGCGATGGACTATAAATACTCATGCGCAGATTGGCCAATGAAAAGACAATTTTTCAAATATTTATCAGAAGGTTGGATAAGACCAGATAAGTTTCCCAATGATGACGCCTTTCCTTTTGGTAAGGAATGGTGGTTATTTTTTAATAAAATTACAAGTTCTGGTAACTATGGCGATTATAAAATTGCAGCTGGTATATATTATAATAGCTATTTCTTAGAAAAATATCAGACAACTTGTCTTGAACAATGCGCTTTGGAGTTAAAATAATGGATACGTCAGCTTCTAACAGAAGGTTAAGGGTTTTATTAACAGCCATTGGTAATGGAAGTTTAGTTCCTCAACCAGAATTTCAAAGAAGATTGGTTTGGATTAATAAAGATAAAGTAGAATTTATAAGAACAGTTGTTGAAGGGTATCCTTTTCCTGAAATATATATAGCAGCTGGAAAATTAGACCCTAAAACAGGTATAGGAACAGAAGTTTTAGTCGATGGCCAGCAAAGAATAACAACTCTATATCAATACTTTAAAGATAATGCTGATCTGAAGCTGCCTGATGACTTGCCTAAATATTCCGATCTCAAAGAAGATAAGCAAATTGCTTTTCTGGAATATAGTGTGGTAGTTCGAGATCTTGGTGCGATGGAATTGAGTGTTATTAAAGATGTCTTTCAAAGAATCAACTCCACAAGTTATGGCCTAAATGCTATGGAGATTGATAATGCTAGATATGGTGGTGAATTTAAAAAGTTTGGTGAGAAGATTTCTACAAAAGATTTCTTTAATAGAAATAAAATTTTCACCGCCACCGATATAAAAAGAATGAATGATGTACGTTATTGCTTAGGATTGGTTATCACAATGATGACAACCTACTTTAATCGTGATAAAGAGATTGAACAATTTCTTGAAAAATATAACGAGGCTTTTTTAGAGTCTGATAAAATTGAAAGTGAATTTGATACCGTGCTGAAATTTATAGATTCACTAAATTTCAACCCGTCAAGCAGATCAATGAAAAAGGCAGACTTTTATACATTATTTATTGAGATGCATCGCTTATTGATAAAAAATAACAAGGATCTATCGCCTGTCGATGTTAGAGAAAAACTGGATGATTTTTATGAGCAAGTAGACTTTGTGGCAGAGGGAAATTATAAAGGTAGTGATGAGAGAGCAAACGTTTATTACAAAGCAGCTTTACAAGCAAGCAATGATAGGGCCAACAGGATATTAAGGGGTAAAATAATTTCTTCACTCTTTGAATCACCCTAAGACCGATTTCACTCATTCTATCTCATTGGAAATCATAATGAGGTTTGAACATTTCTGAATGCTCAGACCTTATTGTGTCGCCATTTAAACGCCATAGATGCTCATAACTATATGATTTATGGATATAATTATAGTATTCGGTCTTTTTTTGGTTGGCACTTCGTATCAATGACTTAACGTGAAATCAATCAGTTAAGCCCGCTCCTGTTACTTCCTGTTCTACTCTGCTGGACTCTGTGCCGCCACTTTGTCGCTATTTT
>Ga0308161_1001204_pt1 | contig 32650 bp, 32 predicted proteins | sample PhyFR2_FD_201034 | JGI IMG/M metagenome (GOLD analysis project Ga0308161, IMG submission 201034) | Phyllosphere microbial communities from UC Gill Tract Community Farm, Albany, California, United States - DLSLF.R2 | ecosystem: Host-associated > Plants > Phyllosphere > Unclassified | place: USA...
GGGCGGCACCATGCGCCTGGGCCTGTACGAGGCCGCCCTCGCCGAGGGCTCCCTGGCGCGCGAGCTGTACGGTGCGGACACGGCCTCCGAGCGCCACCGCCACCGCTACGAGGTGAACAACTCCTACCGCGACCGCCTCACCGATGCCGGACTGGTGTTCTCGGGTCTGAACCCCGACCTCGACCTGGTCGAGTACGTCGAGCTCCCGCGCGATGTGCACCCGTACTACATCGCCACGCAGGCGCACCCCGAGCTGCGCTCGCGCCCGACCGCGCCGCACCCGCTGTTCCGCGGCCTGATCGGCGCCGCCATCGAGCGGCACCGCTCGAGCGAGCTGTTCGGCGATGACGAGTCCTGATCCTTCGCGAGAGGGCCTGCGGGACGAGTCCTTCGAGCCCGAGGTCCTCTCCAGTGAGGTCGGGTTCCGGGGAGCCGTCTGGAACGTGCTCGATGAGCGCGTGGCGTACGGCGACGGTGAGATCCGCCGCCAGTACGTCGCGCACACCGGCGCCGTCGCCGTCGTCGCGATCGACGATCAGGACCGTGTGCTGCTGATCCAGCAGTACCGGCATCCGATCCGGCACCGCGACTGGGAACTGCCCGCCGGCCTGCTCGACATCCCGGGGGAGGACCCCATGGTCGCGGCGCAGCGCGAGTTGGCGGAGGAGGCCGACATCACCGCCGAGCACTGGGAGCACCTGGTCTCGAGCTGGACGACTCCGGGCGGCAACGACGAGATGATCCACGTCTACCTCGCCACCGGCATCGGCGCGGCCGCCGCCGCGCACGCCCGGGAGGATGAGGAGGCCGACATCCGCGTGGAGTGGGTGCCGCTGGCGGATGCCGTGGAGGCCGTGCTCGAGGGACGGATGCACAACGGCATCCTCTCCATCGGCGTGCTCGCGGCTGCGACGAAGCGCGACCGCCGCTGACGACATGCAGCTCGACCGTGCGCTGAACGCCTACCTGCGACATATCACGATCGAGCGCGGCCTCTCCGAGCACTCGATCGCCGCCTACCGCCGCGACCTGAGCGCGTACGTCGACTGGCTCCATGGGCGCGGGGTCGACGCGACCGAGGGCATCACTCAGGCCGTGGTGGCGGAGTTCATCGGCGAGCGCTCGGCGGCCGATCCGCCGCCGGCGGCGACCAGTCTCGCCCGGCTGCAGTCCTCCGTGCGGGGCTGGCACCGCTTCCTCGCCAGGGAGGGCATCGAGGAGGACGATCCCACCGGTCGGATGCGTCCCCCGAAGACCCCGCAGAGGCTGCCGAAGGCGCTGACGATCGATCAGGTCGAACGGCTTCTGGCGGCGCCCTCGCCGGAGGATCCGATCGGCATTCGCGATCGCGCTCTGCTCGAGCTGCTCTACGCGACCGGCGCGCGCGTGTCGGAAGCCGTGTCGCTGGACGTGGACGACCTGTCCTACGGGGATGTGCTGCGCCTGCGCGGCAAGGGCGACAAGGAGCGCATCGTGCCGGTGGGCTCCTACGCCCGTGCCGCCGTCGACGCGTACCTGACCAGGGTGCGCCCAGGACTGGCGGCCAAAGGGCGGGCGAGCGCCCGACTGTTCCTGGGCGCGCGCGGCGCTCCGCTGTCGCGGCAGAGCGCCTGGCTGATCATCCGCGCCGCGGCCGAGAAGGCGCAGATCACCGCGGAGGTGTCGCCGCACACCCTGCGGCACTCCTTCGCCACGCACCTGTTGCAGGGCGGCGCCGACGTGCGTGTCGTGCAGGAGCTGCTGGGGCATGCATCCGTCGCGACGACGCAGATCTACACCCACGTCTCGGTCGACACCCTGCGCGACGTCTACGCCACCTCGCATCCGCGAGCGACTTAGAAGACCGTAAATGGATTGAAGTCAGACCATTGACAGCTTTCGGTGGATGAGGCCAGAATCGCTCCAAACGCTCCCTCCACTGAAAGCAGGTAGCACTTCCATGAGCGAATCCACAAAGGCAGTGGGGACCGGTCCCGTCGATGATGACGCCGCCGCCCTCGCCGAACTCGGCTACAAGCAGGAACTCCATCGCGGGATGTCGGGCTTCTCGAACTTCGCGGTGTCCTTCTCGATCATCTCGATCCTGGCCGGTTGCATCACGTCCTTCAACATCGCGCTGAAGTCGGGGGGACCGAGCGCGATCACCATCGGATGGCCGCTGGTCGGCGTCTTCGTGCTGTGCGTCGCGCTGGCCATGGCGGAGGTCTGCTCCCGCTATCCCACCGCCGGCGGCCTGTACTTCTGGGCCGGACGCCTGGCCAAGAGGAGCAAGCGCCAGTGGGCGTGGTTCGTCGGGTGGTACAACTTCCTCGGCGAGGTCGCGGTGACCGCCGCCATCGACTACGGCGCGGCCGCCACCATGATGGCCTTCGCCAACCTGATGTGGGGGACCGAGGTCACCGCGCTGAACACTTTCCTGCTGTTCGTGGCGCTGATCGTCGTCCACGGACTGCTGAACACCTTCGGCGTGAACCTGGTGAGCCTGCTCTCCTCGGTGTCGGCGTGGTGGCACATCATCGGCGTCGTGATCATCGTCGCCGTGCTGTGGATCATGCCCTCGCAGCACCAGGACGTCGCCTGGACCTTCACCACCTGGCACAACGAGACCGGCTGGGGCTTCGGTCCCTACGTGTTCCTGATGGGCCTGCTGATGGCCCAGTACACCTACACCGGCTACGACGCGTCGGCGCACGTCGCGGAGGAGACCAAGAACGCCTCGGTCGCGGCGCCGAAGGGCATCGTGATGAGCGTGCTGATTTCGATCATCGGCGGCTGGATCCTGCTGTACACGATCGTCGCGGCGATCCAGGACGGCAGCGAGGCGGGACTGTCGAAGATCGTCGGCACCGATCTCGGCTCGGGCCCGGCGCAGATCTTCATGGACGCGCTGAACAACCCCGACGTCGCGAAGTTCCTGCTGTTCATCGTGTGCGGCGCCCAGTTCTTCTGCGGCATGGCATCGGTCACCGCCAACTCGCGGATGAGCTACGCGTTCTCGCGCGACAACGCCATCCCCGGATCGAGGCTGTGGGCACAGGTGAACAAGCGCACCGGCACCCCGACCAACTCGATCTGGCTGTGCGTGGTGCTGTCGATCGTGGTCACTGTCCCCGCCCTGTTCAACACGACCGCGTATGCGGCCGTCACCTCCATCGCGGTGATCGGCCTGTACATCGCCTACGTGACCCCGGTGTTCCTGCGCCGGCTGAACTCCGCGTTCCAGCCCGGCCCGTGGAACCTCGGCCGCTGGAGCGGTCTGATCGGCTGGGTCGCGGTGGTCTGGGTGGTGTTCATCGTCATCCTGTTCGTGCTGCCGCCGGTCACCCCGATCACGGTCGACACGTTCAACTACGCGCCGATCGCCGTCGCGGTCGTCGCCATCCTGTCGATCGTTCTGTGGTACGCCTACGGCAAGCGCGACTTCATGAACAGCAGCGCAGAGGCCGAGCACCTGACCAAGTCCGCAGACACGCTGCTCGACGAGTGAGCGCGATCGGACGACGATGATGGACTCCCTCCTGGTTGACGCCGCGCTGCACCCGGTGCGCGGGCAGATGGCCTTCGAATCCTGCGTGGAGCAGCTCGGATCGGCCATCCAGCTCGGCATCTTCCGGGTGGGCGAGAAGCTGCCCGGCGAGCGCGAGCTCGCCGAGCGGCTGAACGTCTCGCGCGCCACCCTCCGGGAGGCCATCAGCGCCCTCCGTGCCGCCGGGCTCGTATCGACGACCCGGGGGCGCGGAGGGGGCACCGTCGTCGAGCCGCCGAAGCAGGCGTGGCCCGCCGGCCAGCATCCGCCCCGCCGAGCCGAGATCGACGACCTGATCATCTTCCGCTCGGTGATCGAACCGGGAGCGGCGCACCGCGCCGCCCTCACCGACCTCACCGACGAGCAGCGGCAGCTGCTGGAGACCGGCCTCGCCGAGGTCGACGCCGCCGAGACGCCCGCCGACTACCGGCAGGCGGATGCCAGGCTTCACCTCGCCATCAGCACGGTCTGCGGCTCGGACGAGCTCGCGCACGCGTGCAGCGGCGTGCAGGCGAAGATCCACCAGCTGCTCGCCGAGATCCCATTCCTCAAGAAGAACATCGAACACGCCGACGCCGAGCACCGGGAGATCGTCGCGGCGATCCTCGACGGCGACGCCGAGCGCGCGCGCCGTGTCATGGCGGCGCACTGCGACGCCACGGCCGCACTCCTGAAGGGCCTTCTGAAATGAGCACGATGAACATCACTCCCACACCTCCGCGCAACGATCGGATGCTGACCGTGGACCGCCTGCGCGGAATGATCCTGGAAGGGGAGATCGACACGGTCGTCCTCGCCTTCACCGACATGCAGGGCCGCCTGCAGGGCAAGCTGCTGCACGCCCGCTTCTTCCTCGACTCCGTGCTGGGCCACGGAACGGAGGGCTGCAACTACCTGCTCGCCGTCGACGTCGACATGAACACGGTCGACGGCTACGACCATGCGTCCTGGGCGAGCGGCTACGGCGACATGGAGTTCATCCCCGACCTGTCGACCATCCGGCTGATGCCGCACCGCCCGGGCAGCGTGCTGATCCAGTGCGACCTGACCAGCACGACCGGCGAGGCGGTGCGGGTGTCGCCGCGCAGCATGCTGCGCGCTCAGGTCGATCGCGCGGCCGGGCACGGCTGGAAGGCCGTCGCCGGCACCGAGCTGGAGTTCGTGATCTACAACACGCCCTACGAGAAGGCGTGGGACGACGGCTACCGCAACCTGATCCCGGCCAACCGGTACAACATCGACTACTCCATCCTGGGCTCCTCGATCGTCGAGCCGCTGCTGCGCGACATCCGCAACACCATGTACTCCTCGGGACTGACCGTCGAGTCGGCCAAGGGGGAGTGCAACTTCGGCCAGCACGAGATCGCGTTCCTGTTCGACGAGGTGATCGCGACCGCCGACAACCACTCCTACTACAAGACCGCGGCGAAGGACATCGCCCGTCAGCACGGCCAGTCGATCACGTTCATGGCCAAGCCGAACCAGCGCGAGGGCAACTCCTGTCACGTGCACATGTCGTTGCGCGGCAAGGAGGACGACGGCCTGGTCTTCTGGGACGAGCAGAACGGCCGTCGCTCCGCGGTGTACGACCACTTCATCGCGGGCGTCCTGGCGACCATGCGCGAGTTCACGCTGTTCTACGCGCCGAACATCAACTCCTACAAGCGCTTCGTGAAGGGCTCGTTCGCGCCCACCTCCGTCGCTTGGGGCATCGACAACCGCACCACCGCGGTACGGCTGGTCGGCAGCGGGAAGAGCGCGCGGATGGAGAACCGCCTCCCCGGCGGCGACATGAACCCGTACTTGGGCCTGGCCGCGATGCTCGCCGGCGGCCTGTACGGCATCGAGAACGAGCTCTCGCTCGAGGAGGAGACCCGCGGCAACGCCTACGAGTCCGGTGCGCCGGTCGTGCCGACCACCATGCACGCGGCCCGTGACGCACTGGCCAACTCCGAGATCGCCGCGCAGGTGTTCGGCGAGGACGTCGTCCGGCACTACGTGCACTACGCGGACGTCGAGATCGAGGCGTTCGATGCCGCCGTCACCGATTGGGAGCTGACCCGCGGATTCGAGAGGCTGTGAGCATGAGGATCCCCACCACCCCGTTCGGCGCCGGCGGCGCCTTCACGGTGCTGAACCCTGCGACCGGCGCTGCCGTCGCCACCGTCCCGCAGGCCGATCTCGCCGAGACGGATGCGGCGATCGAGCGCGCGCACCGCGCCTACCCCGCCTGGCGCGCCATCGCGCCGGCGGAGCGGGCCCGGCTGCTGCGCTCGTTCGCCTCGGTCGTCGACGCGCACATCGACGAGCTCGCCGACCTCGAGGTCGCGGGAGCGGGGCACACCATCGGCAACGCCCGCTGGGAGGCCGGCAACGTCCGCGACGTGCTGAACTACTACAGCGCTGCGCCCGAGCGTCACTTCGGCAGGCAGATCCCGGCACCGGGCGGTGTGGACATCACGTTCCACGAGCCGCTCGGCGTGGTCGGCATCATCGTGCCGTGGAACTTCCCCATGCCGATCGCCGGCTGGGGCTTCGGCCCGGCTCTCGCGGCGGGCAACACCGTCGTGCTCAAGCCCGCCGAGCTCACCCCGCTCACCGCCATGCGGCTCGGCGAGCTGGCACTCGAAGCAGGCATCCCGGAGGGCGTGTTCACCGTCATCCCGGGCAAGGGCCGGATCGTCGGCGACCGTTTCGTGACGCATCCGCTGGTGCGCAAGGTGTGCTTCACCGGGTCCACCGACGTCGGCAAGGGCATCATGCGCGGCTGCGCCGACCAGGTCAAGCGCCTGACGCTGGAGCTCGGCGGCAAGAACGCGAACATCGTCTTCGAGGACGCTGACCTCGAACGGGCCGCGGCATCCGCGCCCGGAGCAGGCCTCGACAACGCGGGGCAGGACTGCTGCGCCCGCTCCCGCATCCTCGTGCAGCAGAGCGTGTACGACCGGTTCCTGGAGCTGCTGCAGCCCGCCGTGGAGTCGTTCCGCGTGAAGGACCCCGCTGCCGAGGACGCGGAGATGGGGCCGCTCATCTCGGCGAAGCAGCGCGATTCGGTGGCATCCGCTCTGACGGGCGCCGACGTGGCGTTCCGCGGTCAGGCCCCGGACGCCTCCAGCGGGTACTGGCTCGCCCCGACCGTGGTCATGCCGCGGGGAGCGTCCGACCCGGTGTGGTCGCAGGAGCTGTTCGGGCCGGTGCTGGCCGTCATGCCGTTCACCGACGAAGCGGATGCCATCGCCAAGGCCAATGACACCGAGTACGGCCTGTCCGGCTCGATCTTCACCCGCGACGTCGGCCGTGCGCTGCGCGTCGCGCGCGGCGTGGAGAGCGGCAACCTGTCGGTGAACTCGCACTCCTCGGTGCGGTACTGGACCCCGTTCGGCGGGTTCAAGCAGTCGGGTCTGGGGCGCGAGCTCGGACCGGACGCACCGGACTCCTTCTCCGAGGTGAAGAACGTCTTCATCTCGACCGACAATTGATCAGATCTCAGGAAAGGCAACAGGGAGAACAGATGGGAAAGCTGGACGGCAAGGTCGGCGTCATCACCGGCGGATGCAGCGGGATCGGCCTCGCGACGGCGAGGAAGTTCGTCGCGGAGGGTGCCAAGGTCGTGATCGGCGACCTCGATGAGGTGAACGGTCCGCGTATCGCCGAGGAGCTCGACGGCGTGTTCGTGAAGGTGAACGTCACAGACCAGGAGCAGGTCGAGAATCTGTTCAAGGTCGCGAACGACACCTACGGTCACATCGACATCGCCTTCAACAACGCCGGCATCTCCCCGGCATCCGACGACTCGATCCTGAAGACCGGTATCGATGCCTGGAACCTGGTGCAGGACGTCAATCTCACGAGCGTCTACTACTGCTGCAAGGCCGTGCTCCCGTACATGCTCGCGCAGGGCAAGGGATCCATCATCAACACCGCCTCGTTCGTCGCGATCATGGGAGCCGCCACCTCGCAGATCTCGTACACGGCGTCCAAGGGCGGCGTGCTGGCGATGACCCGTGAGCTGGGCGTGCAGTTCGCGCGCAAGGGCATCCGCGTGAACGCGCTCTGCCCCGGCCCGGTGAACACGCCGCTGCTGCAGGAGCTGTTCGCGAAGGACCCCGAGCGGGCCGCGCGCCGACTGATCCACGTGCCCATGGGACGCTTCGCCGAGCCGGAGGAGATCGCGAACGCGGTAGCCTTCCTGGGCAGCGACGAATCCAGCTTCATCACCGCGATGGACTTCCTTGTGGACGGAGGTCTGTCCAACGCCTACGTCACACCCCTGGAGAGCGACTTTGAGTGATCCTTCGCCGGAGCAGGCGGCCGTGCGGCCCGTCATCGGCATCAGCACCTATCGGCAGCTGGCCAATTGGGGCGACTGGCGCCACATCCCGGCTGACCTGCTGCCCGCCGACTACGCGCTCTCGGTGGAGCGCGCCGGTGGTGTGCCGGTGCTGCTCCCGCCGCTCGGCTCGGCCGAGTCCGCGCGGATCGCGCTGAGCCGGATCGACGGTCTGCTGATCGCGGGCGGGGCGGACATCAACCCCGCCCGCTACGGGCAGGAGCCCCACGAGCACGTCACCACCTGGTACGACGACAGGGATGCCTGGGAGCTGTGGCTGCTCGCCGAGGCGGATCGGGAGCGGCTGCCGACGCTGGGCATCTGCCGCGGGATGCAGATGATGGCGGTGGCCGCCGGCGGGTCGCTGGTGCAGCACCTGCCGGATGTCGTCGGGCACGGCGATCACGGGGGCACCCCGGCCGGATACAGCTCGACCGATGTCACGGTCGACGGGGAAGGGCGCATAGCCGCGCTGATCGCCGATCGTCTGACGGTGCCGAGCCATCATCATCAGGCCGTCGACGCTCACCCCGGCTTCCGTGTGGTCGCCCGCGACGGCGACGGGGTCGTGCAGGCCATGGAGGCCGACGGCGACCGCTTCGCGGTGGGGGTGCAGTGGCACCCGGAGACCGCCGACGATTCGGGCGTGTTCGACGGGCTCGTGGCGGCGGCCAGGGAGCGCGCCGCGCGCCGAGGCTGAGCCGGAGGGCCCTGCCGCTAGACTCGAGCAAGCACGACGAGCAGGAGAACCGGTGGCGGACAAGGTGACGAAGACCAAGTCGAAGGCGACGAAGGAGGGCGACCTCCCGATCGGCCCGACGGGTCGCCCGTACCACGGCTTCGACGTCCCTGCGCCGCTGGACTCGCACGGCCCCGCGCGCATCATCGCCCTGTGCAACCAGAAGGGCGGCGTCGGCAAGACGACCACGTCGATCAACCTGGCCGCTTCACTCGCGGAGTACGGTCGCCGGGTGCTGGCCGTCGACTTCGACCCGCAGGGCGCGCTGTCGGCAGGCCTCGGCATCACCGTGCACGATGTGCCGACCGTCTATGACCTGCTGCTGGACACCAAGCGCGACCCGCGCGAGGCGATCGTGCAGTCCTCGACCCCCAACCTCGACGTGCTGCCGGCGAACATCGACCTGTCCGCCGCCGAGGTGCACCTGGTCAACGAGGTCGCCCGAGAGACGATCCTCGCCCGCGTGCTGCGGCACGTCGCGGGGGAGTACGACGTCATCCTGATCGACTGCCAGCCGTCGCTCGGACTGCTCACCGTCAATGCCCTGACCGCCGCGCATGGCGTGCTCATCCCTCTGGAGTGCGAGTTCTTCGCACTGCGCGGTGTGGCCCTGCTGATCGAGACCATCGACAAGGTGCGCGACCGGCTGAACCCGTCGATCAAGCTCGACGGACTGCTCGCCACCATGTACGACCCGCGCACGCTGCACTCCCGCGAGGTGCTGGAGCGCGTCGTCGAGGCCTTCGGCGACGACGTGCTGGAGACCGTGATCGGCCGCACCGTGAAGTTCCCGGACGCCTCGGTGTCGGGCGTGCCCATCACCGAGTTCGCGCCGGAGCACGCAGCCGCCCAGGCCTACCTGCGACTGGCGCGGGAGCTGGTCGCCCGTGGCGCCGTCGCCTGAGGACACTTCGACGGGCTCGGCGGCCCAGGAGGCGGATGCGCCCGGGTTCCGGGTCTCGCTGTCGAACTTCGACGGCCCGTTCGACCTGCTGCTTAACCTGATCTCCAAGCACGAGCTGGACATCACCGAGGTGTCGTTGAGCAAGGTGACCAACGAGTTCATCTCGTATCTGCGCGAGCTCGACGGGCCCGACGAACTGGATCAGGCATCCGAGTTCCTCGTCGTCGCCGCGACCCTGCTCGACATGAAGGTCGCGGGGCTGCTGCCGCAGGGCGAACTGGTGGATGCCGAGTCCGTCGCGCTGCTCGAGGCCCGGGACCTGCTGTTCGCCCGGCTCCTTCAGTACCGCGCCTTCAAAGAGGTCTCCGCCTGGTTCGCGCGCTGGCTGCAGCGGGAGGACCGCCGGCACGCACGGGCGGCTCCGCTCGACGAGAAGCACCGGAAGAAGACTCCGGAGCTGGTGTGGTCGCTGAGCGTCGACGACTTCGCGGCGCTCGCCCTGCTGGCGTTCGCGCCGAAGGAGATCCCCTCGGTCGGGCTCGAGCACCTGCACGCGCCGCTGGTCAGCATCCGGGAGCAGGCCGCGGTCGTCGTCACGCTGCTGCGCAGCACCGACTCGCTGACGTTCCGTGAACTGGTGAGCGGGGTGAGCGAGCCCGGTATCGTCGTGGCGCGCTTCATCTCGGTGCTCGAGCTGTACCGGCACGCCGCGCTCTCGTTCGAGCAGCTGGAGCCTCTGGGCGAGCTGACCCTGCGCTGGTCGGCGGAGAACTGGTCGGATGAGCAGCTGGCGACGCTCGGCGCGGACTACGACAGGTGAGCGGATCATGACAGATGAGGAATTCCGGATGAGTGAGGATGCGGTGCTCGAGACGACCCTCGAGACCCCGTTGAGCGAGCGCGTCGAGGCGATCCTGCTGGTCGTCGACGAGCCGATCGCGCTGGTCGCCCTCGCGGCGGCCGTGCACGCGCCCGTCCCCGCCGTGCGGCAGACGCTCGAGACGCTGGTCGACGACTACGACGGGCGCGGCACCGGACCGCGGCGCGGATTCGAGCTGCGCGAGGTGGGCGGCGGCTGGCGGCTCTACGTCCGCGAGGACCATGATGACCTGGTCGCGGACTTCATCGGCGGACAGGCGCCCGCACGCCTGTCGCAAGCCGCGCTGGAGACCCTCGCCGTCATCGCGTACAAGCAGCCGGTCACGCGAGGGCAGGTGGCATCCATCCGCGCCGTGAACGTGGACTCGGTCGTGCGCACGCTGCTGGCGCGCGGACTGATCACCGAGCTGTTCGCCGACTCCGAGACAGGCGCGATCAACTACGGCACCACCGACCAGCTGCTGCAGCATCTGGGGATCAACTCGATCGACGAGCTGCCCCCGATCTCGCCCCTGCTCGATGACGGTGCAGACGGCTTCGACGAGGGAGTGACCCGATGACCACCGCAGGAAACCAGGACGCCGAGGGCGTGCGGCTGCAGAAGGCGCTGGCGAACGCGGGTGTCGCATCGCGACGCGTGATCGAGCAGTACATCGTCGAGGGGCGCATTCGAGTCAACGGCCGCACGGTCAGCGAGCTCGGCACGCGCATTGACCCGGAGACCGATCTGATCGACGTGGACGGCACGGCCGTGCAGCTGGACGTGTCCAAGCGGTACGTCATGCTCAACAAGCCCACCGGCATCTACAGCACCATGCGCGACGAGAAGGGCCGCCCCGACCTGCGCCGCTTCACGAAGGAGTGGGAGGAGCGCCTCTACAACGTCGGCCGGCTGGATGCCGAGACCAGCGGGCTGCTGATCCTCACCAACGACGGCGAACTCGCGCACGTGCTCGCGCACCCCTCATTCGGGGTGACGAAGGTGTACATCGCGAAGGTCGCCGGCACGGTGACCGCGCAGACCATCGCCAAGCTGACCCGCGGCTTCGACCTGGAGGACGGCCCCATCAAGGCCGACAAGGCGAGGCTGCTGGACGCGTCGCGCGGGAGCAGCTTGGTCGAGCTGACCCTGCACTCCGGGCGGAACCGGATCGTGCGTCGCATGATGGCCGCCGTCGGTCATCCGGTCGAGGAGCTCGTGCGTCGCCAGTTCGGTCCGCTCCACCTGGGAACTCTCCCGGTCGGGAAGGCCAGGGAGCTGACTAAAATCGAACGAGGCGCATTGCTGACTCTGTCGCGCCAGGACACACCTGCGGCCGCGGGAGATGACGACAAGCAGGAGACCGAGTGAGCGACACCACGAACGCCCGCGCATCGCGCGTGTCGGGCACCGTGCGCATCGTCGGCGCGGGCCTGCTCGGCGCGAGCATCGGACACGCGCTGCGCTCGCACGACGTGGATGTCGTGCTCTCCGACGCTTCGCCCTCGCAGTTGCGGCTCGCGATCGACTACGGGGCAGGGCGCGCGGCGCGCGACGACGACGCTCCGAACCTGATCGTGGTGGCCGTGCCGCCGGACGTGACCGCCGACGTCATCCAGGCAGAGCTCGAGGCGCACCCGGATGCCGTGGTGACCGACGTCGCCAGCGTGAAGCTGGAGCCGTACCAGGAGCTGCGCCGTCGGGGCGTCGACCTCACCCGTTACATCGGCTCGCATCCGCTCGCGGGACGTGAGCGCGGCGGTGCGATCTCGGCGCGCGCCGACCTGTTCATCGGTCGTCCGTGGGTGGTGTGCCGCGACGAGGAGACCCGCGCCGCGGACCTCGCACTGGTCGAGGCGCTCGCCCTGGACCTCGGCGCCACGCCGCTGGAGATGACGCCGGAGGAGCACGATCGCTCGGTCGCGCTGACCTCGCACGTGCCCCAGGTGGTGGCGAGCCTGCTGGCCGCCCGCCTGGCGGATGCCGATGCAGACGCGCTGCAGCTGGCGGGCCAGGGTGTGCGCGACACGACTCGCATCGCGGCATCCGCCCCTGAGCTGTGGGTGCAGATCCTGAGCGCGAACGCCGAGCCCGTCGTCGAGGTGCTCGACGCCCTCGCATCCGACCTGCGTGCCGTCTCCGACGCGCTGCGCGAGCCGGACGCGCCGGGCGCGCGCCGCGCCGTGGCGGATGCCATCCGGCAGGGCAACGAGGGCGTGGAGCGGCTTCCGGGCAAGCACGGCCAGAACCGCCGCTTCGAGCAGCTCATCGTCATGGTCGACGACACCCCCGGCCAGCTGGGCCGTCTGTTCGGCGAGCTGGGCGAGCTGGGTGTGAACGTGGAGGATCTGCGCCTGGAGCACTCTCCGGGGGCGCAGTTCGGCCTGGCCGACATCAGCGTGGCGCCGGCCGCGCTGCGCGGCGCCATCGAGGGCCTGGAAGCACGCGGCTGGCGGATTGCAGGGAACACCAATGACTGACGCGCACAAGTTCATCGCGATCGACGGGCCCGCCGGGTCCGGCAAGTCCAGCGTCTCCAAGGCCGTCGCACGCCGGCTCGACTACGGCTACCTCGATACGGGTGCCGCCTACCGTGCGCTCGCCTGGCACGTGCTGGAGGGCGGCGCGGACACCGCGGATGCCGAAGCCGTTCGCTCTGCAGCATCCGACTTCCCCCTGTCGCAGCAGCTCGACCCCGACGACCGCCGCGTGCTGGTCGGCGGCGTCGACGTGACCGACGCGATCCGCGACCCCCGGGTGTCGGCCGCGGTGAGCGGGGTGGCACGCGTGCCCGAGGTGCGCGTGCAGGTGAATGAGATCTTCCGGCGGATGGTGGCGGAGTCCGCCTATCCCGCCGTGGTCGTCGAGGGTCGTGACATCACGACCGTCGTCGCCCCGGATGCGCCGGTGCGCATCCTGTTGACCGCCGCACCCGAGGTGCGCGCCGCCCGCCGTGCGGGCGAGCTCGCCGGCTCGGACGCGGCCGCCGTCGGCGAGGCCCTGCGCAAGCGCGACGCCTCCGACAGTAGCGTCGTCGACTTCCTCAACGCCGCACCCGGCGTGACGGTGGTCGACTCCACGCACCTGGATTTCACACAGACCATCGATGCCGTGCTCGCTGTGATCGAGCGCGCCTTCGATGCCGAAAAGGAGCCCCACCATGGCTGATGAAGAGTACGAGGGCGGCCCCGACCACCTCGCCGAGAAGATGGCCGAGCTCGACGAGCAGCTGGCCGACCAGCGCGCCGACCTCATGCGCGCGACCCTCGCCGACTACGACCTGGACGAGGAGGACGCGCACCTGCTCGAGGGCGTGACCCTCGGCGAGGACGGCATCACGGTCATGCCGGCGCTGCCGGTCGTGGCGATCGTGGGCCGCCCGAACGTGGGCAAGTCGGCGCTGGTGAACCGCATTCTGGGCCGCCGCGAGGCCGTCGTGGAGGACACCCCCGGGGTCACGCGCGACCGCGTCACCTACAAGGCCGAGTGGATGGAGCGGCGCTTCTCGCTCGTGGACACCGGCGGGTGGGAGCCCGATGCCAAGGGCATCGACCGCTCCGTGGCCGCGCAGGCCGAGGTCGCGATCGACCTGGCCGACATGGTGCTGTTCGTCGTCGACGCGAAGGTCGGCGCCACCTCCACGGACGAGCACGTCGTCAAGCTGCTGCGCAAGAGCGGCAAGCCGGTGTTCCTCATCGCGAACAAGATCGACGATGCCCGTCAGGAGCCCGAAGCCGCTGCGCTGTGGAACCTGGGTCTGGGGGAGCCGTACCCCGTCTCCGCCATCCACGGACGCGGCGTCGCCGACCTGCTGGACATGATCGTCGAGAAGCTGCCGGAGGTCTCGGCGGTGGCCAAGGCCGAGATCGGCGGCCCGCGCCGCGTGGCGATCCTGGGCAGGCCGAACGTGGGCAAGTCCTCGCTGCTGAACAAGGCGGCCAAAGAGGAGCGCGTGGTCGTCAACGACCTCGCCGGCACCACACGCGACCCGGTGGACGAGATCGTCGAGCTGGGCGGCAAGATGTGGCGGCTGGTCGACACCGCCGGTATCCGCCGCCGTGTGCACCTGCAGCAGGGCGCCGACTTCTACGCCTCGCTGCGCACCTCCGCCGCGCTGGAGAAGGCCGAGGTCGCGATCGTCGTCCTCGACGTGAGCCAGCCCATCAGCGTTCAGGACCTCAACATCATCGACATGGTGCTGGAGTCGGGCCGTGCACTGGTGCTCGCGTTCAACAAGTGGGATCGCCTGTCGGACGACGACATGGAGAACTCCGACCGCCGCCGCTACCTGGAGCGCGAGATCGAGCAGGACCTGGCGCACGTCGCGTGGGCTCCGCGCGTGAACATCTCGGCGAAGACCGGATGGCACTTCGACAAGCTCGTGCCCGCACTGGAGCGCGCGCTGGAGAACTGGGACCGTCGTATCCCGACCGGCAAGTTCAACGCGTTCATCACCGAGCTCGTGGCCGCGCATCCGCACCCGCTGCGCGGTGGCAAGCAGCCGCGCATCCTGTTCGGCACCCAGGCGTCGACCCGTCCGCCGACATTCGTGCTGTTCACGACGGGCTTCCTCGACCCGGGCTACCGCCGATTCGTGCAGCGCCGTCTGCGCGAGCTGTACTCGTTCGAAGGCACGCCGATCGTGATCAACATGCGCGTGCGGGAGCGGCGCCAGCGCTAGCGCTGCCGCCGGGTCTCCCGGCTGGGTCCCTGAGTTCGTCGAAGGGATAATGGGGAGCGGATGCCATGATCCCGGCATCCGTTCCCGCCTGGCCCACGAGGCCTGCCGAAGGAGACTGCGATGACGCACACCCTGCCCCTGCCCGACTTCGCCCACGAGCGCGTGGAGGTGACGACGGGACGGCGCAGCGGCCTCTTCATCGCCGTCGCGCTGCACTCCTCGGTGCTCGGCTCCGCCCTGGGCGGGGCGCGGCTGTGGACCTACCCGCACTGGAGCGACGCCCTCGGCGACGCCCTGCGCCTTTCCGCCGCGATGACACTGAAGAACGCGGCGGCCGGTCTGGATGCGGGTGGCGGCAAGTCCGTCATCCGTCTGGAGCCGGGGCAGACCCTGGATGCTGATCAGCGTCGCGCCGCGTTCCTCGATCTCGGGGATGCCGTGGAGCTTCTCGACGGTCGCTATCGCACGGCGGAGGATGTGGGCTCGACGACCGAGGACATGCTCACGGTGAGCGAGCGCACGCAGCATGTGGTGGGCCTGCCGTCGACTGTCGGCGGTTCCGGGGAACCCGCGGGTCCCACCAGCCTGGGGGTGTACGCCTCGCTGCAGGCGGTCCTGGAGCGGATCACCGGATCGGCTTCCGCCGACGGGCGCCGGGTGACGATCTCGGGCCTCGGGCAGGTCGGCGGACGACTTGCCGCGCGCCTGGCGGAGCAGGGCGCACAGCTGACCGTGACCGACATCAACCCCGCGCGGCGCTCGTTCGCCGAGGAGATCGGTGCGACCTGGGTCGAGCCGGGCACCGAGCACCTGGTTCCCGGTGACGTGTTCGTTCCCGCCGGCATCGGCGGCGTGCTGACCGACGAGGTCATCGACGTACTGGACGTGAAGGCCGTGTGCGGCCCCGCGAACAACCCGCTGGCCGACCGCTCCGGAGCGGATCGCCTCGCCGGGCGCGGCATCCTGTACGCGCCCGACTTCGTCGTCAACGCGGGCGGCGTGATCTACCTCGACCTGGAGGCGAAGCAGCTCGGCACGAGCGACGAGATCATGGCCCGCGTCGCCGCGATCGGCGACACCGTGCGCACCATCCTGGACGACGCCGAGGAGCGGGGCGTCACGCCGCTGCAGGCGGCCGAGGAGCTCGCCGCGTCGCGGCTGCGTGCCGGTGCCGCGGTGGGGGCGCGGTAACGCGAGAACCGATTGACGAGAGGACGACGATGGGCGACGGCACGCAGCACGAGGTGGAGGTTCTCACCTCAGTCAGCGATGAGGACGCCGCCGACCTGCGGCATCTGCTCGGACTGCTCTCCACGACCGCCGTGTTCGATCGGGCTCGCATCGAGTCGATGATCACCCACGACGCGACGGAGCTGCTGGTCGTCCGCGAGCAGGGCCGGATCGTCGGCATGACGACGATCGTCACGTTCCCGCTCCCGACGGGCATCCGCGGGATCGTCGAAGACGTCGCCGTTCACGAGTCGATGCGCGGGAAGGGGATCGCCCGTCTGCTGCTGGAGCGGGCGACCCTTCTCGCGCGCGAACGCGGGCTGAGGACGCTGGATCTGACCTCACGCCCCTCGCGCGAAGCGGCGCTGCGGCTGTACGAGTCGGTCGGGTTCGTCCGCCGCGACACGAACGTGCTGCGGTACACGCCGGATGCCGTGAGCTGACTCACTTCGTCTTCGTGGCCGCTGCGCTGCGCAGCTGTGAAAGGCTGAACGGGTGACGATCATTCCTGTGCAACCCGGTGAGCCGCGCCGTCCGGACGGACCGCGGGACCCGGGGGATGCATGGGTCGTCGCCGAGTCGGGCGAGCGGTACTGGGGTCGATTCGGCGCCGCCGGCGTGCTCGCGTTCGACCCCGAGCGCGGCGTGCTGCTGCAGCATCGGGTGGGCTGGAGCCACTTCGGCGGCACCTGGGGCATTCCCGGAGGCGCGCTGCATGAGGGCGAGTCCGCGCGTGACGGCGCGCTGCGCGAGGCCCAGGAGGAGGCCGGGATCCCCGACGGTGCCCTGAAGGCACGGTTCGCGAGTGTGCTGAACCTGCGGATCTGGTCGTACACGACCGTGGTCGCCGACGTGGTGTCGTCGTTCGAGCCGGTGATCAGCGACCCCGAGAGCCTCGCGCTCGAGTGGGTGCCGGTGGACGAGGTGGACCAGCGTCCGCTGCATCCGGGGTTCGGCGCGGCCTGGCCTGCTCTGCGCGCCCTGCTGTCTGCGCGACCTGCGGTCGTCGTCGATGCGGCAAACGTCGTGGGTTCGGTGCCCGACGGCTGGTGGAAGGATCGCGTCGGTGCGGCAGAGCGGCTGCGTGAGCGGCTGTCGACGTGGACCGGTGGTGGCGTCACCGCGCCCGGTCTCGGTGTGGGAGCGGATCTCTGGTATCCGCCGGTGTCGATGGTCGTGGAGGGCGAGGCGCGGGAGATCGCGGATGCCGTTGATGAGCGCGTCGAGATCGTGCGCGCGTCCGGTGCAGGTGACGACGCGATCGTCTCGGAGACGCGACGGTTGCGTGATGGCGGGTTCTCGGTGACGGCCGTGACCAGCGATCGCGGTCTGCGAGCACGGCTGGAGGAGGCCGGGGCTCAGGTGCAGTCGTCCGGCTGGCTGCTGGAGCGGTTGGGCTGAGGGAACCAGGGGCGCTCCCGACGAGATCGCGGCGGGGCGTCGAGTCGACGGCGCGTTCTCAGAGATCGTTGCGCCCGCGCAGGCGATCGATCTCGCGGCGCTCCCGCTTGGTCGGTCGCCCCGCTCCGCGGTCGCGGACCGCGAGCATGGCCACCGGGTCACGCGGCGGGGTGCGATCGTCGTAGGCGGTGGCCGCCACGGGTGCGCCGACGCGCTTGGTCAGGGTCTGCCGCACGATGAGGATCCGGTCGAAGCCGGAGATCCGCACCCGCACCTCGTCGCCCGGCTTCACCGTCTGCGCGGCCTTGATGCGCTCACCGTTCACGCGCACGTGCCCCGCGCGGACGGCTGTCGTGGCGGCCGATCGGGTCTTGTACACGCGGACGGCCCATAGCCAGCTGTCGATGCGCGCCGGTTTCACAGCATCCGTCATCGTGTCTCTCGTCTCGCGAGGGTGTGAAGCACGCCCCACACGATGAGTCCCTGGCCGATCGTGTACGTGATCATGACGGTCGGGCTCATCCATCCGGGCAGGTCCTCGGGCAGGAAGAGCCGGAAGGCGAGGATCGAGTCGCTGGCGAGGAAGAACGCCCCGCCGATCGTGACGATCGGATGGCAGCGCGCCGCGGTCACGGCCGTGCCGGCGAGGACGAGCCCGTACGCCGCCACGGCGGGGAACAGGCCGCCGGTGTGAGGTCCGAGGATCGACAGCATCCCCACCCACCAGGCGATGTAGACGAGCGTCCACCAGGGCAGGCGACGGATGCGCGCGAAGCGGAGGAACAGCACGATGTAGCCGATGTGCGCGATGCCGAAGAAGCCCAGCATGAGGGGCAGCTCGGGCAGCGTCGGGAAGAAGGCGCCGGCGGAATCGCCCAGCCAGGAGAAGAGCAGGGCGGCGAGCAGGAGGCCGACGACTGCCCGCGGGCGCAGCCGAGGCGCGGCGGCGGCGACGGGGAGCGCCAGCAGCGGCATCAGCCAGAGCTTGGTCGGCGGCGCCAGCGGGCTGTCCAGGGCGATCGCTGAGACATGGATGATCGAGAGGACGATGTACGGGACCCAGGCGAGAACGTCGAGAAGCCGGATGCTGCGGGGCATCCGCTCTTCTCCGACTGCGTGCGAGACCGTGGGCGAGCTCACGACTCGACCGTCACGGCGGCGACGGTGTCGTCGGCGGCGAGGTGCGCGGCGGGCCAGTAGCCCTCGGGGAAGTGCTGGCCGCAGGTGTCCACGAAATGCAGCACGATCTCGTCGTCGGAGGATGCCTCGATCGCCTCGAGACGCAGGTCGGCTGCGCCCTCGTCCAGTTCGTGAGCCTCGGGCTCGACGTCGCTGAAGTGGCTGATCACGGCATCCGACGCGCGCCGGCGGATGCCGTCGATGTCGGCCACCACCGAGCGGAGCCGGGGGAGCCGCGAGCGCACGTCATCGACCTCGGGGCCGTCGACCATCAGCTCGATGTCAGCGTCGCCGTCGGCGACGCTGCCCGCGTACCAGTCATGGACGGCGACCGTGCCATCGTCGAAGGTGCTCTCGGCGCGGGTGAGGACGCCGAGTTCGGGGTCGTCGATCGACGGGTGCTGTGCGCTCATGGCTTCACGGTAGCGCGGACGGTCATTCCAGCTCGCGCACCACGAGGACGCGGCCTCGGGTGAGTGGCTTCGTCTGGCGGAATCCGTGGGCGAGGAACGTGGAGAGCGTGCCGTGGAACAGGTCGTTGGAGTGATGCGTGCCCTCGGAGGTGTCCACCGGATACGCCTCGATGAGACGCGCTCCGGATTCGCGCGCGTACTCGATCGCGGCCTTCAGGAGCTGTGCGCTCAGGCCCTTGCCGCGATGGTCGCGGCGGATGACGAAGCAGGTCACCGCCCACACGCTCGCATCGTCCAGCGGCTCGGCGGTGGCGGCGACGATCGCCCTGGTGCGGACGATGCGCGCCTGCGCGCTGCGAGGCCCGATGCGGATCCAGCCGGCGGCCTCACCGTCGACATAGGCGATGAGTCCCGGCGGGGGACCGGCCGCGATCTCATCTTTGAGCAAGTCGCGCCGCTGCTCGACCGTGGTGGACTGCCACTCCTTGTTGCTCACGACGGGCCAGATGCACTGGCAGCTACGCCCGTCTCCGCCTCCCGTGAGGGAATGCTGCACGTCGTCCCACCGACTGATCGTCGCGCGTTCCGTGGTGATCGAAGTCATGCAGGGCACGCTACGCGCGGTATCGGACATCGGCAACGGGCCGCGCGCCACGCCCGGGCGGCGCGGTTCGCGCAGGCCCCATTCGTCGGCTAGGATTGTGGAGTTGCCCGCGCTCCGGTGCGGATCACAACGGGCTGTGGCGCAGCTTGGTAGCGCACTTGACTGGGGGTCAAGGGGTCGCAGGTTCAAATCCTGTCAGCCCGACGTAAACGCACGAGGAGGGTCTTGATCCGCAAGGATCGGGGCCCTCCTCGTGCGTTTGCTCGCACCTGTGAAGAGGGGCCACGCGGCGCCGAGAGGCTCCGCGCGCCGCTTCTGCGCGCAACGCGAGCCGATCTCGACACCGGGCGGCGCGTGGAGGGCGCCGTGGGGATGCAGCCCGACCGAGAAGTCCCGGAAACTCAAGGGTTTCCGGGACTTTTTCTGCAGGTGGATGTGATCCGGTCATCGAAAACCCATCACTTTGGCTCCCTCGCGGACCTCTCAGGCCGCTCCGCGCCGGCAGAGGAGCGACCGTGCGGGTTGCTCCCGGTCCGTGGGTGGGAGCAGGACGCACCTGTTCGGTATCGACACCGAACACCGCCCGGCGGGCAACCCCTGGGGCCTGGATCCGCTGCTCGACGTCGGCGAGCTCGCCGGCTATCTGGGCGCGCCGTCTCGAAGGCCTACGACTGGCGCACTCGAGGCCGCGGTCCGTGGGTGTACCGCTCCGGGACGTATCTGAAGTTCAGGCTCTCGGACGTGCGGATTTGGATCGAGCAGCAACGCGATCCCGAACCGCTCGCGCCGGTCGACCGGAGGTGACGCGATGAGTCGGCAGCGTTTGGCCGTCGGCACCTTCGGGGAGATCGGCCCCTTGTAAGCCTCAACGGACGCGTTGTCGCGCGCGCCCGCTACCGTGACTGGGGACTCTTCTCGACCCAGGTATGAATCTCCGCAACATGGCGGCGCACGGATTCAAGTTCGACTTCGCCCCATCCGAGGCCGCAGTTCTCTTGCGTCTTGAGGGCAGCGCATCGAAGGCTCTGGCGTCGCCTCTCTTGGACGTGGCGCTAGTTCCCGCAACGGTCGAGGCCAAACGACGACGATGTCGAACCTAGCGATTTCGCCGGTAGACAGTCCCGCTGCGCGCTGAAGCTGATATCGCCAGTAACCGGCATGGTCTTCGATGCAGTCAGCCTCGACTCCAGCGCGTCACCCGCACGGCCTTTCGCATCGCGGCGAGCAGTTTGTCTTCTGCGGCGGTGATTGCATCGTTGTCCTGAACGCGGATTGCAACGAAGTAGGACTCGACATGGTTGGTTACCGACGTCGGTCCGAGAATAGTCACCGCAGCCATCGAGTCGAGAGCGCGGGCAGTGAACGGCTTTTCGTCCGTCGTGGCGGCATCGAGTCTCAACCGGAGGCGGTCGACGCGCCCGGTGTAACTCGCGTCGGGAACGGCAGGCCTCGCATCGTTGAGGGCGTCGAGGTCGTGCTTCACACTGGTGATCGCGGCGAAGTGCAAATCAAGGCCGCGCATCGCTGGCACGAACTCCTTGTACGCGTCGAAGCGTCGTTCACGTAGCCACTTCTTGTGCTCTCGCTTCGACTGCCAGATCGCCCCGATTGATGCGGCAACTGCCGTGAGGGCAGCCCCGCCGAGAGCGGCGATCAGGGCGAAAGCGAGTGCGGTCGGATCCATGACGCGAGCATATCGACCGTCACACCGACTCATGCCTCACAGAGGCCGGCTTGGAGCTGGGCGTATCGCCGTGCAGAGATCGGCACCGAGCCCGAGATCCGGGGCGATGAGTGTCGTTCGCGCGAATCGGATCCGCTCGCGGGCATTGCTCGTGAGCGGATCCACTGCGTGTGGCCCTCGAGGCGCTCAGTCCCGCACTGGCCACCTGTAGTCGACCCAACGGTCAGTAGCGCGTCATTGGACGTGGTGGACCGGCATAGCGAAATCTTCAACGCCGACCGATTGGTGAGCACGTCGCTATCGTAAGACTGGGGCATGGTGCTCCCAAGGGGCTAGGCTCCGGACCTACCGCCATTGGAGACGACCGCTGACTCGGGAAATTGAGCTTCGAAGCGAAATGAGACGTCTCGAATCCGAACTCACTGGCGGAGAAGGCGACGCGCCGGCTCTCGACCGCCTTATGGAGATCAGGTGGGAGTTGTGGCACACGGAGCACCTCGCCACGGATCTCAGTGCGGCAATTGTTACGGCAAGGAGACTGCTCGACGCCTCAGCTGACGCGGCGCCCGAAACCCGAGGGGTGAGACTCGAGCGTCTAGGTACACTGCTTGTGATTCGATATGAATGCACGGGCAATCGTGCGGACCTAGATGATGCGATCAGCGCGCTCGAGCGGGCTGTACAAGATCTACAGCCCACGCACTCGTTCTATCCCGAGTGCGTGTCCACCCTTTCCATCGCGCTTGCGCTCCGATTTGGGCTTGAGAGCCGCCGAGACGACATCGATCGAGCCGTCGAGCTATCCGCCCTCGCCGTGGCGCTCGCCCGGCAGCTAGACGATGCTCGTTTGGATGAGCGCTGTCTGCGCGCGGGAGCGACTCTCGCCGACCGGTTTGAGAGTCAGGGCGACGATCAGGACCTCGTCACCGCCGTCGAGTATTTCCGCGAGGCCCTCGCAGCGACTGAACCACTAGGGGGCACGGTTTCTGGTCGCTGCGCAGACCTGGCGCGCGCATTGCTGATCAAGTATGGGCGGTGGGCCCGGGTGGAAGATCTGGATGAAGCCGCCACACTGTATCGCCGCGCGATCGACGAGCTGCCCGCCGGGCACTACGAGATCGCCTCCCACAAGTCTGGCCTCGGTGGGGTGCTGGTCACTAGGTACGAGCACTACGGAGACTCAGCCGATCTAGCACCTGCGATAGAACTCCTTACCGAGGCATACGAGTTGACGGACTCCGCAGACCCGGCGAAGCCGATTCGGCTTGGCAGGTTGGCCGAAGCGCTCATCCAGAGCCATAGCCACTTTGGTGCAATAGCAGATCTTGATAATGCAATTAGGTTGCTCGAATTTGGCCTGGAACATCCCAGTCCAAATACACGTATCCACGTCTCCACACAGGTGACCCTCGCAGGCGCCCTCCGCAGGCGCGGTCTACTCCGCAATGATATTGGCGACCTCGGCCGCACAGAACTACTTCTCCAGGAGGTGGCCGCGAGATCCGAGCGCGCCGCATACGGCGATGCATCGTTGACGTTCAATCTCGCGTCAGTGCGTTCCGACATGCATTCGATTTCCGGAGAGGCGTCACATCTCAGCTCTGCAATCGCCGGCATGCGCGAAGCTCTCGCGGTATCACGCGTTGACTCGCCCTTGCACTCGCACGCCAAGACCTTCCTGGCCCAGCTCCTGCTGATTGAGGCAGACGACGCAGGCGTTGCGTCCGATTCCCCGGTCTTCGCCGAATGCCTTGCCCTGTCGCGAGAAGCTGCGGTTGATCCAATCTTGGTTCCCGCGCTCGGGCTGATCTCCGCCGCGACCTGGGCGGAACTTGCAGATGGCACTGAGAGACTCGTTGCGTACGACCGAGCACTCGCGATTCTCCCTTATGTCTCCAGCCACGGATTGACTGTCGCGGACTCTCTCTCTCGGCTCCGTGATCTACCGTCCGTCGCGTCGGACGCGTGCGCGGCCTTCGTTGAAGCTGGGCAGTTGGAACGCGCTGTCGAGGCGCTTGAAGAGGGCCGAGCGATCGCCGTGAGGCTTCGCATGCGTCGGCGCACTGATGTTGAAGAGTTGCGTCGCGTGCGCGCCGACCTCGCCGAGGCGTATGAAGACGCCCTTGAAGGTACGAACCACCCGACCTCGGGCCTCGACGTCGATCCGCGCGGCGGATCACGGCGCCTGGAAGAACTTCTTGCACAGATTCGTGAGATTACCGGGTTCGCACGATTCGGATTTCCACGAACCTTCCGAGAGATCCAGGCACTCATCGGTGACGCCATGGTTGTATACCTCAACACCTCTTCGAGAAGATGTGACGCGCTTGTCGTCACTGCGACCGGGGTGACCGTCGTATCGCTCTCGACGTCGGCTGCGGAGATCGCGGGTCGGGCGACTGACTTCTTGAGCGCCATGGAAGAGTCCGTCGTAGCGCGGGCCGTCTCCGAAGTCGTCCGTTCCGAACGCGTCGGAAGGGACGTGGCTGCGTGGCTGTGGGATGCCGTCGTCCATCCGGTTCTCGATGAGTTGCAACTCGACCCGCAGGAGGAAACAACCGACGCAACCCTGTGGCCTCGAGTCTGGTGGATACCAACGGGACACTTGGCTGTGCTGCCTATCCAATCGGCAGGGCACCACGCGGAATACGGCTCGCAGGTGATCACCTCCTCCCACACCGCGATCGACCGCGTCGTATCAAGCCAGATCCCGTCAATCGAGACGCTCGCGGCAGCGCGACAAGTTTCTGACGACGGCGCTGATGACATCCGGTGTTTGATCGTTGCTTCCTCGCATCCTGCAGGCGAGAGCATTCTCCGCGGAGTCGACGAGGAGGTGGAACGTCTTGTTGCGCAGTTGGGGCGAGAGCGGACCACGCTCCTCGCCGATCAGGCGTCGCTTCTGCCTGACGGCCCTTCGACAAAGGTCGCTGTGTTGTCCATGCTTGCGCAGAATAACTGGGCGCACTTTGCCTGCCACGCATCGCCTTCGCCCGAGAATCCGACGGAGAGTCAACTGATCCTGACTGACCATCGGGCGGACCCATTGCGGGTCGAAGATCTGCTGACGGTTCGTCCGATCGCACCAAGATTGGCCTACTTCTCCGCCTGCTCGACCGCGCAGATTTCTCCCGATTTGGCGCACGAGCCCGTCCATTTCGGCATCGCGGCGGCGCTAGCAGGCTATGCCCACTCTGTGCTCACGCTTTGGCCGGTTCGCGACGATCCAGAGATTGCGGATGCCGTGTACAAGGGAGTGCTTCGCGCGATGAGCTGGCCGATGGACGCATCGACCGGGGCGGCCGTCCATGATGCGAATCGCATGATGAGGAAGCGAAGCGCGAACGCGATCCACCGCTGGGCGGCGACGATTCATCAAGGGTCCTAGAAATCGACCGGGACATATCGTCGGCTTGTCGCACGGTGGTGCTACTTCAGCGCCCTCACTCAACGTTGAAAGCTTCCATCCGGATCCCAGTTCCGACATGCACGTGGTACGGCGGAACGGAGCCCGAGAGGAAGTAACCCCATCGACTGCGGCAACGAGCGTGGTGTACCAGCTTAGGGGCGCTACTGCCGAAGGGCTGTCGCCCTGCACGCGGTGGCGTCGCGAAGGTGCGGCAGAGTGGTGGGCTGCGTTTGCTCCGATCGCATCGAGTTGTGCCCAGAAGCTGCGTATCGAACGAGGAGGATCTCGATCCGCAAGGTCGGTGCCCTCCTCGTGCATCTGCTCGCGTCTGCAGCGAGGGCACCGTGGGATGCCGCGGCGCAACGAAGCCCTTGGCAAGATCGAGGCATGGAGACGAACGCCCCCGAGGGGTGGTATGAGGATGGCAGCGGGTCGCAGCTGAGGTACTGGGACGGTGCCAGGTGGACCGATGAGTTCGCACCACGGCTGCCCGCCCCCGCCTCGACATCAGTCGTTCCATCGCCGGGCAGCGATCAGAAGCGGGAGCGGACAGGTGGTCCTGTTCTCGGCATCGTCGGAATCGTCGCGGCGGTTCTGGGGCTCTTCGGCGTCGTGCTGCCGTGGATCGCCGCAGAAACTGCGGGGATTCTGTTGCTCATCGCCGCGTTCGCGCTCTCCGGCATAGCTGCCGCCCGCGCGAAGCGGCGCTGGATCGGGGCCATCGGACTGGGCATCGCGGCCGTCGGGACGGCCGCAGGCTTCGTGATGTTCGCCATCGGTCTGGCACAGTCACTCGGAGCCTTCCGCTGATCGCGATCCAGAGCAGGCGACACAGCACCGCCGATCCTCCGAGCGCGCCTTCCGCCTCCGTTATGGTGGGGAGCATGGAGCCGAATGGCACAGAAGCCCCGGTCGGCGCACCTGGCAAGTCCGGCAAGAACGTCGTGAATCGCCGTCCGCGGGTGGGGGAGATCGCCGACACGCTGCGTGAGCGGATCATCTCGGGGGACCTGCAGCCGGGGGAGCGGCTGGTGGAGCAGACGCTTGCGAACGATCTGCGGGTGTCGCGGATGCCGATCCGCGAGGCGCTCAACATCCTCCGCGGCCAGGGATTCGTCTCGGCCATACCGAACCGCGGAATGGTCGTGCGGCCGCTCTCCGATCAGGACATCGAGAACCTGTTCGAGGTCCGCGAGGTGCTCGACCAGCTGACGGCACGTCGAGCGGCCGAGCGCGCGACGGACTGGGAGATCGAGCAGATGCGCCTGGCGCTCGAGGGCGGCACCACCTCCCTCGGTGCGGATGCGACGGATGCGCACGGCCGGATCAACCAGGGCTTTCATGACGTGCTCACCGCGGCGGCGCACAACGATCTGCTCGTGACGATCAATGAGCCCATCGAGGGGCGGCTGCAGTGGCTGGTGAGCCGGTTCGACCACCCTGCGACGTACCACCAGGAGCACCTCGCGATCTTCGACGCGATCCGGCGTCGAGACCCCGATGCGGCGGCGGCGGCCGCACTCGCGCACCTCCAGACGAGCCGTGAACTGTGGCGCTCCTCGCAGGCGCGCGACCGGGCGCAGATCGCCCGCACCCGCTGACGCGCCGAGCCCGCTGACACAACAGCAACCAACCGACCAACCGGAGCGCCCGCCGGAGCGAATCAGCTCATTTCGACAAAGTGTATGCAATCTCTCAAATTCGTATACACTTTCACGAGAGCGATCCGTCAGCCGCAGATCGTCCCGTGTCGGCAAGGAGGCCAGCGTGGTCCAACAGAACTCTTCCTCACTCATCGAGCGCATGGACAGGCTGCCCGTCAACCGGGCGCACTGGAAGATCGCCATGATCGGCGGCCTCGGCCTGCTCTTCGACGGCATGGACGGCTCGCTGGTCTCGTACATCCTCCCGATCCTGCGCGACAAGTGGGCGCTCGACGGACTGCAGTCGGGCCTGATCGGCAGCTCGCTGCTCATCGGAATGCTGATCGGCGCGCTCACCGCCGGCCCGATCAGCGACCGGATCGGCCGCCGGCGGGTGATGATGTGGGCGCTGCTGCTGTTCACCCTCGCCACCTTCGTCGCGGCGTTCTCGATGAACTGGCAGATGTTCTTCCTGCTGCGCGTCCTCGCGGGCATCGGCATCGGCGCGGAATCGGCGGTCATCCCCACCTATGTCGCCGAACTCATCCCCGCCAAGCGCAGGGGCCTCTTCGCCGGCGCCGTCGCAGGCTTCCTCGCCTTCGGCTACGTTCTCGCATCGCTGATCGGGTACTTCGTCGTCGCGCGGTTCGACGACGGCTGGCGCTATGGGCAGATCATCACCGCCATTCCGGTGCTGCTGGTGCTGTGGTGGCGCCGCGCCATGCCCGAATCGCCCCGCTGGCTGCTCTCCCGAGGCGAGAACGACAAGGCCGAGGAGATCGTCGGCGGCATCGAACGGGGTGTGCTCGTCCCCGTCACCTCGCCGCTCTCCTGGAAGGCGCAGGGTGACGGGACGAACAGCCCCGCGAAGCTGATTCAGCATCACGAGCTGCTGGGGCGCGATCTGCTCGGCCGCACGCTGCTGCTGTGGTTGATCTGGATGGCGCTCACGTTCTCCTTCTTCGGGTTCTTCAGCTGGATCCCGTCGCTCCTGGTCGACCGCGGTCTGACCGTGACGACGAGCTTCAGTTACGTGCTGCTCATGACCATCGCGCAGATCCCCGGCTACTACGGCGCCGCCTGGCTCAACGAGAAGATCGGGCGCAAGACGAACATCGCCCTGTTCCTCGCGATCGGCACGGCTGGAGCATGGCTGCTGTCGCAGTCGGTCGACCCCTGGCAGGTCATCGCCTCTGGCGCGCTGCTCTCGGCGGGTATGAACGGCACCTACGCCGCCCTGTACGCCTACACCCCCGAGGTCTACCCGACCCGCCTGCGGGCCACCGGCATGGGCATGGCCTCGGCCGTCGGTCGCATCGGCGGCATCGCCGCTCCGATCATCATCGGCGTGTCCCAGCAGGCTCTCGGCTTCGCGGGCGTCTTCATCATGATCATGAGCGTGCTCGCCGTCACCGCGGTGCTCGTCGTGGTCTTCGGCGTCTCGACGAAGGGACGCTCCCTCGAATCCCTCACCGAAGCCGTGCCCATCGTGGCCCAGAAGGAGAACTGACCAGGATGCCCATCCGTTCCGACAGCCCACGTCCCGCCGCTCCGATCGCGCTGGTCGGCGCCCGGGTGCTCGACACCGACGCTAACGTGCTCAGCGGCCCCGCCGTCGTCGTGCTGCGGGACGGGCTCATCGACGAGGTGCGTGAGGGCGCGGCCTCGGCGCCCGCGGGCACGGATGCCGTCGACGTGACGGGCAGGGTGCTCATGCCCGGCCTGATCGACGCTCACGTGCATGTCACCCAGGCCGGCACGCACGCCGAGATCCATGACTGGGACTCCAGCTATCACGTGGCGCGAAGCGCCCGGGAGATGGAGCACATGCTGCGGCGCGGATTCACGACCGTGCGCGACATGGGCGGCGCGGAGACCGGGCTGGCTCGGGCGGTGGAGGAGCGCCTGTTCACCGGGCCGCGGCTGCTCGCGGGCGGTCCGATCTTCTCACCGACCGGTGGGCACGGGCTCACGCACATCGTCGACGGGGAGGTCGAGCTGCGGAAGGCGCTCCGCGCGCAGTTCCGCGACGGGGCCGACCACATCAAGCTCACCGTCTCGGGCGGCGTCATCGCCAAGATGCGGATCGAGGCGCTCGGCTTCTCGGAAGAGGAGCTGCGAGCGGCGGTCGACGAGGCCCGGCTGGCGAAACGCTACATCGGGGCGCACGCCTACACGGCTGAAGCCGTGAACCGGGCGCTCCGCCTCGGCGTGCGCACCATCGAGCACGGCACCTACCTCGATGACGAGTCCATCCGGCTGCTCACCGAACTCGAGGACGTGCACCTCGTGCCCACTCTGGTGGCGCTGTGGGGCATGCTGCAGGGCGAGTCGCGCGGCACGATCGGGGACGATGCCCGGCAGTCGGTGCAGGATCTGTTCGAGGTCGGCCTGCAGACGCTGAAGACCGCCGACAGCGCCGGTGTGTCGATCGGGTTCGGCACGGATCTGCACGGCAGCGGCCAGCGCCTGCAGCTCGAGGAGATCAGGATCAGAGCGCGCGTGCAGACTCCGGAGGCGATCCTGCGATCGCTCACGACCGTCGGCGCCGACATCGTGCGACGTGCAGACCGGATCGGCCGGGTCGCACCCGGATACGACGCCGATCTGCTGCTCGTCGACACCGATCCCCGTGTGGACCTGGACGCGGTCGCGGATGCCACCAGGTCGCGCCTGGTGATCACCGCGGGGGAGATCGTCGACTGAGGCGGGAGCTCAGTCCCAGAGCGCCCCGCCCCGCGCCCGTGCCACGACGATCCCGCGCTGCGATGTCGGGAACCGGTCCAGCATGGCGCGCAGCTCCGCCGCATCGACGTCGGCGCCGAACGCCTCGGCTCCCGGCTCCAGCATGATCCCGGATGCCAGGGGGCCGGCGATCACGGGATCGAATCCCACGGCATCCACGAGCTGGGAGACGAGCGCGAGATCGTCCGCCGCATCGCCGCAGATGGCGATGGCACGCCGGTCGGGATCGCCAGCGGGGCGCGCGTCGTCCTCGAGGTCCTGATAGCCCATGTGCCCGAGCGCCTTCACCACGCGGGCTCCCGATAGGTGCGCCTGCACGAGCTCGCTGGTCGACGTGCGCGGGTCGGTCAGGTCGGGGCGGATGCCGTCGGCGCCCCACCAGTAGTTCATGGCGTCGATCACGAGCATCCCGCGCAGCAGGTCGGCAGGCAGCGTGCGGTATGCGCCGAGCGGGAGCGCCAGCACCACGCCATCCGCTTCGGTCGCCATCCGCTCGACCGTCACCGCCTGCGCGCCCAGAGCGGTCATCGCCCGCGAGATCGGCGCCGGATCACCGGAACGCGCCACCAGCACGCCGTATCCGGCGGATGCCGCGAGCGCCGCCAGCACCGAACCCAGCCGCCCCGCGCCGATGATGCCGAGCGTGCGGATGCGATCCATCCCGCCATCGTAAGTCCGGGCATGCCGGTGGAGGTCACGGAGCCCGCCGCGCGCCCCGCTACCGTGGAACCGGCGCTCCCGATGCGCCGGCCGATCGACGCCGATCGACCGCATCCGACATTCGCGAAATCAGGTCATGTCCTCTCGACGCACCCGCGTGCTCTCCGCCTGGGCGGTGCACGCCTTCACCCTCACAGGGGTCCTCTGGGCGACCCTCGCCCTGCTGGCCCTGTTCGACGACGATCCCAAGCTCATGTGGCTGTACCTGGGCATCGCCCTCGTCGTCGACGGCGTGGACGGCACGCTGGCCCGCAAGGCGGAGGTGCGCACCTACGCGCCGCACTTCGACGGGGTGATCCTCGACTCGATCATCGACTACCTGACCTGGACGCTGATCCCTGCGCTGTTCCTGTTCCGCACCGGACTGCTCGGCGAGGGCGCGCTCGCCGTCGTGCTCCTGCTGCTCATCACCGTGTCGTCGATGTTCTGCTACGCGAACACGAAGATGAAGACCGGCGACTACTACTTCCTCGGCTTCCCCGCGGCGTGGAACGTGGTCGCGCTCGCGATCTGGCTGCTGGACGCCGGAATCGTGGTCAATGCGATCATCGTGGTCGTGCTGGCGCTGCTGACCTGGGCGCCGATCGCGTTCGTGCATCCGCTGCGGGTCGCGCGGTTCCGGACGCTGAACATCATCGCGACCGCGGTCTGGATCCTGGCATCCGCTGCCCTCGTGATCGCCTACCCGACCGCCGAACCCTGGATCGCCGTCGTCTGGCTGGTCTCGGGCGCCTGGGTGATCCTGACCGGGATCATCCGCACCGTCGCGGCGACCCGCGCGCTGCGGTAGCGCCGGCGCAGCATCCGCTCCTGCAGGTACTTGACCACCTCGATCGAGATGCTCGCGATCGTGAGCGCGGCGATGACGGCCACCACGAACGGCGGGTAGTCGCGTCCGTGCATCCAGAAGTAGACGTACGGCGCCGCGAAGGTCGTGATGGTGGTGAGTGTCGCCAGCATCCGGATCCACCGGCGCGGGGCGAACAGCATCGCCAGCACGCCCCAGGTGTACGGCACGGCGGTGAGGATGTCGATCATCCAGAGCACGAGCAGGCTGCCATGGAACTGCGGGATGAACGCCACCGGCAGCGCCCGCAGCGCGGAGTAGATGCCGACGGCCAGGTACACCGGCACGCTCGGGTCGCCCATCAGACGGCGGAGCGGATGCATGCGCCGGACGGGCGCGTCCGGGGGCAGCAGGCGCATCGCCGCCCGCGGCACGTGCCTGGTCGGCATCCCGGTGAGCGCCTCGGCGGTCTCGACGGGAGCGGATGCCAGGCAGAACCGCAGCAGTTGCACCACGTTCACGGCGTGCAGTGCGTCTTCCTCCTGCGGCGCGTCATCGACGGGATGGACGAGCCCCGGAAGATCATCCGCGAGCAGGACCCCCTCCAGGGGCGACGCGACCTCCACGAAGAGCATCCGGATGCCGTGCTCGAGCGCCTCGCGCAGCACGACGACGCGCTGGACGGGGTCGCGCAGCTGGGCGGGCTCGACGAAGCGGGTGTTCCGCGGACCGAGCTCGGCGAGGCGCGGCACGCCCGCGACTGCGCAGATCGCGTCGGGTCGCAGCGCCCGCGATGAGATGCGGGGGTCGGCGGCCAAAGCCTCGGGGGAGACGAGCAGCTTCTGCTGCATGCGACGCAACCAGGGGCTGCGCGCGGGCGGTCTTCTCCCCATATCCGAAGCCTAGCGGGGGCGCGCTGACCGTCCGCCGTGGACGGGACGAGGCCACGGCCGCTTCGGACCGGTGACGCAACCCCGTGGCGCGCGCTGTCCCGTCGGTGTAGGCCGGAGCACGAGGACGGGTCGAGGAGGGTGAGATGGCGGATGCGGAGCGGCCCGGCGCGCAGGAGTGGGTGCCGGAAGGGGCGGGGATACCGGAGTTGCGCACGGCGGCCGACGCGTGCCGCGGCTGCGAACTGTGGCGGGACGCCACCCAGGTGGTGTTCTCGGACGGGAGTGCTTCGGCGCGGATGGTGCTGGTGGGGGAGCAGCCGGGAGATCGCGAGGATATCGAGGGTGAGCCGTTCGTGGGCCCCGCAGGGCGGATATTGTCCGAGGCGCTGGAAGCAGCCGGCATCGATCGTGAGGGTGTCTACCTGACCAACGCCGTGAAGCACTTCCGCTTCGAGAGACGCGGGAAGCGGCGCATCCACGAGAAGCCCGGGGTCGCGCATGTCGAGGCATGCGCACCGTGGCTCGAGGCCGAGCTCCGCGCGGTGCGCCCCGCGGTGGCCGTGGCGCTCGGCGCGACGGCGGCTCGTGCGCTGCTGCAGCGCCCTGTGCGGATCGGAGAGACCCGCGGCCAGGTCATCGAGGGGGCGGATCCGCAGGGCACGCCTGTGCTCGTGACGGTGCACCCCGCGAGTCTGCTGCGGCTGCGTGATCAGCAGGATCGCGCCGCGGCGTTCCGGGCGTTCGTCGGCGACCTGGAGCGCGCCCGCGAGCTCATCGGCTGAACGCCGCCGGGAGACGCGCAGCGTGGCGCGTCTCCCGGCGGTGCCCCGCTATGCGGCGATGAGCTCGCGCCGGGCCGACATCGCCCGCCGCACATCGAAGCCGGAGTCGAAGCGTTCGGCG